>Ga0208461_1001649_pt1 | contig 19685 bp, 14 predicted proteins | sample AD_JPNTR4_MetaG_FD_184448 | JGI IMG/M metagenome (GOLD analysis project Ga0208461, IMG submission 184448) | Active sludge microbial communities of municipal wastewater-treating anaerobic digesters from Japan - AD_JPNTR4_MetaG (SPAdes) (version 2) | ecosystem: Engineered > Bioreactor > Anaerobic... | reverse complement strand
AGCATCGTCTCGCCGATGCGCAGCATGTTGATCTCCGGCGGCATTCCGCCGGCGGCAAGCAACGGCAGATTCGCGCTGTTCCCGCCGCAGAGGACGGGCAGCTCCAGACCGGTCGCCGCGCGGCAGACATCGCGGAGGTCCCGCAACTGCTGCATCTTCTCCGCGGTGGGGATGACGCCGCCGTAACAGGCGAGGTTGCAGCCCAGGCCGATGATCTCGAGGGCAGGCAGCGTCGCCGCCTCGCGGAGCGCGTCCACGGCGCGATCGGGCCAGATGCCCTCGCGCAGATCGCCGAGATCCACCATGAAGATGACCTGATGCCGGATGCCGTAGAAAGCCGCGGCCTGCGAGAGCAAGCGCAGCGTGGCGACGGATGAGTTGAGAGAGACGTCGCTCCAGCGCACCACATCGGCGGCCTGACCCGGCGCGGGGATGCGGAGCAGCATCAGCGGCAGCGTCACGCCCATGCGCCGCAGCGCCTGCAGGTTCTCGATGCGCGAGTCAGCGAGCAAATCCGCGCCCGCCTCCACGAGCGTCTGCGCCACCGCCGGATGCGCGCAGGTCACCTTGGTCACGGCGGCCACGCGGATGCCGTGGCGATGGCACAGGCCCAGAATCGCGCGCGCGTTTTCCGCGATGCGCTGCGGGTAGATTTCCAGTCGGGGAGTGAAATTGGGCATGGGGCCTCCAAGAGGGATAGGATGAGCGCACGGGGCGCACTCAATCTATATGCGCCATCATGTTCTATCATTCATTATTGTGGGTATCATACGGCGGCCTGGCTTCGGCCACGCTGGCTGCGGCTTGCCCGTAGCGCGCCCCAGGTCCCTCAACCATCGGGAGCGGCGTGTAAGGTTCGATGTTCTCCAAGGCAGCGGCTTCTTCACGCCGGGCGTGATACAAATCCCACCGCAGTTGCAGATTCAACCAGAAATCGGCAGAGGTGCCAAAAAATCTGGCAAGGCGCAAGGCCGTGCCCGGCGTGATGCCGCGCCGCCCATTGACGATCTCATTGATGCGCTGATACGGCACGGACAGCGCGGTCGCCAGCTCGCGCTGCGTCAAATTAAGCGGCGTTAGAAATTCCTCCAGCAATATCTCGCCGGGATGGGTGGGCATGCGATCAGTTGGCACTCGCACCATGGCCATACTCCTTCCTGCATGAATCAGTGATAGTCCACAATTTCCACTTCATCCGGCTCTGCTTCACTCCACACGAAACAGATCCGGTATTGATCATTAATGCGGACACTATATTGCCCCTTTCGTGATCCGTTGAGCACTTCCAGGCGATTCCCCGGCGGGATTTGCAGCTCGTCCAGCGAAGTCACAGAATCCAACTGATCCAATTTACGCACCGCAACTTTCCATAAATGGGTCGGACATACCTGCCGCGCTGCCTGGGTATTGCGGCCGTTGAAAATATCTTCAGTGCCCGTGTTTTTGAATGTGCGGATCATATTCACATGATAGCACGGAATTCATGCTACGGCAAGCGCCATCACAGAGATGCGCTGCGGGTAGATTTCGAGCCGGGGAGTGAAATTGGGCATGGGGCCTCCAAGAGGGATAGGATGAGTGCACGGGGCGCACTCAATCTATGCGCGTCCTCGAGTCCTGTCATTCATTCCCAAGAGAAGGCTCTTATCTGAGCCGGGGTGCACGCAGCTGGCTGACGGGGCGTCGGCCGCTCTCGGCCAGCTCCTCCGCTACCCAGCGGCGGAAGGTCTCTTTCACCTCCAGGGGGTGCGCCTGAGCAAGGGTGCCGAGCGCGGAGAAGCGATAATCGCGGTCGAGCAAAATCTGCGCTTCGGGACGCGGCAGGAGGTATTTGCCCGGCCCGGTGCAGACGCGCCGCAGAATCACGTCCCCACCCTCGACGCGGGTGAGCGCGCCGCCCGTGCCGATGACCCATTTGACCGCGGTGAGGTCCTTCCCCTTGACGATTTGCTTCTTGCCGGTCGGCATGTAGAGGTCGCTCACGACGCCGGCATGTCGCCGGACGCCAGTCTCGACCGCCTGCGTGCAGAGCCAGCGGGTGAGCTCTTTAGCGCGCTCGGTGGTAGGGATGGCCTCCAGATCGGCCAGGCGCGCTTCCCATTCCGGGTCGTGCTGCAGTTCCACGATGTTGCGCGCGTTGACGTAGACGCCCAGGTCGCCCTCGACGGTGCGTTTGGCGCGCGGCTCCGGCTCGACGAGGCGCGGGGCCCACTCCGGGCTGCCGTCGGTGACGCTGTGCACGTCCGTCGTCGCGCCGCCCACATCAAAGACCAGACAGTCCCCCAGCTCCTCGGCGAAGAGCTCGGCGCCGCGCAACACCGCGCCCGGCGTCGGGAGGATGCCCCAGCGGGTCAGCTCGGCAATGTGACCCATCCCCGGCCCATGGATGATGTGCCGGTTGAAGACTTCGTGGATCACCCGGCGCAACGGCTCGACGTTGAGCACGTCCACCTCGGGGAAGACGTTGTCGGCCAGCAGCAGCTCCATGCTGGCTCCCGCAAAAATCTGCTGGATGTGTTTGCGGATGGCGATGTTGCCGGCATAGATGACCGGTGCGGATAACCTCAGGCCGGCAAGTTTCTCGGCGTTTTGCAGGACGATGGTCTTCTCGCCGTAGTCCACGCCGCCCGCCAGGAGGACGATGTTGGGGCGGATGGCGCGGATGTCATCCAGATCGTAGGGGCTGAGCGCGCCCGCCGTGACCAGCTTGACGATGGCGCCCGCGCCCAGGGCCGCCTCGCGGGCCGCCCGCGCCGTCATGCTGTAGGTCAGCCCGTGGACGGTCATCCGCAGGCCGCCCGCCGCCGAGCTGTTGACGAACGTCTCGCGCGCGGGGGGCAGCGGGCCGAAGTGCGCCTCCAGGTCAGCGATGGCTTCCTGCACGCCCAGGCGCACATCGCCGGCAGCGACGCTTGTCGGCGCGAAGCCCTGCGCCCGGTGCACGAAACCGCCGTCCTCTAGCGTGAAGGCATTGGCTTTGGTGATGGTCGAGCCGACTTCCAGGGTGAGGAAACATGATGACACTTTGATCTCCTGAAAACGATGGAACACCCTCGCGACTTTTCGCACTCATTGTCATTGTAGCGCCGCCGGCCACGAATCCCCACGAATGCGCGCCCGCGAAGATTCGTGTCTCATTCGTGTCCCCATTCGTGGCTGGTGCGCCCTAAGCGGCAGGCGCGGCTTGGGACTTCAATTCTTCCTGCGCCTTTTGGGCAATTTTCTGTAACGTGAGCGCGATGCCGGCGGCCGGATTGACCAGCGTGGTGAGAATGACCTCTCCGATGTCGGGGGCCATCTTCCCGATGTTGATGAGCCGCGTTTCGAGAAACGTCAGTTTCTTGGGGGTTTCATCGCCCTGCTGGATTTCGGCGGCTAATTTGGCCGCCTGCGCGACTTCTACCCCCACCTGCTCACGCTCGACGGCTTCGAGTGCGGCCAGGCGCCGATTGACGTCTTCGAAGAGGCGGCGCAACTCCGCCACGCCGGGGTCGGCGGCGACGGCCTGCGCCGGGAAGTTGTTGGTGACGTTGGCGTAATCGCCGATAGCGCTGTATTCCGCATGGTGCACGACGTATTTTGCAGTTGAATGGTTTTGCTCATTCATGGTCATCCTCCGTTAACTGTTTTTGAGTTTCCGATACGCCGCTTCGATACCTACGTCCCGGCAACGGCGGAGCAGGGTCTGATGCTGGGGGATCGCGCGGTGATCGGGGTTGCCCTGGCGGAGCAGCTCCAACACCGCTTCCGCTTCATCGGTGAGCAGATCGGCGGCGTGTTCTTGCACGAACGCCTCCGAAGCGCTCCAGTCCGGCGTTTGAATCCAGGCGATGAGCAGGTCGGCCAGGGCCTGGGTGGCATCCAGGGGGTATTCAGAGGGGGGCAACGCGGCCAGTTCTTCAACCTGTTGACGAAACGCCGCGTCGTTCTGCAAACGGGACAGGAATTCCTCTTGTGAGCCGATACCGGCCTGTTCCATCAGCGCCGAGAAAAGCAGCTCGGGCGGTAAGGCAGGAAAAGGTTGAGGGGTGAACGCAAGCCAGGCCGCGCGCGCCTCATCCAGCCCCATGGTGACAATCAATCTCGCCAGTGTCACCTCAGCAATACGCCGTAAATGAGCGGCTTGAGCGGCTAGCACAGGCCATGCTGCACTCATGTCTTGTATGGCCGCCCGCAGCCGCGCCCCCCGGTCTTCCCCCGGCAAACTCGCCAGGTCACTCAGCACATTAGCGCGATTGTTCTGGGTGCCCGCATAGGCCAGCGGCACGTCCCGCAGCAAGGCCAGCGCCTCGTCGTAGGCCGCCAGCGCCGCCCGCAGCCGCACCCCCCGGTCTTCCCCCGGCAGACTCGCCAGGTCACTCAGCACATTAGCGCGATTGTTCTGCGTTTGCACATAGTCCAGCGGCACGTCCCGCCGCAAGGCCAGCGCCTCGTCGTAGGCCGCCAGCGCCGCCCGCAGCCGCGCCCCCCGGTCTTCCCCCGGCAAACTCGCCAGGTCCCGCAGCACATTCGCGCGATTGTTCTGGGTTTGCGCATAGTCCAGCGGCACGTCCCGCCGCAAGGCCAGCGCCTCGTCGCAGGCCGCCAGCGCCGCCCGCAGCCGCGCCCCCCGGTCTTCCCCCGGCAAACTCGCCAGGTCACTCAGCAACACGGCGCGATTGTTCTGCGTTTGCGCATAGTCCAGCGGCACGTCCCGCAGCAAGGCCAGCGCCTCGTCGTAGGCCGCCAGCGCCGCCCGCAGCCGCGCCCCCCGGTCCCCCAGTGTAGCCGCGGCTTGCAGGGCGTCGCCCAGCGAAGTGAGCGCCGCTCCCTGCTCCTGCGCTCCGCCCAGGTGAAAGGCAAGCGCTTTTACCTGCTCAGCCCAGGCCAGATACTCCAGCCCTAGATTCTGGCTCTGAAGCAGATTGGCGCAGTTGGATAATAAAGCCTGCGCCAATCCCAACGCGTGTCCCTCTCCGGCAGCCCAGGCAAAAGCGTGGCGCAAGTTAGGCAGATCGGGGCGCAGCGTGTAGTAGGTTTGCGCAGCGTCGGCGGCCCGCATTTGGGCCAGATAGTGACGGGCGTGCCGCTCGGCCCAGGTCAGCCGTTCGGCGGGCGTCTGTTGCTCGAGCGCGTAGCTGCGCAGGAGGGCGTGCTGCTGCCAGCGGTCGCTCTGTCCTACCCGGCGCAACAGGTTGCGGTCGCGCAGGGTTTTCAACAGCGTCCGCGTCTCGTCCTCCGGCGTTGTGAGAATGGCGCTCACAGCTGCCGTGGTCAATTCAGCCTCATCGGGCGCGAAACAGCCCAACGCGCGGAAACAACGTTGTAGGGGTTCGCTGCGCGCCAGGGCTTCATAACTATAGGCGAAAATTGCGCTGAGACGGCGCTCCGGCTCGATATCGTCCAGCGCTGTAGGGTCTACGCCCAATCCGCGCGCGAGGCGGTCGGCAATGCGGTCGAGCGCGGCGGCCCACTCAGCTGGCGGATCATCAGGGTGCAAATCACCCAGCGCAATGCGCAAGGCCATGGGATGGGCGCCCACGATGCGGATCAACCGCCCGGCCAATGCTTCAGGCATCGCCGGCAGTTCTTGTGCCATCAAGGCCAGCGCGTCCGATGGGCTCAGGACACCCAGCGGCAGGGTCTGCCCTACGGCGTGAGCCACACGCTCGTCGCGGGTGGTCGCCAGGATGTGCGCCTCGACCGGCAGCGCGCGACGGATGGCCGGCCAGAGCGAACGTTCCCACAGGTCATCCACCACCACCAGCAGCCGGCCGTGGCCGGCCAACATGAATTGCACCGCCTCCGGCGTAAAGATGGCGTTCTGCAGGGTGCGTTGAATCTGCTCCAGGGTCTGCGGCGGCAAATGAGGCAGGTCAAGTTGAAAGCGCTGTCCCTCACCGCCGTAGGCCAGGGCCACCAGCGCGCTCAGGGCAGATTGAACGCTGGCCTCGGTGGTGTAACTGGGGCCAAGTTGCAACCACAGCACGCCGCCGGGGTAGGCCGAGGGATCGTCAGCGCATTCGGCGGCATAGAGCGCGGCCAGGGTGCTCTTGCCCACGCCGGGCATGCCGCTGACGGTGCCGCTGCGTTTGCCAATAATGGCCGTCGCTGAATGCGGGGTGTCTGCCCCAGGGCGTAGTTGATCGCGCAGTGCGTCGAGCTCAGCGCGGCGGCCCACGACCTTTTCAAGCAGGTCGGGGCGGATCATCTGCGGGCGCTGCCACTGCAAGGTAACGGCGCCAAAATTGAGCAGATTAATGGCCACAGCGTTGTCGCCGACAGCACTGAAATTGGCCACACCAATCTCGTAGCGGGCGCCCACGGCCACCGGCCCCTCGAAGTGGCCGGAGAGCAGCGTCCCCTGCACATCGCCGCCGATGTTAGTCTGCGTCCCAACGTGCTGGCCAGTCTGAGCAAACGTCGCGCGCGTTCCGCTGTCACCGAGGCGCACCGCCTGCTGTTGCTCCAGGCGGGCGGCGACACGGCCGGCGAAGTCGGCGTCGCCGGCGGTTTGGGCAGCCTTTGCCAGTTGGCGCAGCAGGTCACTCGCGTCGAGACTGAGGAGCAGGGCGGCCTCAGTCTGCAGGAGCGCGGCGGCCTGGGCATCATCGGCCTGGATGAAGCGCCAGACGGCCGCGCCGATGGGGCCGGCTTGGCCTTGTTGTAACGCTTGCAACAACCGTTTCTGGCGAATTTCGGCATACATCGCGGCAATGCCCACTTCGCGGGCGCGGCGCAATAACGCCTGATGTTCAGGGATCGAGGCAGCGTTGGGATTGATGCTACGCAGTCGCTCCAGTTCGGCCTCGGCTTCATCGGTCAGCAGCTCAGCGGCCCAGGTCTGCAGATAGTCTTCGGACTTCTGCCAATCGGGGGTTTGAATCCAGGCAATCAACCTGTCAGCCAGGGCTTGCGCCTCTTCGGGAATCCCTTCTTGCGCCACCTGAGCCGCCATTTGTTCCAACAGAGCCTCCAGGTCGGCGTCGCCGTCCAACAGCAGGGGCAACAGTTGACGGGGGACGCCGGGCAAGCCCTCGGCCAGCCAGGCGTCCTGCCAGGCGTCGCCCAGGCTTTCACGGAGTCGCCCCAGCAGGCCGGCGGCGTGCTCGCGGTCTTGCTCGGCGGTGGTCTGTTCCGCCGGGGAGAAGAGCAGGGGCGGCTCCTCGCCCGGACGGTAGAGGAGCAAGGGCGCGTCCACCTGGCCGGCGTGGCCGCAATGCGGGCAGGACACAGTATGCAGCGTCCCGGCGCGGAGGCGCTCGGTCAGATCGGGGCGCTCGGCCAGGTCAATGATGAGCCAGAGGTCAAAGGGGAAGGGATGGGAGCACTGTGGACAAACAAGCTGCAGCGATTGGTAAAATGAAAGGGTCATAGCCGGCTCCTCTTACAGGTCTTTTCCCCTTGGGCCTTACAAACGTGGCTTCTTCAAGAAGAGAGCTCAGTGGGCCGTGAGTAAAGAGCCGTCACCGTCTCTGCTCACGGCTGCCACCTCACGCCACGTTCTCACGTTTCCGCGTTCGCGCCTTCACACGTCATCCCCCACGACAAATTATAGCACCCCTCTCTCCTTCAGCACCTTCACCATCGCATTGACCACATGAATCCCCTTCGTGCCGCGCCCGAAGGTCGCATCGAGCCCCGTCTCCGCGGCCATCTCCCGCGTGACCTGCGTCCCGCCGGCGATGAGGATCACCTTGTCGCGGATGCCGCGCTCGACACACAGGTCCGCCAGCTTGCGCATCTGCGCGCGATGCACATCGTTGTGGCTGATGATGGTGGAAATCAAAATCGCGTGCGCGCCGGTCTCGATGGCGGCGTCCACCAGCTTGCTCACCGGCACGGACGTGCCCAGGTAGTGGTATTTGACGCCGTATTTCTCGATCCCGCCGTGCTTGATGTCAAGGATCTCGCGCAGGCCCACGCTGTGCTCGTCCTCGCCGACGGTCGCCGCGACGACGGTCAGCCCGACCTGTTTCACCGCCGCGCGCAGCTCCTCCTCCGGCAGGATGACTTCCTTCTCCGGGACCTTGAGCGTGCTCACGTCCACCGCAAACGGCACCTTGCCCTTCACTTCCAGGAAGCAGCCCTCGGCGGGGTGCAGCACCTGGAGATTGACGACCTGCGGGTCTTCCAGGCCAAGGCGCTGCGCCATCTCGATGCCGTACGCGGCGGCGAAATCCTCCGGCAGGGGGACGAAGAATTGCAGCAGGATGACGCCGTCGCCCGCCCATTCGGCCTCCGGCTTGATCTGGCCACCCTTGCGATAGGGATAGGTCGCTTCCAGCCGCTTGTGGACGTTGTCCTCGGGGTCGAGCTCGTCAATGTAGACGATCTTTTCCGGCTTGCAGAGCGTGCAGCCGCCGATGAGGTCGCAGGGACGTTCCAGGCCCGCCGGCAGATGATTGTCGCCGAAGTGACTGCACACCGGCGCGAGATAATCGGGGTCGCGGGGAACGATCGTGTCCGCCGCCACGCCGCCCTTGCCATCGCGCGCGATGCCGTCGCCGTTGCGCTCCGGGTATTTGGCCGAATCCACGAAGAAACCGCGCTCCACGGCGGCGAAGTACCCGCCGATCTCCAAAATCTCTTCCAGGAAGGCGACCGCGCGGATTTTCAGATCGCGCACCATCTCGCCCAAGGGTCCCTCGCGGTTGAGGGTGAGCAGCTCCTGGATGCCGTCGAGCGCGGCCCAGGTCTGCTTGACCGTCTGGATGCCACGGATGTTGTTGTAGTGCCACGGCACGTTGCGGCCCTCGTCGGGCGTGATGGTGCTCTGGATGTCGGCGCGGGTGAGCATGGAGATGAGCGTGTCAATCGTGTGCGTGCGGATGGCCTCTTCGATGTCGGCCTCGATGTAGCGCGTGTTCTGCTGCGCGCGCATCTTGTAGTCGGAGAAAAAATCGCGCAGGGCCACGGCGTAAGGCAGGTCATACCAGAGTTTGGGCGCGGGCGGCGCGTCCGGCGGGACGGTCGAGAGGCCGATGAGCTCCTTGTCCATCCCCACCGCCACGGAAAACGCGCAGTTGATGCCGTGCTGCACCAGCAGCTCCGGCATGACGAGCCAGCCGGCCTTGGCGGTGGCGTTGGCATTGTGGGCGCCGTCAATCTGGAAGATGCGCGCGCCCGCCATGACCCGCTTGGCCTCGGCGGCGTCCACGAACGAGCGGTACATGTTCACGTTGCGATAGAGCACGTTGTACTGAGGGTCCTGGTGCGCGCCATTGACCCCCTCCTCGGCGAAGAGCACGGCCACTTCTGGCCCGGCGACGCCGGAGACGTAGCTGTGGAAGTTGATGGGACGGCCCACTTCTTCCTCGATCAGATCGCAGGCCTTGCGGCTGGCGCGAATCTGCTTGCGGGTGATGGGAACGCCGCCGACGCCCTCCGGCGTGCCTTCGAGCAGCCCGTCAATGTGGCTCTGGCCGGTCGTCCGAATCACCATGATGTGATCCGCGCCGTGCCAGGCCGCCATGCGCATCCGGCGGAGATCGTCCTCGAAGCGCCCGGAAGCGATTTCGGTAGTGACGACGCAGCTGGGTTGCGGGTCAATGTGGTCAAAGTACTTGGAGGCGGGCAGGCCAATGCTCTGCTTGAGCGGCTTGGACATATTGCGATAGTGGAACGGGCCCATGTCCACGCCCTCCGGGGGCACTTCTCGCCAGGTCCAGCCCTTCCGCTGCGAACGGTAGTGCTCCAGGTCCGTCAGGATTTCCTCGATGTCGAGTTTTTGTTTGGGATCAAGTTGGTTGGTCATAGTGGTCTCCTTGTGCGGGTAACGGGTGACGGGTGATGGGCGATGGGGAAAGCCCTCATAACCCCCTTACTCATGACCCATTTCCCCTTACCCCTACCATAGCTCCTGCAGGACTTCTTTGTCCTCCACAATCAACGCGGCGGCGGCGGGAATGTCCACGCCGCGCTTTTCCGCGACCTTGAGGACCACGTGCCCCGCGCCCTTGCCGAGCAGGCCCGCTTCCAACACACGGCTCACCACGCCCTGCGACGTGACGCTGTCAATGCCCATCCGCAGCAGCACTGAGCGCTCGATGGAAGGTGAGGTATGCGTGCGAGCCAGGTCCACCATCGGCGCGACGACCTGGTCGCAGAGCTCCCAGAAGCGCGTCTTCAACTCCTCGTCGCTCAGCTGCTCCAGCCGCGCGCGCCGCTCCTCAAATTTGGCGATACGATCGTCGGTCATAGCTCAAACTCCTGGTTTCGTTTAATGAATATAAAAATTGATGCGTAAAACGTAATTCGTAACCAGATAATGCTTACGTTTTACGCATTACGAATTACGCATTACTCCTCACCCACGCCACATCCTTCTTCACATCCGCCGCGAGGAACGCGACGTCGTTATCGGTCCACTCCGCGACGGGAAGGACGCTCGCCGCGTTCTTGAGGTAGGAACGGCGGAGTTTGTCCAGGTCCTGGACGCGACCCTGCACCTGCGCCAGCCGCTCCGGGATGATGATGCTCACGCCGGGGACGCTCTCGGCGGGATCGCCGCGCCGCACTTCAATGCCATTGGCGCGCGCAAACGCCAGCTGGCTGTTGTGATGCTTCCCCGCGCCGGTGTACTCGGTCTCCTGCACCACCACAATCTGGTCTTCCCGCATCTGCCGCGCCAGCGTGACGGCAGCAGTGAGGCTGATGTTGCCCGCCGGCCCCCGCTCGATCCCCTCGAGCTTGGTGAGCAGCTCCGTGATGTAGAACACCTCGCCCTGCGTCACCAGCTGGTATTCGTCCATGTAGCGCAGACTGCGCGCCGCGTTGCGCGGCACGTCCACGCGATCCGGCCAGGTGGCGAACGGCACGCCGAAGCCCGTGTGCCCGGTCGTGAACGACTTGCGGTTGAAGTCGCGGTCGGAGGCCATGTGGAGGCCGCTCAAGTCCACCGAGCAGGCCACGATGCGCGTCCCGACGCAGCCAGCCTGGAGCAGTCCCCGCGCCGTGCCGGTGAGATTCCCGCCGCCCGCGTGCGTGATTACCACCGCGTCGGGGTCCTTGCCGTAGCGCGCCCGCACCTGTTCCGCGATCTCGTAGCCCAGGCTCTCCACGCCGCGGATGCCGAACGGCGTGTAGAGGCTGGCATTGAAGAAACCAGTCTCCTCCAGCGTGCGTAGCAGCATGTAGAAGAGCTCCGGCCCGACGGAGAGCTTGAGCACCTCCGCGCCGTAGGCTTCACATTTGCGGCCCTTCTCCACGATTTCCGGCTGCCCCACGCCCCGGCTGTCAAAGACCTCCTGGACGATGATAGCCTTGAGGCCGCGTTGCGCTGCCTGCGAGGCGACCGCCGCGCCGTAGTTGCCACTCGTGGCGGCAATCATCCCCTTGTAGCCCTTGATCCACGCCTGATAGGCGCTGATGGCGGCCCGACGTGCCTTGAAGCTGCCGGAGGCGTTGGCGGCCTCATCCTTGAGCAGGATCGTCGCGCCCTTGCCCGGCTCGGAGATGCGGCGCACGGCGGCGGTGAGGTTGCGCAGCTCGAAGAGCGGCGTGTCGCCCACCTTCGTCTCCCGCTGAATGCGGCGGATGTCCTCCATCGTGTAGCCCGTTTCCGCCAGCATCCGCTCGTAATCAAAGGCGATGGGACTCTGGATGTAGTCGTCGTAATCAATGCCCAACGACTGCTTCATAATCTCGTTTTTGCGCGCCATCACGGCGGCGTAGGATGTGTCGTGTATTGTCATAGAATGTCTCCTGGAAAATGGTGATGGGTGATGGGTGATCCCTTGCTCATCCCCCCTTACCCGTTACCCCTTACTCATCCCCTATTCCGATGGTCAATAGCTCCGGCACCGTCTCGCCGAAGCTGTGAGTGTAGCTGGGATTGATCACCCGGAGGGTGCCGCGCAGCTCGCGCCCGATGAGCGTGCGAATGCGCACCTCCTGCCCCAAGTCGGCGTCTTCCAGCAAAAAGCCGGAGACGCGCATCACGTAGGGCACGGCCTGCGTCTCCGGCGGCAACGACGGCGCGCGCTCTTCCGGCGTCAACACGATTTGTTCGATTTCGACCCAGGTACCTTTTGAAATACTATTCATGTCTTTTCCCTCGCTACGCAAAAATTGGGTAGTAGGGAGTAGGAAGTAAGGCAATAGTAAGCCTCTTCTTACTCCCTACTTCCTACTTCCTTACTACGCCTTCCGGCCTTACTACGCCTTCCGGCTATACGCACTCTCGCCCATCAACGCCGCCGGGACAGGCAGATCAATCATCCGCTTGAGGCCGGGGCTCGCAGCGATGACGTGCGGGATCATGTTGACGGCGATGCCCATCGTGGCGACGCCGCCCGCGATCTCCGGCTTGATGGCCATGTGGATTTCCGGCTTGCCGTAGATGTGGATGTAGTCGCCCGTGTCCTGGGCCTCCAGCTGCGGGTGAATCTGCTGCGGATGGATGAGCCGAATCACTTCCTTATCGCCGCGATAGCCAACGCCGATGTGCGCGCAGCCGGCGACCATCCCCGGCTCGACGACGACGTGCGGGGTCTCGCGGCGAACATGGCTGATGATCGGCTCGCGGCTCTGCTCGATGCGGTCCACGCCGAGGCCGAGCGCGTCGCTGATCATGTGGATGGATTCGGGGAAACCGACGTGGCCCACGATGGAACCATCGGCCACGCCCGCGCGGAAGGCCTCCGGCGTCGTGCCCACGCCCTGCGTCCGCATCACCGTGGGGCCGTAGGGACTGAGATCGTTCACGCGCGAGGCCTCAATGCGCTCGACGGTGTGATTGCCACCCGTGAGCGTCACGACCAGCAGGTCGAGCACGAAGCCGGGGTTCACGCCGGTGCCGAGGACCGTGACGCCGTGCTCCAGCGCCAGCGCGTCGAGCTCGTCGGCCAGCTGGGGATTCTGCGCCCAGGCGTCCGCCATCTCCTCGGCGATGGAGATGCAGTTGATGCCGGCGGTGATGATGCGGGTGAGATCCGCCATCTGCTCTTTGACCCAGGAAGTCGTGGCGATGACGACGATGTCCACGGCGTCCTTGTCCAGTACCGTTTCGGGCCTGTCGGTCACGACGACGCCGAGCGTCTTGCCCACGCCGAGCACCTCGCCCAAATCCTTGCCGACGTAATCGGGGCGCGCATCCACCGCCGCCACAATCTCCAGGCCGGATTTCTCCAGCATCAGCCGGGCCATCCCGCTGCCCATCGCTCCCAATCCCCACTGCAACACACGCATCGGCCTCATCTTCAGCTCCTCCATGATTTGCGGATCTGCGGCTGGATTTTTGGGTCGCGCCTCAAGAGGGATCAGAAGCAGGCCCGGCGCCCTGCAGTACGGCAGAGGGATGACGATCTTGCGCTCGGGGAAGCACGTCCGGCGCCCCCTGGCTGGCGACCGTTGGAATTACCCAGCATTGCGTTTATGTAGTCTAAAGCCGATTAACATAAAAGGAAGCCTCGAATTACCGTTTTTCGCTGCCCATTTGTCACGTTATGGAGCTTTTCCCTCGCGCCCCCACGTCAGGCTTACATGATGTTGCCCCTCCACACGGACGCTTATACCCGCGCCAGGAGTGCGCCTTGATTCTCTCTGGAGTCAGGGCTATAATTCAGGGTAGAAATGCGTTAAGATAAACCGCTCTGTGGAAAGCGGGCAAAAGGCTCAGGCTGATGGAAGAGACTGGCCCCAGGAAGAAAATCCTATGCATTGACGACACACCCACCGTGCGATTGCTGGTAAAGCGGCTCCTATCGCACCGTTACGCCGTGTTCGAGGCCGAAAACGGCCTGCAGGGGATTGACCTGGCGGCGGAAATCCACCCCGATCTGGTGTTCGTGGACCTGCACATGCCCTATCTGACCGGTTACGAGGTCGCCACCCGCCTCAAGACGCTGCTACCGCACACCCCCGTCATCGCGCTCACGGCGGACATCAGCGCGAATGTCCGCGAACGCGCGCTGGCCTCCGGCTGTGATGGCTACCTCAGCAAGCCCATTGATCCCGACGAATTTCAGGAGCGCGTCGAAGCGTACCTGGGCGGGGAACGGGAAGAGCTTCAGGACAATTCCTACCGCGCGGAATATCAGGGAATGGTCGTCCAACGCCTGGAGCAGAAGGTCCGCGAGCTCACGCAGGCGTTGGAGGAGAACACCCGCCTCAACCGGCAGAACCAGGAGCTGCTGAGCAAGTCGCAACGACGGGCGCGGCTGTTGGAAGCCGCGGCGCGGGTCAGCCGGAACATCACTTCGATCCTCGACCTCGATGCGCTGCTCCATGCCACCGTGGACATCATCTGCGAGGAATTCGGCTTCTACTACGCGGGCGTTTTTCTGGTGGATGCCGGCAACGAGTTCGCGGTGCTCCGCGCCGGCCGGGGGGAAGCCGGCGCCCACATGCTAGCGCAAGGCCATCACCTGCCCCTCGACGGCACTTCGATGGTCGGCGCCGCGATCACGACGCGCCAGCCTCGCATCGCGCTGGACGTGGAGCTGGAAGCGGGCCGCTTCCGCAATCCGCTACTGCCCCTCACGCACTCGGAAATGGCGCTGCCGCTCACCGTTGGAGGCGCCGTCATCGGCGCGCTGACGGTGCAGAGCACGGACGAGCACGCCTTCAGCGAGGACGACATCACGGCCCTGCAGACGCTGGCAGATCAGCTCGCCGTCGCCATCAACAACGCCCGGCTGTTGCACGATCTGGAAGAGGCCCACGCGGCGCTGCTCCGCTCCAAGACCTATGAGGCGATCGCGCTGGCAACAGGCGAGGCGATCCATTGGGTGGGGAACAAGGCGGCGCCCATTCCGGGCAGTGTCGCGCGCATTCGGGAGGACCTGGCGCGATATCTCATAGCAGCCAACGCACTGTTGGCGCTCATGCCGCCAGACCTGCAAGAGCACAAATACGCCACGCTGTTGCATGAGGCCGCCGACCAGCTCGCCGCACACGATTTTGACGTCGAAGCCGTGCACAGCGCCCTGGAAGCGCTCTCGCCGCGCCAGCTGCGCCGGGGGGTAACGGTGGACTCGATGCTGGAGGACCTCGCCATCATCGAGGGCAGCGCGCGCGCCATCCTCAACATCAAAGAGGACCTCATCGGCCCGGCGCGGCAGCGGCGCGTGCAGACGTTCTCTCTGCCGGAGTTGCTCAGGGAAACCGTCGCCTCGATGGGCATCCCGGCGGACAGCGTCACCTTCGATTTTGCCGCCGAGACCCCCGCCGTTCAGGCGGATCGCGTCCAGCTCCAACGGGTGTTCATCAATCTCATCAAAAACGCGATGGAGGCGATGGAAGGACGGCCCATCAAGCGCCTGCGGCTGGCAGTGCGGCGCGCCGAAGAACCGCGTATCGTCATCGTCGAGGTGACCGACACGGGGGTCGGCATCCCCCCTGAGCAGCTGGATAAAATCTGGATGGCGTTCTACACCACCAAGGGGGATCGGGGCGGCACCGGGCTGGGACTGCCGGCCTGCGCGCAGATCATCGGGGAATTAGGGGGCAAAATCACCGTCGCCAGTGAAGTGGGAACAGGGACGACTTTCAGCGTGGCGTTGCCGGCGGTGGAATGAGGCCCCGCGCCCGCATTTCAGCATGAGATTTATGGCCTTTAATGTCAATTCAACAAATGAGGAGCATGTATGGAGGACGAGATCAGAATCCTGTTGGTTGATGATGAACCTCTGGTGCGGCGCAGCATGGAGAAGACGCTCATCCGCGCGGGAATGGATGTGGAAACAGCGGCAGGCGCTCGCGACGGTCTGGCGCGGTTCACGGCCGCCCTGGAAGAGGCGCCCTTCACTCTGGCGATCGTGGATCTCCACATGCCGGACCTGAAAGGGGTAGATAATCCCGACGCCGGGTTGGAGCTGCTCAGCGAGCTGCTGGCCCGGCAGCCGGCCCTGCCGGTGATCGTGCTCACGGCCTTCGACGAGGTGGAGCGCGCTAAGGAGGCCATCACGCGGGGCGCCCGGGCGTATTTCGTCAAAGGGCGCGAAGCGGGACTCCTGGAGTTGGTCCATACCATTTTAGAAGAAGAGGACAAAGAAGGGGACGAAAAATGAAGCCTGAGAAGCCTGACGAGAATCTTGCCGAACGTCGCGCCATGCTCCTGCACGCCGGAGCGCAAGTGGCCCGCAGTAGCACTTCCATTCTGGATCCCGAACGCCTGCTCGAAACTACCGTAGATCTCATCTGTGACGCCTTCGGCTTCTATTACGCGGGGGTATTTCTCCTGGATGAGACCGGCAGCTGGGCCGTGTTGCACGCCGGTCACGGCGAAGCCGGCAAGCGCATGGTCGCCGAGGGACACAAGCTCAAGGTAGATGGACACTCGATGATCGGACGGGCGACCGGCGAGCGCCGGGCCCTCATTGCCCTGGACGTGGGGGAGGAGCCGGTGCACTTCAAGAATCCCTATCTGCCCGACACGCGCTCCGAGATGGCGCTGCCGCTCATCGTCGGCGACACGCTCATCGGCGCGCTCACCGTACAGAGCACGGAAGAGGCCGCCTTCAGCGAGGACGACATCACCAGCCTGCAGGCCATGGCCGATCAGCTGGCCATCGCCATTCACAACGCCCGCCTGCACCGCGAGAATCAGCGCCTGCTGGCGCGTTTTGAGCGCCGCACCCGCCTGCTCGCTGCCGCCGCCGAAGTGGGCCGGCAGGTGACCTCCATCCTCGACCTGGAGGTGTTGCTCAACAACACCGTGGACATCATCTGCGACGCCTATGGCTTCTACTACGCCGGCATTTTCCTGCTCGACGAGGCCGGCGAATGGGCCGTGCTGCGCGCCGGTCACGGCGAGGCCGGGAAGCGCATGGTCGCCGAGGGGCACAAACTGCGCGTCGGCGGGCATTCCATGATCGGCAGCGCTATCAGCCAGCGCAAGGCGCGCATCGCGCTCGATGTGGGCGAGGAGCCGGTCCACTTCAAAAACCCCTATCTGCCGCACACCCGCTCGGAGATGGCGCTACCCCTGATCGTGGGTGAGACGGTCATCGGCGCGTTGACGGTGCAGAGCGTCGAGGAACAAGCGTTCAGCGCTTACGACATCACCAGCCTGCAGGCGATGGCGGATCAGCTGGCGGTGGCGCTGCGAAATGCGCAGTTGCTCCGCGAACTGGAAGCCGCCCACGCGGAAATCGTCCGCACCAAGACCTATGAGGCGCTCGCGACCGCGACGCTGGAGGCCATTCACTGGATCGGCAACAAGGCTCTGCCGATCACCGCCAGCGTCGAACGGCTACGGCAGGATCTGCAAGATCTGGCGAGCGTGGATCCGCTGCGCGTCGAATCCATGGGCGAGGATCTGGACATCATCGCGCAGAGCGCGCGGCTCATCATGGACGTGAAAGAGCATCTCATCGGCCCCGCCCGCGAACAAAGCCCGCGCCCGGCGCTCCTTGAAGATGTGGTGAAGGACGCCGTCACGCAGTTGGGGCTGAAGCCTGACCGGGTGCGCTTCGCCATCGCCCCCAACACGCCGCTGGTGCTGGCGGATACCACCCATCTCGGACGCGCCCTGGCCTATGTGCTGAAGAATGCAGTGGAAGCCACAGAAGGGGTCGCCGCGCCGCAGATAACGATCTCCATCGCGCCGGCTGAAGGCAACACCGTCGCCGTCAGCATCGCCGATAACGGCCCCGGCATTCCGGAGGAAGCGCTGGACAAGATTTGGGCAGCGTTCTACACGACAAAGGGCACGACGCACGCGGGCCTGGGGCTTTCCGCGGCGTTGCAGATCCTCAAACAGCTCGAAGGCGACATCTACGCGCGCAATCTGCCAGAGGGCGGCGCCTGCTTCGAGATGCGCCTCCCGGCCGCCGCGCCGGGTACCGCCTCAGCGGCAGCGCTGCCGGCAGGCAAGCGGATCCTGCTTCTCGATGATGACGATGCGTGGAGCGCCTTCGCCGTCCAAACGCTGGAACAGGCCGGCAACCAGGTGACACGCGCCAGCCAGCTCGAGGGTGTCCCTGAGGCTTACGATGTCATCGTGCTCGATAACGCCCTCGCCGCTGCCGATAGCCTGGACGTGCTCCGTCGGCTACGCAAAGCCGGCTGCGCCGGGAAAACCGTGGTGGTCGCCTCGCGGCTGTGGGCCGAACGGGCCACCGAACTGCTGCAAGGGGGGGCGAAGGACGTGATCCTCAAGCCCTACACCCCCGTGGGGATGGAAAAGCTGTTCGCCTGAAGCCGGCGCACGCTCGGAGAGGCCTCGCGGCGAGAACGCTCCCGCCGCGAGGTTTTTGTACCGGATCGGGGACCCGCCGCCGTCACCTTCCTGGAAGGCCGGCGTCAGCCTTGTGTTATAATAAAATTTTGGAAGCCGCCGGGCGTCACAACTCCTGGCGGCAGCCGACATTTCAACAAGGACAGGAATCACGATACCTATTACAGCCTGGCAGAAGTCTCTCCCCAGATAGCGTTGCGGTATAATGCGTACATAACTTTGATAAGGAGAGACAAGATGGCCGGGCCACCAGCGGTACCTGTCGTTCTCAGTACCCGCCAACGGAAAATTCTGAAAAAACTGCGTCGTCAGCGCACATTGTCTCAATGCCTGGTCTGGCGGATCAACATTGTGTTGCGCGCGGCTAAGGGCCAGTCCAACAGTCGTATTGCGCGGGGCTTGAGCAAAGACCGCCAGACCGTTCGGTTGTGGCGTGCGCGCTGGGACGCGGCGCACGGCCGGTTGCAAGCCGCCGAGGCAGCTGGGTGTACCGCCAAGGAGTTGACCGCGCTGCTGCTGGAAGTGCTGGCGGATGCGCCACGGTGTGGCACACCCGGCAAATTCAGCGCGGTCCAACTGGCACGGATCATTGCGGTGGCCTGTGAACACCCCCACGCCAGTGGGCGTCCGGTAACGCATTGGACCCCGCGCGAGTTGGCTGCGGAAGTGGTGCAGCGGCGCATTGTGCCTGCCATTTCCGTGCGCACGGTGGGACGGTTGTGGCAGCAGGCCGCTCTCAAACCGCATCGGAGTCGCTACTGGCTGACCGCGACGGAACGCATCACCGACCCGGCACGCTTTGAGAACGAAGTTCGGCACATCTGTGCGGTATATCTGAATGCGCCGGCTCTTCACGCACAAGGCGTGCATCTGGTCAGCACCGACGAAAAAACGGGCATCCAGGCCTTGGAACGCCAGCAGAGCCCTTTGCCCATGCGTCCTGGTGCTGTAGAAGCCCGCGAGTTTGAGTATGTCCGGCACGGAACGCAATGCCTGATCGCCAACTTCGAAGTCGCCACAGGCAAAATCCTGTGCCCGACCATCCAGTCGACGCGTACCGAGGCCGACTTTGTGACCCACATTGCCCAGACCGTGGCCACAGATCCGGCAGGCGAGTGGATTTTTATCACGGATCAACTCAATACCCACCTTTCGGCTTCTTTAGTAGAGTGGGTGGCGCAACAATGTGGCGATGCGCAGGATTTGGGTAAAAAGGGCGTCACGGGGATTCTGCACTCCCAAGCAACCCGACGGGAGTATCTGGAAGACCCGCGCCACCGCATCCGCTTTGTCTACACGCCAAAACATGCGTCGTGGCTCAACCAGGTAGAAATCTGGTTTAGTATTTTGTATCGGCGGCTGCTCAAACGCGGCAACTTTACGTCTACCGCCGACCTGCGGCAGCAAATCCTGGACTTCATTGACTACTTCAATCAACTACTGGCCAAACCTTTTCGGTGGACTTATGCGGGCAAGCCGCTCACCGCATGATCTGGGGAGAGATTTCTGCCGCGCAGTACTA
>Ga0208461_1001643_pt1 | contig 19709 bp, 18 predicted proteins | sample AD_JPNTR4_MetaG_FD_184448 | JGI IMG/M metagenome (GOLD analysis project Ga0208461, IMG submission 184448) | Active sludge microbial communities of municipal wastewater-treating anaerobic digesters from Japan - AD_JPNTR4_MetaG (SPAdes) (version 2) | ecosystem: Engineered > Bioreactor > Anaerobic... | reverse complement strand
TACTCCAATAACTTAAATTAACAGTAACGGCAACCCAAAAATTCATTTTTTCTTTAATAGGAAAGTTTAAAATACCATTAAAAGTTAATTTAGATGTGAATAGATAAATAACAAATAGACATAGAACTAAAAGTGCTGGTGCTGACAAATTCTCAGCTAATTTTATGCCTTTTATGCCTTTTGCAGTTATTATTATTTGTATAATAGCAAAAATGAAGAAGAATAATTGAATATTTGAGTAACCAGTAAAATGATTAATTACTAAATCAATGGCACTTGCACCGAAATAGGTCTGAATTCCAAACCAACAAATACCAGCAATAGCTCTAACTATCATAGGTATATAACTACCAAAATATCCAAACGGGGCACGAATAAAAGTTGCATAATTTAATCCATGTTCAATACCTATATCACCGATTAAAATAAGAACTATTGAAGCTCCTAAATTTCCAATTAAAATTGCTAAAATTGCTTCATAAAAACTTAATTTACCCACAAAAGAAGCTCCTAACAAAAAAACTCCCATTTGTGCAGCCATTCCCAGCCACAACCATATAACATCATGCCAATTCATTATTCTATCTTCATCTTTTGTTGGAAGAATATCATTATGAACAAGTTTTGAAGATTTTATTGTATAAACACTGTCTTTCTTAGAATACATTAACTCCTCTTTTATCTTTTAAATATCTATTGTTATATTTAACCTATACAATAGTTTAAAAAAACTTACACAGATATCTTAAAAATTAAAAGAATATCTGTATCTGTATAAGTAAAAAATACTATTTCTTTAAAGTTTTCAAAACATCAATCAAATCCTGTGAAGTGCTAACCCAGCCAAATATACCACCTTGAGCTTTAATCATTTTTATACCAACCTCCTGAAATTCAGGAAAGTAGGAAGCAACGCAATCTTCGAGAACTAAAGATTCATATCCTCTATCATTTGCCTCTCTTACTGTTGTATGAACGCAAACTTCAGTTGTAACACCAGTAATTATTAGATACTTGATACCTAAATTTTTTAATATTAAATCTAAGTCTGTAGCATAAAATGAACCTTTACCAGGTTTATCAATAATAGGTTCTCCCTCTATTGGTTTCAATTCATCTATGATATCATGACCTTTATAACCCCTTATCAGAATCCTTCCCATTGGACCTTCATCTCCGATACCTATTTTTAATCTACCTCTCATTAGTTTACTTGGTGGACAATCAGATAAATCAGGGCGATGTCCTTCTCTCGTATGTATCACTTTAATTGGTGTTTGTCTAATAGTTTCAAGAACTTTTTTTATAGGCTCAATAACTCTTCTCAATAATGAAACATCATTTCCTAAAAATTCACCAAAACCACCTGGATTTACAAAATCATTTTGCATATCAATTACAAGCAAGGCGGTATGTCGAGGGTCAAATTCATAATCATAAGGCTCTGCTTTAACAATTAATTTTTTATCCATTATTTCTCCTCTCTTGAGAATGGTTTAGCGAGTTCTTTTGGAACTCCAATATGCTTTAATCTAACAAATATAGTTGCAAAGGTTATTATAATAAATGTAATTAAATAAGGTAACATTTGTAAAATTGATGATGGAATATTAGTTCCTGCTGCTTGTAATTGAAATTGTAATGCATCAATGCTTCCAAATAAATATGCACCAATAATCGCATATAATGGATTCCACATAGAAAAAATGACTAATGCAACAGCTATCCAACCTCTACCAAAAGTCATACCATCAAGCCAAAATGGAGCATAACCAATTGTTAAATAAGCTCCACCTGCGCCTGCGAGTAAACCACCAAAAAAGGTCCAAAAATATCTTGTCTTAAAAACATTTACGCCCATTGCATTAGCAGCTTTTGCATTATCACCAACTGCTCTTAGATGAATGCCAATTTTAGTTTTATAAAGTATGTACCACATAACAACAATTAAAATGTAAGATAAATATACTATTATATCTTGATTGAAAAAGATTGGTCCTAAAAATGGTATTTTTGATAAAAAAGGTATAGGAAAATTTTTTAGAGTTGAAGTTAATCTAAGATCAGTGTAATGATAACCATAAAGATTTGTTATACCCCCTCCTATTATTGTTAGTGCTAAACCACTCACTATTTGATTTCCTTGAAGTGTTATACTAATAACTGCATGAATAATTGATAATAAACCACCAGAAAGCATTCCAACAACAAAACCAATATAAGGATTGTTTGTTAGATAAGCAGCTACAAAACCGAAAAAAGCCCCGACGAGCATCATACCCTCAATTCCAAGATTTAAAACACCTGATCGTTCTGTAAAAATTTCACCAATTGTAGGTAATAAAATTATTGTTCCTGATTTGACTGCTGAAAATAATAGAGTTATTAATATAAAATAAGTTGAGATTCCATCCATTAAAAACTCCTTTTTAAATAGGAAATTTTATAATTTTTAAAAATTTCTCCACCAATTAACATAAAAAGAATCACACTTTCAATTAATGGAATAATTCCATATGGTACATTCATTGTTATTTGTATTAAATAACCACCAGCAGTAAAAGCACCAAATAGAATTGATACAAAAATTCCAATTAACGGATTAAGATAAGAAAGCCACGATGTTATAAGAGCAGTATAACCATATTCAGGACTAATTTCTATCTGCAAAACTCTTAAAACACCTGAAACTTGAACCATACCAGCTAATCCCGCAAGTGCACCACTAATTAACATAGCAATTATTATTTTACTTGCAACATTTATACCAGCATATCGAGCTGCTCTTGGATTACCTCCAATAACTCTAAGTTCATATCCAAATTTTGTTTTATTAATTATAAACCATATAATTACTGCTGCTATTATTCCAAAAATAAGACCCAAATTTACTCTCGAATTAGGTATTATTCTTGGAAGTTGAGCATTTAAAGGAAACTGTTTCGATAAAGGAAATCCAAGTCCAGTAGGATCTCTCCAAGGTCCATACATAAAATATCTAAGAATAGATAATGCAATGTAATTTAGGAGTAATGTGGTAATAACTTCATTTACATCCCAAAGTGCTTTTAAAAAAGCTGGAATAAAAGCCCAAAAAGCACCACCTAAAAGAGCTGCGCATATCATTATAAATAACATAGAAAATTTAGGTAAATCAGGAGAACCAAAAATAGCAAAATATGAACTAAAGACTGCTCCCATAATATATTGTCCATAGGCACCAATATTCCAAAAACCCATTCTATAAACTAAAATTAAACCAGAAGTTAGTAAAATTAATGGAGTAGCGAAAACAAGAGTTTCTGTAAATGCGTATCTGCTACCAAAAGAACCAATTAAAATCGCTTTATATACTTGTAGAGGGTCTACATTTAAAAAAAGGATAGCAATTGCTCCAATAATTAACCCAATAATAATAGATATTATTGGTATCATAATTTTTAATCTTAAAGGAACAGATTCTCTTCTTTCAAAAATAAACATAATTAAAATTCTCCTTCTTTATTATTAATATAACGAGAGCCTCCCATCATTAAACCAATATCTTTTATATCTACTTCATTAGGATTTACTATACCAACTATCTTACCATTAAATATAACGCCTATTCTATCAGATATCATTAGAAGTTCATCAAGATCCTCTGATATGAGTAAAACAGTAGTACCTGAATTTCTAACTTCAAGTAATTTTTTTCTAATGAACTCCGTAGCATTAATATCTAAACCTCTTGTTGGATGAACAGCGATTAATAATATTGGATTTTCAGAAATTTCACGAGCAAGAAGTAATTTTTGTAAATTGCCTCCAGATAATAATCTAACAGGTGCATTCATTAAAGGGACCATAACATTATATTCATTTATTAAATTTTCAGTATATTTTTTAGCATTTATGTAATTAATAATACCTCTATTATAAATAGGTGGTTTGTAGTAGCATTTTAGAATTGAATTCTCTAATGGTGTTAAATTAGGTATAAGACCATCTTTTAATCTATCAGATGGAATATAACTAACGCCTTTTTTTAAAATAGTGGATGGAGATGAATTTGTGATATCGATATCTTTTAAAAATATTTTCCCTTTAGTTGCCTTTCTAAGTCCAGTAATAATTTCTACAAGCTCCTCTTGTCCATTTCCACCAATTCCTGCTATACCAAATATTTCTCCTCTATATATTGTTAAATTAAGTCCCTTTAGTGTTTTAACTCCTCTATCATTATAACCTTCAAGATTTTCTATTTTTAACAATATTTCATTTGTATCTAAAGGTTTTTTCTCAAAACTAAAAAAGACTTCTCTACCAACCATCATAGTTGCTAAATCCGTGATTGTTATATCCTTTTTATTTACAGTTCCTACTACTTTTCCTTTTCTTAAAATTGTAATTCTATCAGAAATATCCATTACCTCTTCTAATTTATGACTAATAAAAATTGCTGATTTACCTTCAGATTTTAATTGTTGTAAAATATCGAAAAGCATGTCTGTTTCTTGTGGTGTTAGAACAGCAGTTGGTTCATCCAATATAAGAATATTTGCGCCTCTAATGAGCATTTTTATAATTTCCACTCTCTGTTGTTCACCAAGAGAAAGTTGCCAAATTTTAGCTTTTGGATTTATTTTAAAATTGTATTTTTCTGAAATTTCATTAATTTTTTTGGATATATTGGATTCATTTATGAAAATCCCTTGATCTTTTAAACCTAATATTACATTTTCTAATACTGTTAATGTATCAACTAACATAAAATGTTGATGTATCATACCAATTCCATAGTTCATTGCATCAATTGGAGAAAGAATTTTTGCTTTTTTCCCTTTTATATATATTTCACCTTCATCAGGAATATATAATCCATCTAAAATATTCATAAAGGTTGTTTTACCTGCACCATTTTCACCTAATATTGAATGTATTTCACCTTCATATAAATCAAAATTAATATGATCATTTGCTAATATTCCTGGGAAATGTTTTGTAATATCTTTTGCACTAAGAATTATATTTTTCATATCTTATATTAAAAAAGCCCTATCATTAATGATAGGGCTTTTAGTATGCCCATTATTCAAATTATGAACCACCCTCTGGAATAGTTCCAATTACTCCTTGAACAAACCATTGCATATTAAGTAGTTCTTCATCAGAAACTACTTCACCAGCTTTAACTCTTAAATTTCCTTCTTGATCATAAAGAGGTCCACTGAATGGATTATATTTACCAGAAATTATATCTTGTTTCTTTTGTTCAACTAATGATTTTACATCATCAGGTACCATAGATCCAAATGGTGCTAATGTAACAACACCCTCATCTAATCCACCCCAATAACTATGTGTTTTCCAAGTACCATTTTGAACTTCTTTTATAGTTTTTACATAATAAACACCCCAATTAAACATTCTTGATGTCAAAACCGAATTAGGTGCTGCATTATTTTGATTATAATAATAACCAATAGAGTAAACCCCTGCTTTTTCTGCTTCTTGTAATGTAACAACATCACCTATAAGATTAACTATAATATCTGCTCCATTTGAAATAAGTGTTCTTGCAGCAACCGCATCCCTTGTTGGATCATACCAAGAATTCATCCATATAACATGTATTTCTGCTTTTGGATTTACCTGTCTTGCCCCAATTGCAATTGCATTTGTTTCTCTAATAGTTTGAGGTATTGGAAAAGAAGCAATTACGCCTATATAATTACTTTTTGTCATTTTACCTGCAATTAATCCTGCAAGATAATCAACTTGTTCTATTCTACCAAAATATGTTGCTACATTTTCTGCAGTTTTATAACCAGAACAATTTTCAAATATCACATTTGGAAAATCTTTTGCAACATTTATGGTTGGATCCATAAAACCATATTCACAAGTAAAGATAACCTTATATCCTTGATTAGCATAATCTCTCATTACCTTTTCTGCTGCATCTTGACTTACTCGTTCTGAAATTGAAACCTCAATGTCTGACAATTGACTCTTTAAATAATTTGCACCTTCATAATGAGCTTGATTCCAACTACCATCATTGCCTGTACCACTAAGCAAAAAGGCAATTTTAATCTTTTCTTTAGGTTTTTCTGTTTCTTTAGGTTGACACCCAAAAAAACCTGTTACCATAATAACTAATAAAACTGAAACTAACAAAATTTTTGTTTTTTTAAACATTTGAACCTCCTTTATATATTAATTTAATTTGTATATTTATTAACAAATGCATAAAGTGCCTTTTTAAAAACTTCCATTGGAGCATCTAAAAGACCTCCACCAACCTGACCAACTCCAGGCTCTTTATGTGCAACACCAGTATCAATTAGAGGTGTTATATTTTTCTCTACAACCTTTCTTATATCAATTCCAGTAGGAGTTCCTCTAAAATCAAAATAAGGAATTTGGAAAACATTATTTTCACCGATTGTTATTTCATACATTTCAAGATTTTTAGAAATAGCATATTTAACATCACCTCCAACAAATTTAATTATTGCAGGAGCTGCTGCAATTGCCATACCACCAATACCCGCAGTTTCTGAGATTGCACTATCACCCATATCTCTACCAACATCCTCCTTTTTAAAACCTGGAAATAGAAGGGCATTAGGGACAGGTGACTCTGTTGTAAACCATTCATTACCAAGACCTGACACTTGAATTCCCCAATCTGTTCCATTCCTTGACATAACAGTAACCATTGTACTGCCCTCTATATCTCTTGTAGGATCTAAAGATGCCTTACAACTTGCCATACTTAACGGTAAAAAGAAAAATTCTAAATTATGCAAAAAAATTATTACTTCGTTAGTTTTGTTTATATCATCCATAGTTTGAAGAATGTAGGGGACTAATTTTGCAAATAAACTATATGAAGCACCTCTAAGTCTATTATGAACTTCATCTCCCATAGTTAAAGCTTGGGCTATTATCTGTTTTAACTCTATTTTTCCTGCTTTTTTGATTGCTTTTTTTAATACAGGAAATAGAATATTTTCACGCCATTTTAATCCTTCAATAACTTCTGGAGAGTAAGCACCCATTATTAGAACCTTTCTCACACCTTCAATTGGCATACTGAAAGCTTTATTACCGTAAGTCTCATTTTCAACAATAAAAACAGGCATTGAAGCAGAAATAATACCAGCCATAGGCCCTACTGCGTTATGATGATGACAAGGTTCGAATATTATTTCTCCAGATGCTGCAATTTCAACAGCCTCCTCTTCATCCTTTGCAAAGCCTTCATAAATTAAAGCACCAATAACTGCGCCTTTTTGTGCACCACACATTCTATCCCATGATATTGGTGGTCCTGAATGTAAAATTAGATTCTTTTTCATACCTGGTATGACATCTATTGCTCTTTCTATATCAGTCCAAACAGGCATTGCATTAATCAATCTCTTAAACGCTTTTTCATTAGCTTTTTCGATATCAACCATAATTAACACCTCTATTTTAAATAATATATTTAAAGTATTATATTAATCAATAAGAATTACGCTTAATTTTTTGTCAGAATTTTCTTACAATTAGAAAATTATAAAGGTAATTTAACTGTCAGTGATGTCCCTTTATTTTTGGTTCCTTTAATATTGAATTCACCATTTAAAGACTTTATCTGTTCATAAATACCTAATAATCCAAATGAATTAGGATTTAAAAGATCTTTCTTTTTTATTCCAACTCCATTATCATATATTTTTAAATACAAAAAATTTTTATCTATATGTAAATTTATTTTTACATTGTTTGCTTTTGCATGCTTATAAACATTTGATAGTGCTTCTTGACAGATTCTAAATATTATAATCGAATATTGAGAATCTAAAGAAATATTATTTTTAGGAAGAGTTAAATTACATTTAATTTTTGTTTGTTCTTCGAATTGTCTTGAAAACCATTCTAAAGCTGCTTTAATTCCTAAATGATCTAAAACAACTGGTCTTAATTCTGTTGATGTTTTTCTTATATTTCTAATAAGAATGTCGATTGTTTCAACCATTTTATTTAACCTTTCTATCGTATTACTATCTTCGATATTTTTTAAACTATTTTTTAAATCAAAAACATCCATTTTAAGAACTGATAAATATTGACCAAGTTCATCATGTAATTTATGTGCAATATATGTTCTCTCTTCTTCTCTAATTGTTTGTAAATGTAGTGAAAGTTTTCTAAGTTGTTCTTGAGATAATCTTAATTCTTTTTCTATTTTTCTTCTCTGTCTTTCTTTATTATATGATTCAATCGCAAAAGAAACATCATTTGCTAACATATCAAGGAGTTTAATTTCATCATCATTAAAAAAATCTGGATCTGGCGAATGAAAAGTTATGGCACCTATTACTTTTTTTCCTATTCTTAGAGGAAAGGCACCTGAAGAATAATAACCTCTTTCTATTGCTTTATTTCTCCAGGGTTCCATACGAGGATCATTTTTATGGTTATTAATTATGCAATATTCATTTTCTCTAACTGCAGTACCCGTAGGACCTCTTCCTTCTGGATTATCTTTTGCCGAAATTTTGATTTTTTTAAGATAGCCTTCTTCAGAACCCCAATAAGCAACAGGTTTTACTTTTAAAGTTTTAAAATTAAGTAAACCAACCCAGGCCATTTTAAAACCACCATCTTCCACTGCAATACGACAAATATACTCAAATAGTTTTTTTGGTCTTTTAATACGAACAATTGCTTCATTAACTCTACTTAGGATAGAATATAACCTATATAATCTTATAATTTTACTTTCGTTTAAAATATATTGATTTTTTGAATTTTCTAATTCTAAAAGTTTTTGTTTTAATATATATATTTCATCTAAAAGCTTCCTCTTTGACAATTTTTCATAAGACTCACCAATAAGTTCTTTCATAATTTTCCTAAACTTTAATTCCAAATATTAAATAAATTATATACTAATTAGTTTATTTTTTATTGAATAGTGAATTATATCAGCATTATTTTTTAAATTTAATTTTTTTAAAATTCTACTTCGGTATGTACTTATTGTTTTTTCACTCAAATTAAAACTATTTGCAATTTCTTTTAGTGATTTACCTTTAGCTATCAATATAAGTACTTCATATTCTCTATTTGATAATTTTCTATGTGAATAATCTTCAAATTCAAGGTAAGTAGTTAACTCTTGCGCAATATTTAAAGGAACATATCTATTGCCTAAATAAACATACCTTATTGCTTGAAGTAGTTCGTTGCTAACAGCATCTTTAGTTAAATAACCAAAAGCTCCAAGTTTAAAACTTCTTACGATTAATTCTTTATCATTATGTATGCTTAAAATAATTGTCTTAATTTTGAAATTATAATTTTTGATTTCTTCTAATACTTCTAAACCATTTTTCTTAGGCAATGATAAATCTAATAATAATATGTCAAATTTATCTTTTTTTAAAGACATTACTACATCGAGGCCATTATCTACTTCTTTTTTTATTGATATATCAGATTGAGTTTTTAAAATACTCCTTATTCCCTCTCGAACAATTGGATGATCATCAGCAATTAATATTTCTATCATAGTCTTAAAAAATCATTAAGCTTAATAATTTAGCTTATATAATAAGTATATCACACTTTATTATGCTTTGAAAAAGATAATTTAAAAATTAAAAAAATCAATTACTCTTTGTTTTATTATATATGAAATGTTCAAATTTAACTTTATCTACAATTCTATTTTTATCAATTCTTAAAAAAATATCACTGAAAGAATATTTTTATTTACTTGAGATTATTAAATCTTAGATTGAAAACCTTTTATCTACTTGAAATTGGTCAATTTTAAGTTAAGTTCTTGTATGGTTTCTTTGAGTTCAGTAATTACATCTTTTAGTTTTCAATCTATCCATTTGTTCTCAGAAGAAGAAAAGATGCTACTGCAATTGGGAAACCGACTTGAGATATATATTGAACGAGTTTGTCAATGTTAATCTCCAATTAAATTTTCACTTCCATTAAAAATATTGTTAGTCTGTTAAAATACCTAAATCTTGTTTAATAAAATTAATAAAGGTATCAGATATCAAAGTCTTATCTTTTATTTCAAGAGTGAGACAAAGGCACTAAGCGCTTTAGTCTTATCTTTTATCTGCAGAATGAGACTTTGGTGCCTGACACCTTTGTCTCATTATAGGGAAGGTTGGGGTAGATAGTTAAATTTTCATTTCTATTTATTATTTCATTTACTACTTCCATATAAATTACCTCCAATTTTATTTAAAAACTCTTTTATCTCTTCATCAGATTTATTTGATAATTCATAGATCTTTTTAGTAATTTCTTCTCATCAAACTCATTAAAGATATAAGCAAGTATTAGATAGATAAGATGTGTATCTTTCATCTTAATAAGAAAAGCCTCCTTTTATCCTACTCCTCTTAACCAATCTCTTTATGCTGTTTATCTCACCACAATTTTTACAATAGATTGTAATTATAAACATTAATTAATCACCCTCATCTTCATTAACTTTCTTGTTTATCATCAACCTAACTCTCTTTTTTATATTCAACACAATAGAGATCTAAATAGTCAATGCTTGAAGATATGATAAAAAATTTAAAATCCTCATCCTTAACTTCAACACACTTCTCTTTTACATCACTAACTTCAACCTTACTAAACTCATCACCAGAATCTGTTTTAATCTCAGAAATCTCTTTCCGTTTTAACTTCTCTAAGATCTCTTTAAACATCTTTTTTCTCCTTTAATATTTTTAAAATCTATAAAATGTAGAATGATTTCAGAATTATTTTGTATCCTAATAGAGAGGTAAAGTAACCTATCTTTAATAAAGATATAAAATATTCTATCTTTAACAGAACTATTGGATACCTTGTTTTCAACAAAAGCATTAGAAATTTTGTTTTCAACAGATACATCAGACATTTTATTTTCGATAGAAATATTAGCAACCCTTTCTTTTTTTAAATCTAAACTTTTAATAGAGACAACATGCCCCTCCTTTTTTTTAAATCTAAACTTTTTTAACAGAAACAATCTTTTCCTCTTTCCTTTTTTAATTCCAATTTTCCATATTTTCTCTTTTTTAACTCCAACCTTACCATTCTTTAAAGATATCTCCATTTCTTTCTTTTTTTTATTTTCCAACTTTTGCATCTTTCCTATCTTTTTATCTTTTCCATCTTCAAATTCTTTAAATCTTTTACTATATCTATCATAGTATAAAATAGCATACTATCAAGTGATTACTATAAAAATATTATTAATGAGAGATTTTGTGTAAAAATGATAGTTATAAAAATATAGATACTTGACAAAATATTAATTTTTTTTATAATTTAATAAATTACTATATGGAGGTATTATGAAGAGCAGCAATAGAATTAAAAAATTTAGAGAGAGTTTAGGATTATCTCAATCTGAGTTTGCAAGAAGACTTGGTTACTCCCCTACATTTGTCTATCAACTTGAGAATGGTTATAGTAATGCAGGGTTAAAAGTATTAAAAAAGATATCTGAAACATTTAATGTTCCTATAACTGAACTAATATCAAAAGAGGATGAGTATATAATTACAGAAGATGATGTATCACTATTAAATAAACTTATTAGAACTCTAAATAAAGAGGAGAAAGAGAAACTACTTAAAGTTATATACACACTAAAAAAGATTCCATTAAGAGAGATACCTATATTAGGTTATGTTTCTGCTGGGTCACCTTTAGAACTTGAAGATATCTTATATCCAATTGATACCATAACTATGCCAGATAGAGAGGTAAAAGATGTCTCTTTTGCTCTTATAGTTGAAGGTGATTCAATGAAAAATTTAGGAATTGAGGATGGAGACGTTCTTTTGGTTAATCCAGATATACAAGTTGAAAATGGTTCATTGGTTATTGCAATAATTAATAATAAGGTTACTTTCAAAAAATTAAAGAAAGAGAAAGATAAGGTTTTTCTCTTACCTGCAAATGATAACTATCAACCAATTGAACTAACACCTGATATGGACATCAAACTATACAAAGTGATAATGTCAGTAAAAAGGAAAAAGTTTTAGTGTTAAAAATCATAATGGAAAAAGGAAAAGAGATCTCTGTAGCAGAAATTATAATAGGAAAAAAGGAAAAGATTTTAACAGTAGTAAAAAGCTATTAATAAATTAGGAAGGCGATACGAATATTTTTAACAAGATGTGTTTATATGTATTGTTTTAACCAACAAATTAGATTATAATATGCATTGACTATATAAAATTTATTTTGACAGATACCTAAATGTAATAAGAAACATTGGAAGTTTGTTGGTTAATATAAAGGAGATAAAATAATGGCAGAAAATCCAAACTTCAAAGGTAAAAAAATGCTTCAGAGGGCAGAAGATTTAGATTCTTTTTGGGCTTATAATATAAAGGAACTGCCTAAAGATAGACAATTGCTCCTTCTGGATAATGTTCAATTTATATATGAATTAGCCTTAGCTCAACTTGAACTCCAATCTCTTGGTGCAAGTTTTGAAGTTACTAATGGATTGAGAGAATTTGAACTATTGGATGTAAAGAATGAGGAAGAACTCAGAAGAAGATTAGCTTACTTCAAATTTGTAAAAGATAGACCAACAGATTATTTCCAGATTATTCAGAAGAATAGAACACATTCTGTCAACCAATATCTTACACACTGGATATATCCATATAAGGGTAAATTTCATCCTCAAATGATAAGGGCGCTTTTGAACATTATTGAACTTGAAGAAGGAGATACTGTTTTTGATCCATTTATAGGAAGTGGAACAACAGCAGTCGAAGCACAACTCTTAGGAATAAATTGCATTGGTATAGATGTTTCACCTCTTTGTGTCCTTCAGAGCAAGGTAAAAACAGAATCAATAGACATTCTACCTCAGATTGAAAAATGGAAAGAAGAAATAATAAAAAGAACAAAACCTTCTTTATTTAATCTTGAAGGAAAAACTATTGATGATGTTATTAGTTTAATTCCTGATGAAAAAGTAAAGAATTTCTATAAAATGGCAAAACTTGTTGCTATAAGTGATAATGCAAGAAGAGGAAAAGAATTTTCAACATCATTTTTAAAAAATTTGGATTTAATGATTTTTTCAGTTTCTGATTATATAGAAATAGCAAAAAAATTAAGCCTAAAATTAGGAAAAATGGACATTAAAATTGGTGATTCGAGAGCATTGCTTCTGAATAATAATAGCATCGATGGAATAATAACTTCTCCCCCATATTCAATCGCATTGGATTATGTTTTAAATGATGCTCACGCCTTGAAAGAGATGGGATATGATTTATCAGAAATTAGAGAGGAATTTATTGGTGTTAGAGGTAAGGGTCAGAAAAAGATTGATTTATATAATGAAGATATGAGAAAAAGTTTAGATGAAATGTTTAGAGTTTTAAAGCCTAAAAAATATGCAGTAATAGTTATTGGAAATGCAACTTATATGGGGCAAGAAGTAAAAACAGTTGAATTGATAATAGATTATGCAGAAAGAATTGGATTCAAATTAATAAAAAATATAGATAAGATTATTTTTGGTCTTTATAATATTATGCAAAAAGAAAATATATTGATCTTTCAGAAAGAAGGTTGAAATGAATAATGAAAAAGAATATATAAAAGAACTCGAAGAGGTTATTAGAAAATTTTTAGAACCTATGAGAGGAATACCTTTTTCAGTTGCTATAAAGGCACTTACAGGTTTGAATGTTTTAACATTTGACTTGAATACCGATGAAAACCAAGAATTATTAAAGAAACTTTCTAAATCTGCTCAACTTAGTGGGCAAATGGCTTTTGAAGAAGGAATTTTAACTGAAAGACCAAACGAAGCAGGTAATCATATCGAACCCTTTGTTATTAAATCACTTAGGATGGTTGGATTAAAAGCAGATAAACCAGTTTCTAAAAGCGGAAAGAAAAAGGCTGTGGGTTATCCAGACATTCAAATAGAAGACAATATAAGAAGAACTATTTATCTTGATTGTAAAACTTATAACATAAAAACTAAAGATCAGGGTTTTAGAACTTTTTATTTTTCTCCCTCAGAAGATCCTAAGATTACTAAAGATGCTTTTCATCTTTTAATGAGTTTTGAACTTGATATTATGAAAAGAAAAAATAAAAATGCATTTGTTCCAATTTCTTGGCAAATCTATACTTTGGATAAATTGGTAATTCAAATTAAACATGAGTTTAATGCAAGCAATAGAGATTTATACACAAAAGAAGCATTGCTGGCAGAAGGAAAGATAAGAGGATAATTAGAAGATTACTACCTAACTAAATTTTTTTGACTCTTCTAAACCTTATCCTTCTTTTTAAATAATATTTAATAAAAAGTTTAACCTCAACACAAATTACTTATAATAATTTTTTTATTTAAAAAATTACACTAAATTGTTGAGTTTATTATATAATATGAAAAGGAGGAACTCTAAATTTAAATTATGGTGAAAAAGAAACTTTTAATCACTATAGGAATTTTAATATTCATAATCTTAATTACTGGCTGCATCAATGAAGATAAAACAAAAGAAAAACTCGGAGATGAGATATTAAATATAGAAAAATGTGTCTCAAAAGATTGGAATTATGAAATTATAATTGAAAATATAGAAGAGATAGAAAGACCTCATAGTTTAGAGAATCCTTTAGCTATTATGAATTTTACTAATCCAAATATAGAGTTTGGATATTATCCTGGTGTAGATACTGACAAGAAGTATAATCCATCACTCCAACTATATTTTTATGATATTACAAAAAAACAAGAGATTATGGAGATTATAGATAAAGAAAAAATTTATTCCTGGTGTATTCCCATATATTTTGATGAGACAAAGAAATACATTATAGTTACATCTCCCTGTTATATAAACCATGGAATCTTTACAGACGAAGCAATGAGTTATTATTCCCCTTTAGAGATATCTCTAAAGGATTATTTTGAAAAATTTAAATAGAGTTTGGCAAAGCAAGGATTCTTTTGAAGAAGTCCTCAAAAATGTTTGATTCTCTTATTTATTTGATTCTTTTACTTATTAGATTCTTTTATTATTGATTAACAGTAAAAAAATTAATGAAGATTATGAAATAAACATACCAATGTATACATAATTCAATATTTCAATCAATTATTCAGATAAAATGTACGTAACAAAAAAAACTTTAGATACCCCATTAATATTTCTGACAATAGTCATTAATGATATAATAAATTCATTGAATAAATTTTACTGATATAATTTTTAGTAGGAGGTGGAAATGAAAGCATCGGTTGTTTTAAGACCATCTATGTCAAAAAGATTAATTGCAAAAGGAGTTAAAGAATATTTAAATTCATTAAAGGTGCTTGATAAAGGAATAGTTTTTATATCTTTGGGAACAACTAATAGTTTTATAGTTGAAGAATTAACAGATTTAGTAATTGATAAAAATAGATATATGGCAGGTTATATTGGAAATGGAAAGTTGACTACACTTGATAAAAATTTAAGGATTGACCCTATCATTTTGATTGATGGAAAAGTGTCAAATGAAAATGCAGATGATGTTGTAGAAAAAATGGGAAAAGGTGATGTTTTTATAAAGGGTGGAAATGCAATTGATTATGATGGAAATGTTGGTGTGCTTGTTGCTGATAGAAGTGGGGGAACAGTTGGAAAATATATCGGTAAAGTTATGGCAAGAGGCGTGAAATGGGTATCACCAATTAGTATTGGTAAATTGATACCAGATGTTATTGAGGCATCATATTTTGCAAAAATTGAAGAGTGGAATTACTCAATGGGTTTAAATGTAGCACTCTTTCCTATAGTTAATGCTATTCCTATAACTGAAATTGAAGCTTTAAATATAATTTTTGATGTTGATGCAGTATTAATTGCAAGAGGTGGTTTATGGGAAGATGAAGGATCAATTGTTTTAGGAATTGAAGGAAAAGAGGAAAATATTAAAAAAACATTAGAATATATTGATTCAATAAAAGGAGAGGAAATACCTAAACTGACATAAAGGTTCAGTTTAAAATTAATTTTTTTTCTAAGGTTTAAACTATTTTTATTAACCATTTAAAATTATTTTTTTATGAGAAGTTCCAGTTAATTTTATTAATCATTTTAATTATTATTTGAATTCTAAGTTTTTTCAGAAGTTTTAGTTTATTTTATAAACTATTTTTCAAGATATCATAATTATTTTTTAATTTTTTAATGTAAATTAGTTTTATTGAATCTATAATGATAGTTTAAAATTAATTTTTTTAAGATCTTAATTAATTTTAACCAATTATTAATTTCCAAAAAATCGGTATACCTCAAAGGTTCTGAAAAATTTTGTATCAAATATTGTTAAAAGTAATAAGAAATTCTATCTATTTTTATTATTAAATTACTTTTTTTTATATTTAAAATAATAAAAGGAATGAAAAATATTATAAATAAAAAGGCTGAAAAATATTATATCAATATAAATAATGAGTTGAAAAATTTTAATATCTCGCCCGTATTTTTTAATCCTTTGGATAAGTTATTGTTACTGTTTTTGTATCTTGATCCCAATCAACTTTACATCCTAAATTCTCTGCAACAAATCTTACAGGTAACATTGTTCTACCGCTAATTATCATTGGCACAACTTTAGGATTATCTGGATCTATTGGTGTATCAACTCCATTAACTCTTGCAATATTCTTTCCTATCCATAGTTCAATTTTTGCATTTTTCAGGGTTACTGTTACTTTTCTTTCAACACCATCCCAAACAACTTCTGCTCCTAATGGTTCTGCAACCCACCGAATTGGAATAAGGGTTCTGCCCTCAATTATTATTGGTAATACATCAATTTCTTTAGGGCTATCATTTATATACATAGTTTTTTTTCCTATTTGAAGTTTAAGAACTGTTCTTTTTATGTAATTTACCTTATAAGTTTCTTCTTTCTCGTTATCAAGCTTATCAATAAGTCTAAATTTTAACTCATTTTCACCTTCTTTTAATAGTAAGTAGGTCTCAAAATTTCCATTTTTATCAACCATTAGTTCAATATTATTTAAATATCCAGTTTTTAAACCAATGCCTTCATCTATTATTTTACCTTTGACTTTTAAGCTTTCATCATAACTATTTATTGGTAAATTTGCATTGAGTTTAGGAGGAGTTTTATCAAGAAAAACTATTAGAGTAAGAGAAGATTTGTTTCCTTTGTAATCCTCAGCCTCAATCAAAAATTCATTCTTTCCTTCAACTAATGTGTAGTTTTCTGTAAAAGTTGAACAACCACATTTATTGATTTTAACTCCATTTACAAGAAGAGAGTTTAAACCGCTCATATTATCTTTTACTCCGATTAAAATTGTAAGTTTTTCCTCTTTTGTGTAATAGTTATTATCAGTTGGTTCTATTATTTGTAGTTCTGGAGGTTTATCATCAATTATTTTAATAGAAATTATATTAGATGGTTCAGAATAAATTCCATCTTTATCATAAGATTTAACCATATAATAATAGGTCTTATCAAGAAAAATGCTGTAATCAAGAAAATAGAGTTGATCTTTATATGCTCTTCCTATTGGATATAAATTTCTCTCACTCTCACCTCTAAAAACTTCAAAACCCGAAATATTATCATCTTTCTTAGATAATTGCCATGTTAATCTAACCTTGTAATCCTCTTGAGTTGCTGTTAAATTAATTGGTTTTTCCAATAGATTTAAAGAGTATAGATTGTTAATAGTTAAAATTGAAATTATCAGTGTTATTAAAATAATTGTTTTTTTTGACATTCAATCCTCCTTGACTTTCTTAAATATAACTTAAATTTTATTATATCAGTTTTTCTTTTTAAAATTCTAAGATACCTGATAAATAGGTTATATAATAATTTAAGATTAAAAAGACGGTGCCACCAAAAACCACAATCAGTGCTACCAAAAACCACTAACAGTGCCACCAAAAACCACTATCAAATAGATTGATTTTTTCATAATATATGTTCCAATAAAATTTTAATTCCAATTGAGATTAGAATTAAACCACCTAAAATCTCTGCACCTTTTTTAAAAATTTTTCCAAACAAGCAACCTAAATATACAGAAGCAAATGATAAAACAAAAGTTGTTATACCAATAATTATAGAGGGCGAGAAAATTTCAATTTTAAGGAGAGACAAAGAGATGCCAACTGCAAAAGCATCTATACTTGTTGCGATTGATAAAAAAATGAGAGTTTTAAAATTATCTGGATTTATTGTTTTGTTCTCTCCTTTAAAACTCTCATAAATCATTTTTAATCCAATAAAAACAAGAATTAGAAAGGCTACCCAATGGTCATAATTTTTAATTATGTTAAGGAGGTTGTATCCTATAATTGAACCTAAAAAAACCATAAAGAACTGAAAAAAACCAAAAGAGAAAGCAATTTTTAATGAATAATTTAAAAAAATTTTACTTCTTATAACTCCACAGGAAACTCCAACAGCAAAAGCATCCATCGAAAGCCCTACACCAATAAAAAAGATTGTTAATAAGTTCAATGCATTACCACTATTTAACAAATTTCTACTCCTAAATATAAAAAAATCACTCAATTATTATACTATTTTTAGATAAGAAAATAGTTATTGCAATAACTCTATCTATTATACAAAATTTTTTATTCTCTTTTACATATATTTAAAGTAATTTGAAGTAAAAGGACATATAATTTTTTTTAAAATTAAAACAGATAGATAAACTATTTAGTAAAATAGCAAAAAAATTTTAAATTATCTCTAAATTAAAAGTTTTAAACAAGTCGAGGATAAAGCTTTGTTGCTAAAAATATTGCTACTATAACTTCACCTATAAGTATTGCTAAATACAAAAATATATTGGTTAAGTCACCAGTAACGAGAAGTGCTCTTAGTATTCCAACAACATAACTTAAAGGATTAATAATGGCTAAAATCTGTAACCATTCTGGCATAATCTCAATTGGATATATTGCACTTGATGTAAAAAATAGTGGCATCGTTATCATCTGTCCAATTCCCATAAATCTTTCTCTTGTCCTCATTAAAGCAGCAAGAATCATAGAAAAAGAACTAAAAAGTATAGATTCAATCATAACTGTAATAATAATTCCTATTACACTTAATAAACTCCATCTTATTTGAATCTTTATTAAAATAGCAACAAGTAATATAATCACTGCCTGACTAAAACCTCTCACCATTGCACCCATTGTTCTTCCAACTACAAAAGCACTTCTTTTTACAGGAAGTGCCATAAATTTTTGCACAATACCCTGATCTTTATCCCAAATAAGGTTAAGTCCATAAAATATTGCAATAAACATTACAGATTGTGAAAGTATACCAGGTGTTATGAAAGTAATATAAGGTACACCCCCAGTTGGTATGGTTTTAAGTCTTGTAAAAGTTCCACCAAAAACTAAAAGCCATAAGATTGGTTGAACAGCCCTTGTAAAAATATCAGTTGGGTCATGGCGAATACGCCTCATCTCCATTTCACCAAGTGCTAAACAATCATTAAACCATTTTACAAAATTCTTCCAAATATTATTGTAAACGTCTTGCTGTACGGCGTACTTTTCTAAGTTCACGGAAATTACCTCCTTCTTCAACTTCATGTCCTGTTAGGGCAATAAAAGCTTGCTCAAGACTGTTGGTTTCTGTTTTTT
>Ga0208461_1001631_pt1 | contig 19815 bp, 16 predicted proteins | sample AD_JPNTR4_MetaG_FD_184448 | JGI IMG/M metagenome (GOLD analysis project Ga0208461, IMG submission 184448) | Active sludge microbial communities of municipal wastewater-treating anaerobic digesters from Japan - AD_JPNTR4_MetaG (SPAdes) (version 2) | ecosystem: Engineered > Bioreactor > Anaerobic... | reverse complement strand
CATTCAGCCCGTTCGTGCCGGCGCGAACGATCTGCCGAATCCCGCCCGTGCCGAAGTCGGCGAGAAGGCCAAACCGCTCGCGAAGCTGCTCTTCGAAGTCCCGGGAGGGTAAGAACTTCAACGATTCCAAATCCTCGCGAACCCAACCCGCGCTCTTTTCAAGCCATTCTTGATACCGAAGCAAATAGTCGTTCACACACCGCGCCCCCTGACGAAAAAGAACTGCCTGTGCCTTTGTATAAGCCTTGCGGTATTATACCATAAAGGTATGGCGGGCTTCAGAAGGGATGTGTGTCAAGTTATGGGGTGTACTCAAGAAACAAGACCAGAATCGATCGCGCGATTGTTAGTCCACGTAGTCATCGCGGCGTAAGCGCCCCTTCTTTATGCGACGGCGCGATACGCTTGGGAACGCCAACTTTTAAGTTGGCATGTCTTAAAGATAAGGCCGGGCTCACACGGAGGGCACGGAGGTCACAAAGAAGAAGTGTGTTTTCGAGAGTCAACACCAGGTTTATGTTTCCATTGTGTTCTCTGCGTTCTCTGTGCGAAACCATCTTTTACTTTTCTAAAACATGCCGAACTAAAGTTCGGCGTTCCCAGGCGCACCATCGCGGCGTAAGCGGCCCTTCTTCTCACGACGGCGCGATACGCTTGGGAACGCCAACTTTTAAGTTGGCATGTCTTAAAGATAAGGCCGGGCTCACACGCAGGGCACGGAGGTCACAAAGAAGAAGTGTGTTTTCGAGAGTCAACACCAGGTTTATGTTTCCATTGTGTTCTCTGCGTTCTCTGTGCGAAACCATCTTTTACTTTTCTAAAACATGCCGAACTAAAGTTCGGCGTTCCCAGGCGCACCATCGCGGCGTAAGCGCTTCTTCTTTCAGCAACTGCGCGATACGCTTTTATACATGTTTTGAAAAACAGGGTCACACTGAGGGCACAGAGGGCACGGAGAAAAGATTCTTGTGAACCCCCTGGGAACGCCTCGATATTATTCCCACACGTTTTGGATATAGAAAAACGTAAAAAATGGTATAATTCGCCGAGTCTCATTTTTAAGAATACAGGGGTTAAGAGTCAGTGCACTTCATACTATAAGGGGGTACGTAAGATGGAGCATTATGGCATTCTGGGACTTCTGCCGCCTTTGATCACGATCGTATTGGCGCTTCTAAGCAAAGATGTCATCCTTTCTCTGTTCTTGGGCATCTTCTCTGGAACCCTGATCTTGGCGGGCGGAAATCCGATCATCGCAATCATGAAACTCACGGATGGTATCGCGAATTCTTTAGCCGATGGATGGAACATCCGCATCCTGTTGTTCTGCGCGTTGTTGGGCGCCTTGATCGGGCTGTTGGCGAAGACCGGGGCGGCGCGAGCGTTTGGGCTATGGGCCTCGTCGAAGGTCAAAACGAAAACCGGAGTCTTGCTTTTGACGTGGGTTTTCGGACTTCTGATCTTCATCGACGACTACTTCAACTCCTTGACCATCGGAACCGTGATGAAACCGGTATCCGACGAAAAAAAGGTGTCGCGCGCGAAGTTGGCTTATATCCTCGATTCGACCGCCGCGCCAGTGTGTATCTTAGCCCCCATTTCCAGCTGGGTTGTCACCGTGATGAGCTTGGTCCGAGATTCCGACGGATTCGGCTCATTAGGGGTCTCGGAATTCTCGTTCTTCATCCAATCGATTCCGTTTAACCTGTACGCGATTTTGACATTGGTGATGGTGGCCCTCATCGCCGTCACCAAGCGCGATTTCGGGCCTATGCTGCGTAGCGAGCTGCGTGCGGAAAAAGGGAAGGGGCTCTACGACGAAAAGACGTACGGACCCGTCTCGGGGAACGTGGAAGAAGAGGTGGGAAAACTCGCCTCCAAACCGATGGATATGCTCTTTCCTATCATCGTGTTGATCGTGTTGGCCATAGTCTTCTTCCCGGTCACGACGTATATGAGCGCGATCGACGGCGAAACGATCACGACCTTTGGACAGGCCGTCGGGTCGATGACCCTCGGGGAAGCCTTTAACAACACGGACGCTTCCGTCGCCCTTTTCTACGCCGTTGTCGCCACCTTGTTCATCACGTACGTCTATTTCGCCATCCGCAAACTTTTGAACATCAAAACGGCCGCCGATGGCATCGTAGACGGTATCAAATCGATGGTGCCGGCGATCGTTATTTTGGCGATGGCTTGGACGATCGGTAGCCTAATTAAAAATGCTCCGGCGGATGACGGTTTAGGCCTTTCCACCTATCTGTCCGAAGTCGTCGTGAATGGAGGATTCCCCTTGGCGTTGCTCCCGTTGATCGTCTTCGCCCTCTCTTGCCTTATCTCCTTCTCCACCGGTACCAGCTGGGGAACCTTCGCGATCATGATACCTATCACTATGCCGATCGCCGTATCCTTAGCCCAAAACCTCGGAATGACAGGAGCTGCGTTGATGAACGCGGCGTTGATCAGCGTCGGAGGCGTTCTGGCGGGAGCGATCTTCGGTGATCACTGTTCCCCGATCTCCGACACGACGATTCTGTCCTCTATCGGCGCCTCTTGCCCCCATCTCGAACACGTAGCCACGCAAATCCCCTATGCCGTGTTCATCGCCGCCTGCGCAGGTGTGGGCTTCCTGTTCGCGGGGCTGACGAACAATATGATTTTCGGTTGGGCCGCCGCACTGGTCATTTTTATCGGCGGGATGTTCTTACTGCCAAAGGTTCTTGGCGCCAATCGCTATTCGCTGGACTAACGCGTTAGGACATTCATAAGAGTACGACATAGAATAGAGGCGCCTCGGCGCCTCTATTCTTATTTCATAGAGAACGCTTCGGATTCTCGCTCGTTAGGGAAACCGGCATCTCTCGGTGAACGAGTTCGATACCTTCTCCCTCGACCAGCTCATAGGTCACCGCTGAAAAGCGCGCGCGGACTTCCAGTATGGCGCGACGGTAGTACAATCTGAACGCATATCCGCTCCAAGCTGGAGGAACGGTCGGGTGAAAGCGAAGTTTGCCTTCGTTGACTCGCAACCCACCGAAGCCGAAAACCAGAGCCATCCAAGAACCGGCCATCGCTGCCATATGCGCGCCGTCCACAGTATTACAGTGGAGGTCGTGCATATCTAAGAATACGGTTCGATAGAAATAGTCTTGGGCTTTGTTTGGATATCCGACTTCAGAGGCCAATATCGAGTAAATACAAGGAGAAAGGGAGGAGTCGTGCGTGGTTAAGGGCTCGTAGTAATCGAAGTCGCGTCGCTTCTGCTCCACGCTCACCCTTTCCCCGGCCAGTAGGTGCGTCAACACCACATCCGCCTGCTTGCAGACCTGATGCCGATAGATCACGAGCGGGTGGTAGTGTAACAGCAAGGGGTAGTTCTCCGTCGGCGTCCCCGAAAAATCCCATCGCCGTTTGGCGAGGAAACTGTCATCTTGAGGTGTGACTCCTCGACTGTCTATGGGAGGAAAATACATCCGTCGGCCTTTCTCACGCCAATCGCGCGGTTCTTCCTCCGACATCCCCAGGACACGTGTCAGACGCTCGTACTCCGAAGGGAACCGCCGTTCCAGCCAATCCGCCGTCTGCGCGGCGAACAAGAGGTGCGTCTGCGCCATACGGTTGGTGTAGTAGTTGTTGTCCACGACGGCGGTGTATTCATCGGGACCGGTCACGCCCTCGATAGTGAACTGGCCGCCCCTTTCCGGGTTGAAATGCCCGAGATCGCTCCATAACCGGGCGGTTTCGAAGAGAATCTCCGCGCCTTTCTTGACGAGGAAGTCGTCGTCGCCAGTCACTTCCCAATACTGCCGAATTGCGTAGGCGATGTCGGCATTGATATGATACTGCGCTGTGCCTGCCGGATAATAGGCAGAGCACTCTTCTCCGGCGATCGTTCGCCACGGATACAGGGCGCCTTGTCGATGCCCCAAGGTACGCGCGCGCTCCCGAGCGAAGGGAAGAAGGCCGTGGCGGTACTCCAAGAGCTTTCGGGCGATTTTTGGCTCACGAAAAATAAAAAACGGGATCATATAGATCTCCGTGTCCCAGAAGGTATGACCCCCATATCCCTCGCCGGTCAGCCCCTTCGAAGCGACGTTCCTTTTTCCGTCCTTCCCCGTGGATTGGTACAGGTGAAACTGATTCAGAGCCATGGCCTTCTCGACCTCAGGCTGATTTTCAATCTTCACCTCGGCAACACGCCAGTAACGGGACAGGATTTCGCCTTGAGAAGCCGCGTACGCGTCAAATCCTTCTTGGAGCGCGTGGGCTCCCTTCTGCCGCAAAAACCGGTCGATCTCTTCGACCGGCGTCTCCTGTGAGGTGGTGTAGCACGCGAATTTCGTCAACGACGCTTCTTGCTCTGGATCGAGGAGCAGGACATATCGGATGGCGGCTTGCCGATTCTCGCACGTGACCTCGGGAGCCTCAGCCGGTTCTCGAGACAACAGATGGTGGATGGAACAGCCTAAGGTGAGGTTCGAGTGGCGCGTTCGAAACACAGAGATGGCCAAGCCCTCTTTCGCGTAGCCGGCCGATGAAATCGGTTCTAAGAAAAGCCCCTCTGACTGGCTTCCCACACGGGGATCATCTTCGTTCTGTATATTCCGGACGTTTCCGTCGATGAGAGAAACGAGTTCTATCGCCCCGGAAAAGTTGATCGGTGTCAGCGTCAGATGCATCGCCAGCAGGTGAGGGTCCTGCAAGGATACGAACCGACGAAAGCGGAAGAGAACCCGTTTTCCTAGAGGCGACTCCCAGTCCATTGTTCGAGTTAGTACCCCATCCGCCAGAGACAACACTCGCTTGTAGGCCCATAGCCGCCCTGTGTCGATGAAGACGGGTTCACCATCCACCGTCAAACGAAGGCGTGTGGCATCCGGAATATGGAGCATAATCTGATTCGTTTTCGCGAATCCAAAAGCGGACTCCCCGTAAAGGATCTTTTCATTCTCATAAAACCCGTTGATATAGGTTCCACGGACGCTTTTGGGAGAAGGCCCCGCGAACCCTTCCTCAAAACTCCCTCTGATCCCCAAGTATCCGTTCGCTTGCGCGAAAAGCGTTTCGTGCAACGGATAAATTGACGGATCCCAGTGGTCTTCGGTAAAGACGATCTCATTCATCTGACGATCCCCCTCTGTTTTAAGAGATAGATGTGCGAAGGAGAGAAATCGGGAATCACCAAATCCGCCTCTCCGAGGTGCTCGGGAGACCCCACACCGACAGCGGTCATCTCTGCCGCTTTTGCCGCCTCTATCCCGTTTTGGGCGTCTTCAAAAACGACGCACTCAGAGGCGCGAATTCCCAGCGCTTGGGCGGCTTTGATAAATATCTCGGGGTCTGGTTTGGTCTTTTCGATCATCGAACCGTCTATCACCGCATCGAACAGCGAGGCGATCTCCAGCAGAGAGATGACCCGCCGGGCGTTTTTGCTCGCGGAGGCCAGTGCGACGGGCCTGTGGGCTTCCTTAAGAGACCGGAGGAAGTCGGCGATGCCGGGTAAGGTGTCCGAAGGCCGAAGGGTGTCGACCCACTCCAGGTAACGTGTATTCTTCTTCTCGGTGAAAGCCCATTTACGCTCTTCGTCCAAATGAATGCCGGCCAATCGGAGGATGATCTCGAGCGATTCCATCCGACTCACCCCTTTTAGCCGCTCGTTATCGCGCTCGGTCAGTTCAAACCCCAATTCTCGCGCGGTTTCTCTCCAAGCTAAAAAATGAAAACGGGCCGTATCAACGATGACCCCGTCCAAATCGAATATGTAACCCTTAATGTCAAACATAGCCCCTCCGATGCGCTCATCAATAAAAAATTATAACACGAACCTCGTAAAAGAGCGCCTGAGAACGCCGAACTTTAGTTCGGCAGGGTTTTTTTCGTTTGCTAGAGCACCTCAGAACGCCACTCTGGGAACGCCGAACTTTAGTTCGGCATGTTTTTTGCTTTTTTTGAAGCTTCCAAGAACCCTTAAACGCTTACGCCGGGATAACTACAAGGTTCATCGCGGGGTAAGTGTAGTTTACGAACTTGCGAAGACAACGACGTTTATCGCGGGGTAACCAGCGGGCTGACTTCGGAAACCCACGAAGTCTCGCGAAACTAATGAAGCCTCGCGATTAGCCCGTACAAAAGCGTATCGCGCCGTCGCGAAAAGAAGAAGCGCTTACGCCGCGATGCCCGTGCGGGGTAAGCGCGGGATAACCAGCGGGCTGACTTCGGAAACCCACGAAGTCTCGCGATACTGATGAAGCCTCGCGATTAGCCCGTACAAAAGCGTATCGCGCCATCGCGAAAAGAAGAAGCGCTTACGCCGCGATGACCATCGGGGCACCGCAATGAGCCTGTGGGGTTATCGCAAGGTAAGTGTAGTTTGCGACCCCGCGATGCGCTCTGGGAACGCCGAACTTTAGTTCGGCATGGTTTAAAGCCGGGGTTTCGCACAGAGGACACAGAGAGCGCAGAGAAAATATAAACCTGGTGTTGACTCTTGCAAACATCTCTCTCCTATAAGCCCTCCGCCGTCTCCGTATGAACTTTTTTCAAGACATGCCAACTTAAAAGTTGGCGTTCCCAGCCCACGAAGCCGCGCGATCCGCCCTGGGAACGCCGAACTTTAGTTCGGCATGTTTTTTTGCTTTTCTGGAAGCTTCCGAGAACCCTTAAACGCTTACGCTGCGATGGCTTTATGGACTAAAAATCGCGCGAGCGATTCTGGCCTTGTTTCTTGATGGCGCCTCATAACTTGACCCTCACTGCCCCCTATTGACTCGGAAATCTATGGTATAATTCGCGTACACGCGTTCACGCGTACGAATACGCGCCACGCTTTCGAAGGAGGCTATTCGGATGAGTCGGGTTTTGTTCTCTTTTATTGTCGGCCTATTTGTGTGTACTTCTCTCTTAGCGTTGCAATTCCAGGATTACGCGGTGTACAACGAGATCGAAAACGGGCTGAAGGTCGCCGCGTTAACTCAGAAGGGGGTCGTGTTGATCTTTACGCGCCCCAGCTGTCCTTCTTGCACCCAATTGAAGGCGGAAGGCCTGGCGACTCTGGAATTAGCGAACTTGTTGCGGTTGAATCACATCGTCATCGTTGCGGAGGCGGAAAAAGATTTCTATGCCCGCTTTCCTTTCGATGTATTTTTAAACCCGGATATTACGCAGTACGAGACGTTGAGCTACTACGATATCGCGGCGAAAAAATACCACGTCTCTGCGATTCCGCGAACCTTTCTGCTGGATTCCCAATTTCAAACCGTCGGTTCGGTTGAACGGTATCTGAGCTATGAGTCGTACGTGACTTCGTTGCGCTCGGTAATGAACCCCGCGATGTCCCAACCGGTTCGGCTGATTCGATCGGTCACGTCTAAGGAAGCGACGCTGCTGACGGCTACGTTACCGAATGTTCGGACGGTGACCTTCAGCGAGTTCGCCAAACTCTTTCCCACATACGACTGGATGGGTTATTATATCCTGTTGAATACCAGTGTCCAGGAGGTTCAGGAGTTTGCGGCCGCGAATCCCACAGTCCCGCTCAATTTACTCGTTAAAGCGCCTTAAACCCTACCTCGCGGCCCTATGGGTCATTCTGTTCTTATCGTTCGCATCTTTGTCTTTCTGCCTCGGGCAAATCGAGGATCCGTGCGCGGAAGAATCCGGGGGATGCAGTCTCCTCGATATTCTGGGGGAAGGGCTCGATGTCCATACGGACTCAACAGTTCAAATTCGGCGAGAGCCGGAGAACGGGCGGGTATTTTTATACCTTTTTTACGGTGACGATTGTCGTCACTGCCAAGAGCTCCGAGCGTTTTTGAACACGCTGGTCGACTCGGACGCCTATGAGGAGTTCGAAGGGTACACGGTCAACCGGGCGCTCTATGACCAATACCAATCCGTTGATCCCCGTCTTTTAATGAACGCCTACGAAATCAGCCGTGACGCCGCCAACGCTTCCATCCTCGAATCCTTTTTCGCTGCTTACGATACCCGGTTCACCGGAATTCCCATTCTTTTCGTAGGCCGGGAGGCCTTTTCGGGGTTTGACCGCACGACAATGCCAGACGAAATCCTCAGAGCCATCATCACCGCCTATGGTGTCGCTCCAGTCTCGTCCGACAACACCATCACGCTTCCCCTGTTTGGCAAGATCGACCGGAGCTCGCCTTTGTTCTTCCTGACCATCCTGATCGGTCTGCTCGACGGCTTCAACCCCTGCGCTTTCTGGGTGTTGATGTTCCTGCTCAGCCTGCTTTCCACGGCTAAATCGCGCAAGCGAATGCTTCTGATCGGTTCGGTCTTCGTCATCGCCTCCGGTGTCGTTTACTTCGGCTTTATGTCCGCCTGGTTCAACTTCTTCTCCCTCATCGGGATGCACCGGATCATCACCTGGATCCTCTCGGTGGTAGCGATCGGTATGGGGCTCATCAATTTGAAAGAGGTCTTCTTCTTCAAAAAAGGGGTCTCTCTGATGATCTCCGAAAAACAGAAGCCGAAGCTGTATCAACGCGTGCGAAAGATCATCCAAACACGAAGCACGCTGCTGGCGATCGCGCTGACCGTTGCTTTAGCCCTATTCGTCAATTTGATCGAACTCACCTGTACGATGGGGTTACCGGCGTTATTCTCGAAAATACTGACAGAACGGAAAATCGCCATCGGCGCGAAGTATTTCTACCTCGTTCTCTACAATATCGCCTACATCTTTCCTTTGTGGCTGATCGTCGTCGGGTTTTCGGTGACGTTGGGGAAGTATAAGATGACCGAAAAGAGCGCCAAAGTTTTCAAAGCAATCAGCGGTCTTCTGATGATCGCCTTGGGTATCTGGCTATGGTTTGCGTAAGACAGAATACCTTTCGAACGCGTAATTTTCAGCTGACTTCCAAAATCGCCGCCTCGTAAGGCTCCAAAGAGGTGGAAGCTGCGTTGAAGCGCTCGGGGCGCGATGTTGTGCCTCCTATGTAACGCCGAACCTCGACACCAAAGCCTTTCAAATTCAATACGACCTTGCGGTCTTCGAAATTGAGGAGAACTAAGACCCGTTCCGACTCGCCGATCCTGAAGAAGCCCATCAACGCCGGATCTTTCGTGTCCAGGAGCTCCAGCCGACCGAATCGCAGCGCCTCGGATTCTTTCCGGATACGTATGAGTTGCTTATAATAATGGAACATCGAACCCGGTTCCGCTTTCTGCCGTTCGACGTTCACTTCCCGCGCGTCTTCTCCGATGGGGAGCCAAGGCTCAGTCTGAGAGAACCCCGCATGGGGAGAGGCGTTCCAGGGCATAGGTGTTCGGCATCCATCTCGACCGACGTTGTTCGGCCACAGGTTTTTGCCTTGCGGATCGACGATCTTTTCGTACGGGATCACGGCTTCGCGCATTCCTATCTCTTCACCGTAATAAACGAACGGCGTTCCCCTCAGCGTCAGAAGTAGAGCGGCGAGGACCTTCGCCTTACGCACGGCGTCTTCGCCTTCACCCAATTTGGACAGAAACCGTTTTGAGTCATGGTTACCCAGCACGTAACTCGGCCAGGCAAAGTCCCGAAACACCGCCTCGTTGAGCTTGATGTGTTCGACATAAGTCTTGGCCGCGAAGGGCCGCAGCTCTTTGAAATCGAAATTGAAGGCCAGGTTCAAGCGATTCGGCCGTGTATAAGCGAAGTACTGCGCCTGCCCCAGCTCGGTTGCCACCTCACCGATAGAAACCCGGTCTTTATAGCGGTCCATCAGCTCCCGTATCTCCTCGATCGCGCCCTCCGTCTCCGGCCTGTCGCGCGTGTAGAGATGATGATGACGATTAAACGCGATCGGTTCGTCCGGATATTTTGTCGGATTGTCTCGCAACCGCTCGTCTTTGTAGTACAGGTTGACCACATCGAATCGAAAGCCGTCCACCCCTTTGTCCAGCCAGAACCGGATGCTATCCATCACCTGTTTCCGGACATCGGGATGACGCCAATTCAGATCCGGTTGCTCTTTCACGAAGAGGTGCAAATAGTACTGTTGACGCGCTTCCTCCCATTCCCACGCCCCTCCGCCGAAGTAGGAAAGCCAGTTGTTCGGCGCTTGCCCCTTCTCTCCATCCACCCAAATGTACCAATCGGCTTTTGGATTATCTCTCGAAGCGCGCGATTCCACAAACCACGGGTGCCGATCGGAGGTGTGGTTGTAGACTTGGTCCAGGATCACCTTGATCCCGCGTTCGTGCGCCGCATCCAACAGACGGTCGAAATCGGCCATCGTTCCGAAGATCGGATCGATCTCCAGATAGTCGCTGATGTCATAACCGAAGTCCTTCATCGGGGATTTGAAGATCGGAGAAAGCCAAATGGCGTCCACCCCTAATTCTTGGATATAATCCAACTCTTCGGTTATGCCCTTGAGATCGCCGATCCCATCTTGATTCGCATCTTTGAAACTCCTCGGATAGATTTGATAGATAACCGCTCCCTTCCACCAGGGCTTGTCCATCTCGGGCTCTCCTTTCGTCAATCTTTGACTCCGCCGGCCGTTAACCCGGCGACGATCCATTTCTGAAGCAATAGTACCATCACGATCAAGGGTAAGGTGATCACCACGCTCGCCGCGGCTATCAATTGCCACGAGGAGGTGTACTGACCTGAAAAGAGTGTCAACGCGCGGGGAACGGTGAACTTTCGATAGTCGGTGATGAAGATCGAAGCGAAGAGCAGCTCGTTCCACGCGCCGATAAACGTGAGGATGAAGGCGGTGAAGATGCCGGGGGCTGCCAACGGGAAGAGGATTTGGAATAGCGTACGCATCGGGCCCGCCCCGTCAATGACAGACGCTTCGGTTAAGGCATCGGGGATTTGCTTGAAAAAGGATTGGAGAATCCATATAGTCATCGGCAATGAAAAGGTCAGGTAGGGCAAGATCAGCGCCCAATAGGTGTTGATGATCTTCAAGTCCGAAAATTGCATATAGAGCGGCGAGACGACGACGATTCCGGGAAACATCGAAACCGCCAAGACGATGCCCAAGATGAGGCTTTTAAAACGCATACGGAACTTGGCCAACGCGTAGGCCGCCCAGCTCCCGATCAACACGCTGATGAGCGTGGTAGAAAAGGCGATCACGAAAGAGTTCTGCAGGTTCTGACCGAGATTGTGGTCGGTGAAGATCGTTTTATAGTTATCCCAGCGCGGATTCTTCGCGATCCAGTCCGGCGGCATTTTATAGAGATCGAGATCCCCTTTCAGAGACATGATGAACAGCCAATAGAAAGGGAAAAACATGAAGACGATGATCACGATCACGGCCAAGGTCAGCAATAAACGGGGGATCCACCGCTTCTTCATTTCAATTCCCTTCCCTTTGAGGCGTAAGGATCGGCGCCGAGGACTTTAATGAAAAAGACGGCAATCAGCATCGTAAAGACGAACAGCATAATCGCCACCGCGCTCCCACGGCCGTGCTGCCCTTGTTGGATCATCAATTTATAGTTGAAAAGGGACAACAATTCCGTTCCGGAAGCCGGTCCCCCTCCGGTCAACACCTGCGCGATATCGAAGGCCTTAAAGGTGTCGAGGGTCCGAAAGATCAAAGCGACCAGTAAACTGGGTTTGAGCATCGGGAGCGTAATACTGAAGAACTGCCGCCACTTCGAAGCGCCGTCGACCCGCGCGGCTTCATACAGTTGCAAAGGGATCGTCTGTAGGCCCGCCAAAAGCAGAAGCGCCATAAACGGGGTGGTTTTCCAGGCATCGGCGGTGACCATCGACCAAAAAGCCGTCGTCGTACTGTCTCCTAGAAAATTCACATAGTCGGTGATCAAACCCAGTTTTTTCGCTATATCGTTGATCACCCCACCCTGACTGGAAAACATCATCCGCCACATCTGAGCCGAGGCGACTGTCGGAATCGCCCACGGAACCAAGGTCGCTGTGCGCACCAACCCTCTACCCCGGAATTCGCGGTTGATGATCAGGGCGATCAACAGCCCCAGCACCGTTTCTATCGATACCGCAACCACCGTGAACAGGAAGGTGACCCAGGCGGAATGCCAGAAACTGACGGTCCAGCTGAGCGCTTCGTCCGGATTGACCAAGCCTTGGAATATTGCAGTGTAGTTGGTGAGTCCCGTAAAGTATTGTCTGCTTTCGAATTTGATATCCCAGCGGAACAGGGAGCGATAGAAGGTTTGGCCGATCGGGAGGAAGGTAATCAGAACGATGACGATCAGCGACGGAAGCAAGAAGAGCAAGCCCATCCGCGTTTCTTGTTTTTCTCTAGAATAGCGTTTTCTCAAGGTCCAAACACCTCCGAAAAAAATCCGGCCCTCTCAAGGGCCGGAAAAAACGTAATGTACAGACTACTCGTAGATCTCTTTGATCTTTCTTTCTAAGGCTTTGACCGCATCGGCGGCGGTTTTCTTGCCGGTCAGGACGGCGTGGAACTCTTCCTGAAGCGCGTTGCTGACTTGGGCGTAGAACGGAGTAACCGGTCGCGGAACGGCGTTGATCATAATCGGATACAGAGTTTCGACGATCGCGTTGGCTCTCAGTACCGTGGGATTCGAGTAGACGGCGATGCGGGTGGGCGCGTTGCCGGCCACCAAATTCCGTATGATCTGCGCGGATTCCGACGTGATGAACTTCGCGAACTGCACGCCAGCGGCCTGTTCTGCCTTCGAAGCGAACGGGTTCACGAAGAGCATCCAACCGCCAAGCGTCGCGGCGCCTCCGGATCCTTTCGGACCTTTCGGCATCGGGATCATTCCGTATTTTCCTTTAACCGCAGATTGGTCTCCAGCCATATTGGAAGGAGAGTGGCAGTAAGGCCAGTTTCTCATAAAGACCGCGTTCCCTTGCTGGAAGGCCATACGGGCGTCTTCTTCCATAAAGGTAAACACTTTGTCGGGGGCAGCGCCGGAAGTGATCAGTTCTCTCATGAACTCCAACGCCTGGATGACTTCGGGGCTATTCACTTTCACGTTCCCGTTGCCATCGATGACCTCCCCGCCATTCGCGGCGATGAACTCGACGGCGTCACAGACCAAGCCTTCATACTGGGCGCCTTGGAAGACGAAGCCATCGATGCCTTCCTTCTTCGCGATGGTCGCCGCGATCGTTTTCAGCTCTTCCCAGGTGGTCGGCGGTTTATAACCGTATTTTTCCAACAGGTCGGTGCGGTAGTACAGCAGACCGCCATCGGTGAAACTGGGAATCGCGTAAATCTTACCAAGGTAGGTCGCCGATTTGATCGTTCCCGGCAGGAACTTATCCTGTTCGGACTTCGGAAAATAAGGGGTCAGGTCCAACGCCCATCCGGCTGCGGCAAACTCTGCGGGCCAAATGACGTCACCCAAGTAGACGGTCGGATTGGGGTCTTTTGCCCCAAAGCGGGTGACGAGCGCGGTGTGTTTGTCGTCTGTAGACCAGGACTGCAGCAGGAATTCGACTTCGATTTCATCTTGAGAGCTGTTGAACAGCCTTGTCAAAATGGCCTCAGCCGAATTCGGGTCGTTGTCCCCGAAGTAGGTAATTTTGGTCTTCGCCATACCTATCGCAGAAAAGACGAGGACCGTGACGAGTAACGTGATCCATACTTTCTTCATACTGACACCTCCAAAATGGGATTGATTCCTAAAAGAATAAAGGATTATTTCTCTAAAAATCATAGCGCCCCGAGCGCCTAAGGCACATTTCAAACGGTGACGCACAAAAACAGGTATGACTAAGCAGCTCGACACTTCTGGCCGAATCTTTCCGGCTGTTGGATAAGAGAAGTTGACCCCACACAAAAGACGACTGAACAGAAGAAATAAGAATGGAATCACAATGGCATTTTGCGTTTCCCGCTCTTAATTATATACCAAAACTCGAGAAATACAAAAAAGACGTGCCTGTCAAGTTATGGGGTGCTATCAAGAAACAAGGTTGGAATCAATCGCGCGATTTTTCGCGACGTCGCGATACATTTTTGAGAAGGGCAAAAGGCGAATCGCGGGGTCCCGTTGGTTACCCCGCGATAACCCACCTGAGCATCGCGGCGTGAACGTCCCTTCTTCTCGCGACGGCGCGATACCCCGTTCATTCGTTTCCGAAGATCAAAAAACAGGGTTCGCACAGAGGGCACGGAGAACACAGAGGAAAAAATGGCAAAGGGTGGGGATCGCGGGGTCGTAAAAACCACTTACCCCGCGATAACCTTGTAGGCATCGCGGCGTAAGCGTCCTTTCTTTTCGCGACGGCGCGATACCCTCTTTAGAAGAGCGAAGAAGGGATCGCGGGGTCCCGTTGGTTACCCCGCGATAACTCACCTGAGCATCGCGGCGTAAGCGCCCCTTTTTTTCTCGAGGCGCGATACGTTTTTGATTCGGTTATCGAGGGCTCGAATGTTAAGGTTTGACCATTTCTCGAAAACGGAATATCCCTGCGGAAAAGAGGCAAAACGCGAAGAGGAGAAGGATGAGGGTGTTTGGTACAACTGAGAGGAATCCTTCGGCGCGGTTCAAGCGTTCTATGCCATTGATAACCCAATACTGCGGCGCTAAAACCGCCAGTTTGTAGACCGCTTCCGGCAGGAACTCTTTTGGGACGAACGTACCGCTGATCACCCCTGTGGGGATGATGATCAGGTTGGAAACGATTGAAATCATCGACGGACGTCGGCAGATTCGGCCGATCAACACCCCGAGGCTGAGCGTGACCAGCAGGAAAGAACCGAGGAGCATCACCCCTCCCAAGAGATCGTTCTGGATCAATGGGGCGGGTGAAAAAACCGATCCAACGATGAACAACAGGAGGGTATGCAACGCAACCAAAGCGAGCATCGATCCAAGAATCGAAAGCGCGATACCCGTGGGTGAGTTCGGTGTCGCGTAAAATCGAAACAACAGGTTCTTTTGTCGGAGTTGGAGGAGATCCGACGCGATAAAGGTAGCCGAAAACATCATAATGAAAATGATAATGTTCAGGACGATCGTATTCGTCGAGCCTTTCTCGGGTTCGGGCGTCACCAACGCGATCGGGCTGTCAGAAACCGCGGAGTCGAGGTCCGGGCGCGGCGTATCGCCTCGGAGCCAGTCATCCCGAACTGCCTGACGTAAACCGTCTTGCAGGCTAGCCTCGATCATTCCGGAGGGGATGGTCGGCAGCACACTGAACAGGATCTCTTTGGGCGTTTCCGTACGAAAGCTTGCGGTGAAGCCTTCCGGTATGGTGATAAGCGCCCCAAGCCGCCGGTTTTCGAAAAGCGTTTGCCCTTGGTCCGCCGCGTAGAGTGAGACTTCGTAATTCTTATCGGTTTTTAACCTGTCTATCAGGTGTTCTGAGAGGGGGGTTCTCTCCAAGTCGATCACGCCAACAGGAACCTGCTGGATGACCTCACCACCGTGCACCAAGAGGGACAGGATGAGAATTCCGATAAGCGGAAGGGAAAATATCGTGAGTATGAGTATCGGGTCCTTGATCACCCGCCGGAAGTTTCCATACAGTACGTGAAGTCGCATTCTATAACACCTCGCTTTTTTTGAAAACGAACCAACCGACGAGGGCCATCACCGCCGACTGGGCGAAAAGGATCCCCAAACGCGTCGCGTCGAGGCCAGGATGTCCTAAAACAAGGCCCTCGTAGAGTTTGAACAGCTGAAAGTTTGGCATAAACTCTGCGATCCTTTCCAAAGCCATTACCTCCACCGGAAAAAAGGCGCCGCCTAAATACAGCATCGTGAATAAGGCCAGGAGGCTAATGACGAGTTCGACTTTCCGATTTTTACACACTCCGCCCAACAACGATTGGAAGGCGGATACGACCATAGCCTGTACGATAACCGCGCCAAAAAAAGGCCCCAACGGGACAGGAATTCGAAGGAATATCCCGAAAACGATCGTGAAGTACACAAGAGCTACTGCAAAAACCAATACGAAGTTCGACAGGAAATTCGACCAGTAGAGCGTCGACTTCCTTATACCCGCGGTAAACGAACGCGCTATCAACCTTTGTTCTCGATCTCGGACGAACTCTGTCGTAAATAGAATACAGAAGCCCGTGAACAACGAGATCAGATAGTACTCAAGCGACGACAGCACCCGGATGTCTTCCCGAGGAACCTCGCGTATGAGGGGGCGGGCGGCGAGGATCTCCCACTCGGTCATAAAATCCGCAGCTCGGGGCCCGAGAATCGCGTAGGTCCTCGTATGCCATAGCGCCTCTTCTACCCCCTTTTCGATTGCCTGGAAAAGAATGTTCTTCTCTATGCTCTTCTCACCGACAGAGCGCCAATAGATCTTGGTCTGCCCTTCCTCCTCTTTGATCAAAAGCCCGACCGCATTTTTCTGATTTGCCAATCCTTCCTCGAAGTCGAGACTGGAAAAGGCCTTATGAAGCTCGATAAAAGGAAACCGATCTGGGCTCAGCAGGTCTTCGGCGAAGCCGGGCTCTGAACTTCCTGTCTCATCGAAGATGAAAACGGGCAAGGGTGTCCAGTGGATATTTTGATCGAAAACGTTCTGATACATCAATCCATATAGTAAGCCTAACGCCAAAAGAAAGAGAAAGAGGAGGAGCGTCGAAAACCCCTGGCTTTTAATCACTTTGAAGTCTTTAGAAAAGATAGCGCCCGTTGCTTTCCATACGCTGTCGAACATATGCGTCCCCCCTAATCCCTTAATGCCTTCCCGGTGATGCTCAGAAAGACCGTTTCTAAGGTGGGGTTGTCTACTGAAAGGTTGCGGACCTTGACCTCTAACCCATCGAGAAGCCGAACGGCCTTTTCGACGATAGGATCGCTCGAATCAACGATCAAATGTATTTTTCCGTCCCTGACAGATGCTTTTTTCACACCCGGCACCTCCTGAAAGGCCTCTGTGATGCCGGTTGGAAGGTAATCCGTCAAGATTTCGACCACCGATTCGTTCGTCACCGTTCTGATGATCTCGGTTTTGGTGCCCTGTACGAGTTCTTTTCCCAGGTCGAGGATCATCAGTCGGTCACAGAGCGCTTCCGCCTCTTCCATATAGTGAGAAGTGTACAGAACGGTCATTTTCTGCGTGCGGTTCATTTCTCGGATGGCTTCGAGGATATGGTTCCGAGACTGGGGATCCACTCCGACCGTTGGTTCGTCCAGTACCAGGATCTTGGGGTCGTGTAGGATCGCGCACGCGATGTTCAGCCGACGTTTCATCCCGCCGGACATCTTCTTCACCTTCTGCTTGTGGTGGTCTTTCAACCCGGTGATCGCGAGCGCAGATTGTATCTTCTCTTTCAATCGGGTTCCGGAGAGGTGGTACAGCCGCCCGAAGTACTCCAGATTATCCTTCACGGTAAGTGTGTCGAAGAGGACGATCTCCTGGGGGACGTAGCCGATCAACGCTTTGAGTTTTTCCGGCGATTTTTTCATCGACCGACCTCCGATCAGGATATCCCCGCTGTCCATCCCGATCAGTCCACATAGCAGATGGATCAAGGTCGTCTTCCCCGCGCCGTTCGGGCCCAACAACCCGAAAATCTCGCCCTCCTCGATGCGCAAGGACACGTTGTCCAGAGCCAATTGATCGTCGTATCGCTTGGTCACGTTCTGTATAGAAATCTCGTACATCGTGAAAACCTCCTTTTGTGTCAATCTTTTACCGCATTATAGAGGGTTTCACACAGAATGGGAAGTAGCCTAGGGCATCGTTCGCGGGATATGGAAGTGACTTAGGTCATCACCAGAGGTCACGATTGGGCTATGACTCTACCAGATGGTTTTGGAAGGCGAAGATGATCATCTGGGTGCGGTCACGCAGGTTCAGCTTGGAAAGGATCTTTCCAATGTTGTTCTTCACTGTTCCTTCGGTGAGGAACAGCTTTTCACCGATCTCTTTATTGGATAGCCCCTGGCAGACGAACCCGATGAGCTCGAGCTCTTTGTCGGTCAATTGATAAGCTTTTTTGATCTTATCTTTCGCTAACGGCGTTTCCTTCGCGCTGACCATACGCTTCACGATTTCGGGATGCACGGCCACGTTCCCAAAATGCGCACTCCGTATGGCTTCGTAGATCCGATCGCTGGAACTGTCTTTCAGCAAGTACCCGCTTGCTCCGAGCGACAAGGCGGAGTAGATGTACTCCTCGTCTTGGAATGTCGTCAGAATGACCACCTTGATAGCCGGATTCGCCTCTTTGATCAAGCGGGTCCCTTCGACCCCATCGCATTTTTCCATCCGGATATCCATCAGAACGACATCCACCGGGTTCTGCCGGCAGAAACGCAGCGCTTCCAAACCGTTCCCGCAGGTCCCGACGACCTGAATATCCTCATACACCCCCATCAGCACCCGTAACCCCTCGCAGATCAGCTTTTCATCGTCCACAATCAGAAGTCGAATCATCTCACTCCACCTTTGACGCGGGCATAGACGGCCGTTTCGGTAGTTCGACCACGAGCTCGAACCCTTTCCCCGGTGTCGAAAAGGCGCGCATCTCTCCACCCAGCGACATCGTTCGCTCTCGTATTCCCTTGAGTCCCATCCCGAAAACGATTTGGGCGCATCCCTCTCCGTCATCTTTGATCTGGGAATAGATGCGGTCTTCCAAAAATTGGAGCGCGATGGTGATGTGGCGGGCTTTCCCGTGACGCATACTGTTGCTCAGGCTTTCTTTGACGATCTGATAGAGTTGGAGGCTTTGGTCGGAGTTCATCGGGTAGCGGTTTTGCGATAGGAGAAGACGGGTGTCGATCCCCGTGAGTTTGCTGAAGTTGCGCGCCAACTCTTCGATGGCGAAGATCCCTTCGAACGCCTCAAATTCTATAGGTCGCAGCTCCCGAACGGCGCGTCGAACGTTTTCCAACGCGTTGTGTGCAAATTGCCCGAGTTCGTCCAGCATACTCTTCGCTTTCGGGGCATCCTTCTCCACGATGGTTTGGATCGCCCTCAGCTGGAGTGACAGGGTGGAGAGGGCATGGCCGACACTATCGTGTAGCTCGCGAGAGATGCGCGCGCGCTCTCGCAGCAAGGTCAATTCTTCGATCGTGCTCGAATATTGTTCTAGCGCACCAATCGCATCCTTCAAGCGGTCTTCGGACTTCCTCAGCTGATCGTACAACTCCTGGGCGACAACCTTTCGACTCTTCTCTTCCTGGAGAAAGAGCAAGAACCCGGCAAAAAAAAGGAGCAAGACAAGATCTGCAATCGCCAACGACAAGGTGAAAGCCTCTTGTGATGGAAAAAACCGATAATAAACCGCGAAGAACAAGCCCACCGCGGCCAAGCTGGGAAGGACCCGACGGTGATGACGGAACGCGGAGGTCGTGTCCATCAATGCCGAAAAGAGATAGATCGAAAGGAAACCGCCATATCGGTGAAAGAGGTAAACGCAGAACGCGACTTCCGCCACAGCTGTGACCCAAAACAGGAACGGTCGCGCCGTGAGGTAGTTGCTTCGCCATTGCGATACCGAGATGAAGACCAGCAATAAAACCAGCGCCAACGCCGCCGAACCACCCGGTTGGAATTCGACGGTGAGAATTCGATAGCCCACAAACCCATAAGCGAGCGCTTTCAGCCATTTCGGATTCAATGCGATCTCTCCACTTGGATTTGATTGAAGTATAGCACGTTTTTTCCGTGTGTGGGTTTAATGGCTGAAGTAAAGGAAAAAAAGAGAAAAAAAGACCCTCGAAGGGGTCCATTAGATTGACGAGAATAGCAATTGATTGTACCATAAAAGGCGGGAAGTATGCAAGTGCGTGCGGGTCAAGTTATGAGGCGCCATCAAGAAACAAGGCCAGAATCGATAGCGCGATTTTTGGTCCACGTAGTCATCGCGGCGTAAGCGCCCCTGCTTTTCGCGACGGCGCGATACACTTTTG
>Ga0208461_1001622_pt1 | contig 19867 bp, 19 predicted proteins | sample AD_JPNTR4_MetaG_FD_184448 | JGI IMG/M metagenome (GOLD analysis project Ga0208461, IMG submission 184448) | Active sludge microbial communities of municipal wastewater-treating anaerobic digesters from Japan - AD_JPNTR4_MetaG (SPAdes) (version 2) | ecosystem: Engineered > Bioreactor > Anaerobic... | reverse complement strand
GGAGCTTCCGTGAAGCCGGCAGGCAGCCAGCCGGCGGTCATCCCGTTTGGGGCGACAAAAAAGAAAAACGCCAAGATTAATGAAACAAAAACACCTTTTCTCATAAAGCCCTCCCTTTCATTTGGTTAAATAATTTTTTCCCTGCCTCGCAGGGAAAGCCGTTCATGAAAAAATTTGATGACAAGAAAATCAATGCCTTGCCTCTGGGCTGCAGAAGACGCCCCATCCGTTGAAAAAAACAGATGGGCTGTCAAGCGCAAATCATTTTAGGATGCATGAATTCGTGGAGTTTGAGATGGCATATCCCCAAAGGACATAAAATGTCAAGCGGAAAAAGGTCGTCCGGGCCGCAGACAGGCCGGGTTGCGATGCCGTTTACATTCTGGACGATGAATAAGAAATGACGTCTTTCATTCGCCGATTTCCACGCGGTTGCGCCCGTTTCTTTTGGCTTTGTACATGGCCTCATCCGCGCGTGAAATGGTCTTTTCAATATTCTCGCTTTTGCGGCTCTCCGCCAAACCGATGGAAACGGTCACCTTCGATTTGTCGCCTATTTCCGCAAAATAACTTTCTTCCACGGTTGAACGGATTCTTTCTGCGAAAACTTGGGCTGCTTTTAAATCCGTGTCCGTCAGAACCACCAGAAATTCCTCGCCCCCGTAACGTCCGCAAAAATCCGTTTTGCGCAAAACACTGCGGATGACGGCAGAGAACGTAATCAAAACGCTGTCACCGACCTGATGACCATACGTGTCATTGATTCTTTTAAAATGATCAATATCCAGCATGGCCAGGGAAAAAACCGCTCCGGTTCGGATGGAACGGTTTTTCTCGGATTCAATCAGTTCCATCAAATGCCGGCGGTTGTAAAATCCGGTCAGATCATCGTGAATGGCCATGTCCTGAATAATTTCGAGAGATTTTCTCAATTTCTTCCGGCTGGTGCTCAATTCATGGCGCAGGGCGCTGATATTCCCCCCGATAAAGGATACGGAAATCAGTACAACCGCTAGGGCGCACCACTGAAAGATCTCCGCATTGAGATCAATGTCCTGCGGACGGAAGGCGTGCAAAAGAAAAATATCAACGCGTAGGTCGCCAGAATAAAGGCGCTCACGCCCAGAAACTGCCGGGTGTTCAACCGAAAAATACCGAACAGAAGAATGAGCACGTAGACAGCGAAAAGGATGCTCCGGGCTTCATAAACAAAAAAAATGCCATACATGACGACAAGACTGGCAATGCAGATCTGGGGCGCCGTCAGACTGGGATCCTTCATCCGCTTATTGAACCCGGTGCGAAAAACGACATATAAAGCGGCGTTGATCGTCAGAATGATAATCCAGTTCCAGTAAAGCGCCTGCAGGCTCATGATGCCCGCAAGATAGGCAAGATAAGACAAAGAGAGGTTGATGACATAAATCCCGAAGGAGATAAAAAAACGGCGCAGACGCAGGGCCTGCGCCGCATCATCCCGTGGTATCAGAGAAAAATCTACAGCCAGCTCGGCGAGATTGTAGGCAAAAGCGGATAACTTTTTTTTAATCCCGTTAATGTTTAGAGAAAGGCTTTTCTTTCGAAACATTTTTTATCTGTTTTTTATACGATGCCGGCTGCTTTAAAAAACAAAACAGGGCGCAACACCGGATAAAAAAACCGCCGCATTGAAAAATGTTTGAGTATCCGTCCGGACATCACCTAAAAAATAGTCCGCCTGCCGTTGTAACGCTCGGTATCGTAATATTTTTCCACATTCACCAGCTTCAGTTTATTAACGACTCCGGCGAGCGGAGCCGTGCTGATTTCTCCTCTTTCCAGAGTCACCATGCGCCCAAAATCTTCCCGGACAATCATATCCACTGCGCCAATTCCAAACCACCTCGCCATCAGGCGGTCATGCGCCGACGGTGTCCCGCCGCGCTGAAGATGGCTCAGGGTAATGTGGCGCGATTCCAGCCCCGTCCTTTTCTGAATCTCCGACGACACATATGCCGCTACGCCGCCGACCGAAACATGCCCAAAATCGTCCACACTGCCGTCTTTCAAAAATTCATGGCCGCCCTGGGGTCTTGCACCTTCGGCGACGACGATGATGGAGTAGTTGATCTCGCGGCCTTTCCGCTCCCGTAAGAGTTCACAGACCTTGTCCATATCAAAGGGATGTTCCGGAATGAGAATGATATAGGCGCCGCTGCATTCCCCGCCGCGCAGGGCGAGCCAGCCGGCGTGGCGCCCCATGGTTTCCACGACAAAAATACGGCCATGGGATCCGGCGGTGGTTCTCAAACGGTCGATTTCCTCCATAATAATATTCACCGCGGTGTCAAATCCCAGGGAATATTCCGTGCCTTCCAAATCACCATCAATCGTCTTGGGAATGCCCACGGTTTTCACGCCCATCCGATGCAGTTTATAGGCAACTCCCAGCGTATCCTCGCCTCCGATGGCGACGATGACATCAATGCCCAGCTTTTTGATATTGTCCAGAAGCTTCGCGGAGCGGTCATTCTTGGGATTGAACGGATTGGTTCGCGACGTACCCAGGTTCGTGCCTCCATAGCGATCCCAGGTACGAACAATTTCCTCATCGAGATGTCTCAAATACTTGGCCCGGCTCTTTTCGTCACGGGGATCCACTTCAACGAGCCCCTTCCACCCCTCCACAATGCCGATAACTTCAAAAGAAACCGACCGGGTCGCAGCAATCCTTGGATCCAGGGCGCTTTTGGTCACCCATTTGATCGCGCCGTTGAGACCGGGACAATCACCTCCGCCCGTCAGGATTCCTATTTTCACTTTCATCTTCCTCTCCATAAAACCCATTATTGAAGAATATAACTTTTCCCAAAGGCATGGACTGCATGGCCTTCTCTTTTTACGAGCTTAATTGGGAAATTGTGATGACTATAAGTAAAATATTTATTTATGTCAATGACATATTATTTTGTTTTCGATTAAAATTCTTTTTACAATGCTTGAAATAATGCGCAAAACAAGATATAAAATTTAAAAAAATGGAATATTCTTCATGAAGGAAAAAGAAACCGCCAAATGGTTGAAGTTAGAAATATCCGCTCATCCGGACATGATGGATGCTCTGGGAAATTTTCTCACGGAAAACGGCGTTCAAGGAGTCTATCAGGAATCCTCGGTGGTTTCCCAAAAAGCCGGTGATTTTCCCGAAACGGAGGATCAGGAAATTCTCAAGGCTTATTTTCCATATGACCAACGTGCGGAAAAACGATTTGCTTCTCTTCAAAAATATATAGAAAGCCTGGCCGAAATATTTCCCGATTTCAAAAAGCCCACCGTGACCACGGAAATCATCTGCGATCCCGACTGGGGAGAACAGTGGAAGAAATACTTTAAACCGGTAAGAGTCAGCAACAACATCATCGTCAAACCCACATGGGAGAGATACACGCCGGCGGGCCGGGATATTGTGATAGACATCGATCCGGGCATGGCTTTCGGAACGGGACAGCATCCCTCGACCCGGATGTGTATCGAAGCCGTGGAAGATGTCATCATACAGGACCGCTCCGTGAAGGAATGGAAGGTGCTCGACGTCGGCTGCGGCACGGGCATTCTGGGAATTACCGCGGCGAAAATGGGCGCTCAGGATGTCGTCTGTCTCGACGTGGATAAAAAAGCCACGGAAATTGCGGCCGAGAACACGACCATCAACAATGTGGAAAAATCGGTGCGCGTTATGCATAAGAACGCGACAGCCTTCGACAAACCCCGCAATCTCATCATTGCCAATCTTACCGCCAACTTGCTTTTGACGCTGCGCGAACACCTCACGGCTCTGCTTTTACCGAAAGGCTACCTGATTATTTCCGGTATCATTGACCAGGATGCCCCAAACATCAAAGAGGAATTTTCCACCCCGCCGCTCAAACTTCACCGCACCATCCGGGAAAAAGAATGGCTCTGTTTCGTCCTGAAGAAAACATCGTCGCGCAAGCCTTGAAAGGCGTGCCGCTCTTTATAAAAATTTTTGGGGGAAAAACTTGACCGTTCCCAGATTATACAGTCCTGAAAATCTTGAAAATCAAAAGTTCTGCGAGCTGGCCGATGACAATCTCAATTATCTGAAGAATGTTCTGCGCCTCAAGCCGGGCGAAAAAATATTCGTTTTTGACGGCTTTGGACACGAATTTTGCGCCGCCATCAAAAACTTCTCCGCAAAAACTGTCTTACTGGAACTCAAGGAAGCGTTGCCTCCGGTTCCAAAGGAAATCAGCCTCACTCTCGCCCAAGCCATCCCCAAGGCCCGGAAAATGGACATCATCGTCAAATCTGCCGCTGAGCTGGGCGCGGATAAAATCATTCCCTTCGAGGCGGCGCGCTCCATCGGTTATGTCGCCCGGGAAAAAAGCTCGGCGAAAATTTCGCGCTGGCAGAAAATCGCCCTGGAGGCGGCGCGCAGTTCCCACGGCGCCTACATTCCGCAGGTCGCTCCGGTTGCCTCCTTTGAGGAAATGCTTTGCGCAGCTCCGGACAGATGCGTCAAACTGATTTTCTGGGAGGAAGAATCCCGCAACACCATCAAAGATGTTTTATCCCAAGAATGTCTGCCTCCGGCAGGGGATTTTTTTGTCATCGTCGGTCCGGAGGGAGGTTTTTCCAGGGAAGAAATCAGCCAGGCCATACAAAAAGGATTTCAACCGGTAAGCATGGGAAAACAAATTCTCAAAGTCGAAACCGCCGCAGCGGCAATCCTAACCATCATTCAATATGAAAAAGGCATTTTCAGCCACTCATCAAAGGAGGCCAAGCCATGACCATTTACAAATACGCAGGCTTTTGGAGACGTTTCATCGCTTACATGATAGATGGATGCATCATCAGCGTCATTTTGATTGTTCTCGCCTTTATCGCCGGCGTTGCTTTCTTCGCAGGAACGGTTTCCGGCGGCGGCAACACGCTCATGGCCGATTTGGAAAACCCCGAAAAAATAGCTTCTTTGACCGTGTGGTTCTGGGTTTTTTCCAGCTTAATCAACATCGCCTATTTCACGTATTTCTACGGCACCACGGGCAGAACGCCCGGCAAAATGATGCTTGGCCTGCAGGTGGTCTCCACGGAGGGAAAACCGATCTCCTTCGGCATCGCTTTTCTGCGATCCGTGGGTTACATGGTCTCCAGTCTTGTTTTCTGTTTGGGTTTTATCTGGATCGGCTTTGACAGAAGAAAACAGGGATGGCACGACAAGATTGCCGGAACCGTTGTAATTATAAGAAGTCCGGAAACTCCAACCGAAGGTGTCTTCATCCCGGAGTCTCCCGCGCCGCGCACGCAACCTTTGGAAAAACAGGAAACTCCTGATAATTAAAGGGAGATTAAATCATTTTTGCGGCCAAAAAATACCTTGACAAAAGACACCTTATTCTATAGACGAATGACCTGTTTTAGGGAATGTTTTTCGGGGTCGGTAGCTCAGTCGGTAGAGCATCGGACTGAAAATCCGAGTGTCGGCAGTTCGATTCTGCCCTGACCCACCATGAAAATCAAGGGGTTGCAAGTGTTAGACATTTGTGACCCCTTTTATTTTGCAGAATTTTGTATCGCTTATCCCTAATGTCTTTGCGCAAAAAAGATTTCTAGCCTTTAAGCATTTTTTTGCTTTTGAGCTTTCATCTTTCGTGATAATCACGGACCAAAAACGACGGGAGACAGCTCCATGAAATCCTATAGGAAAGAACTGTGGTTCAACATTCCGCAACGAAGAGGTTTCATCAACATCACGCCGCAGGTGGATGCCTGTTTGAAGGAAAGCGGCATTCGGGAAGGCCTGGTCCTTGTCAACGCGATGCACATCACCGCCTCCGTGTTTATCAATGACGACGAAGCGGGACTGCATCAGGACTACGAAGCATGGCTGGAAGGTCTCGCGCCGCACAAGCCGGTTTCGCGTTACCGACACAACCTGACCGGAGAGGACAACGGCGACGCGCATCTCAAGAGGCAGGTAATGGGACGGGAAGTTGTTGTGGCCGTCACCGATGGCCGCCTGGATTTCGGACCTTGGGAACAGATTTTTTACGGAGAATTCGACGGCAGGAGAAAAAAACGGGTTTTGGTGAAAATTATCGGCGAATGACGGTCTTCAGGGGCTTTTTAGCCGTGCAAAAAAACGAAAGGCCACTCCTCTGCACACCGCCTATCTTTTGGAATGAAGAAACCTTCATATCATCCCGGGCCGTTTTATTTTCAATAATCTTTTAATCTCATTTTTTTTGTCATCATCCCGTTGAGATTGCGGGGATTCAGAACCGCTCGGTGACTGCCCGGCGCTGTTGTCATCCATTTCGCTGGTTTTACACTGCGCATCCTGCGGGGGATTGTCCGTGATGAATACGTTTCCGTCCTTGTCCACGCAATGATAAAATTCAGTTGAACCTGCTGTCGTTGACAAGGCAAAAAATACAAAGAGGATAAAAATTATTTTTTTCATGGACGCTTCCTTTTCACGTTACGATTCTTTGTCGGAAGAAATTCCTCCACAACACGGCGACATCATACCACCAACGACCGTTTTTTGAACAGCAAAAATCTATGATTTTCGTCTCTGTTGAAAATACTTCGCACGGATGATCTGCTCGGCAATCCTCAAAAAAAGGCCTTTCATTTTGTGGGCTCTCGACAAAAAAGGATTTGAAAATCGTCGTTCAAAGATTTAAAATAGTTCTATAAGGAGAGATGAAATGAAGAAAATCGACTCCTGTGTTTTTATCGTTGTCCTGGTTTTTTGTCTGGCTGTTGTCCCGTTGCAATCCGCTTCTGCCCAGGGCGGCCCAACCGGCGGATATGTCGGCTTCTGGGGCGGGGTTACCATTGCGCCCGAGGCCAGTTCTGAAGATTACGACGATGACTGGTATGATTACTATGATGATTATGATTTGAACATGGAAGAAACCTGGTCGGCGGGAATCAAATTAGGGTATTTCCCGTTTCTCTGGAAATATTTTTCTTTTGAATTGGAGTACAGTTATTTACATCCGGACATTAAAAGATCCATCCTGGAACAATACGGACCCGACTACGTCGCCGTTGAAGGAGACGTGCAAATACATAATTTTATGTTGAATCTGTTTGCCAGATATCCGATTGGAAGGCTTCATCCCTACATTGGAGCGGGAGTTGGATTTTCCTATTCGGATCTGTCGGCGGTCGCAACACAACGAATTGGCGAAGATATCTCGACAGCGCAGGTGGGCGATGATTACACGTCATTTGCCTTCCAGGTCTTGACGGGAGTTGAAATTGATATAACGAATAACCTGGCTTTCGAACTGGGTTACCGCTACTTCATTACGGAACTGGAATTTAGTAATTCTTCTGAAATCTATCTGAACAATTCGGTGGACATTGATTTCACAACCAGCATGATTACGCTGGGGTTGAAATTCCTTTTTTAAGAAGATGCATGGCGTTTTCCTGAAAAACCGACTTTTTTCGCATCCGTGCGAAGAAAACAAGTAAAATTGCGATAGGTGTTTCATTGAATTGATTTTTTCAACTGATCCAGCCGCCACTGCGCTTCGGGATGGCCCTGTTCGGCCGCTTCCGCGTACCAGATTTCCGCGGACGTCGGATCCTTGGGAAGTCCCCTGCCTTCCTCCAATATCAAACCAATGCGATACTGCGCGTCTGCAATGCCCTGCTCGGCGGCTTTTAAAAACCATCTGGCCGCTTCGGCCAGATCCTGCAAGCCGCTGCTGTACATCAACCCCAGATTATACTGGGCCAGGGGATGGCCCTGCGCCGCAGCCTTTTGATACCACTTGATGGCATTGGTATAATTTTGCTGCACCCCTTTGCCGTTTGCATACATCCACCCGAGATTATATTGCGCGCCGGCATGACCCTGCTCGGCGGCCTTGCCATACCATTTCATCGCTTCGGCATAATTCTGTTCAACCATTTTGCCTTCCCGACAAAGGGTGCCGATCATATTTTGGGCGTCCGCCTGTCCCTGATGCGCCGCCTTGAAAAACCAATCCAGCGCCTCTTGATCATTCTTTTCAACCCCCAAGCCCTCCTCATACATGACTCCGAGATTGTATTGCGCCGTCGCCACGCCCTGCTCTGCGGCTTTCAAAAACCATTTCTTGGCTTCCTGGTACTGCGGCTCAACACCCGCGCCGTTTACATACATAACGCCCAGATTGCACTGGGCTTTGGCGTCTCCCTGCTCGGCGGCCTTGGTATACCAGTAAAGCGCCGCCTCATGATCCTGCTGAACCCCTTCTCCGTTGGCATACATCCAACCGAGATTGTATTGCGCGCCGGCATGACCCTGCTCGGCGGCCATCGTATACCACCTGACGGCTTCGGCAAAATCTTGAGGCACGCCATCTCCCTTATGATAAATCAGTCCCAGCCAGTTCTGGGCGGCAACATCGCCCGCCTGGGCCAAGGTTTTGTACAATTTTATTTCTGCGGGACTCGTCATTTTCATCACATGTTTTCTCAGCCTCGGTTTTCTGTTCCGAGGCGTCTTATCAAAAATTTCCGCTTCTTAGAAATCTTTTTTTTGGATCATGCCCCCATGATGTCCTCAACCGCTTCGCGTTCACTATAAACCGAAACAAGCAAAACTACAACCTGGCATATTTTACACCGGATTCTTTTTATGCGGTTGAATCCGGACGTTGTCCCATCGCATTTTTTTCTTCTATTAAAATCGTAATTGTTATAGAATTAAACAAAATGATTTAGAGCCATTACCTTGATGGAATCATCTTCCGTTGTTTCTGGGACGCGAAAGAAAGTTTTCCCTCTTTTTTCCGCGGCAAGAGTTCTGATCCCGCTTCTGTCCGGCATCCTTTTTCTTTGCTGCGGCTGCGGCGCGATGAGCCGCAATACCGTCAATCAGCAAACTGACACTCCGGAAGAAATTGAAAAGGCCATCAACACCCGGGGCGAAATCAGCGCCATTTTGCTTCCGGGCTGCGCGTCGGAGCCCGGAACACAGGATACGCTGTTTAGCTGCCTGAAACTCTCACGGGATGTCCGTCCGGATTCGGTAAAGCTTCCGGCGGATGAGAAAATCTATCTTGGTCACGTCGCCGAATTCATCGTGCGCGCCTTGAAATATTATCAACTGCGGGAAAGTTTCAGGGATTTTTACGGTCACCGCATTGTGTTTAAATTCCGCAAGCTGACCCCCGGGGAAATGCGGTCCAAAAAGTTCGCCGACTATTCAAGATTCACGGTGGGAACAATCAGCACGGTGGCCGGCGTGGTCACGATGATGCCCGTGGGCGTCGTTTTATTTCTGGCGGACGGCATCAAAGCAGAAATTGACCGCCAGGATTTTGAGGACCGCACCGCCAAAATGGAACTGCCGACACCGAAAAAAAATGTCATCAGCCAAAAACTCGAATCAGCGGGACGGACGCTGTTATACTTCAAAGAGGCCGTTGCCGAAACCCTCAGCGGCAAGAAAAGCGAGGTGGTGGCATTCGACGACAAAATCGCCGGCTACCTTGTGGAAGAATGCGTCCTGGAGAAAGTTTCCCCGGAAGCATTGGATCAATATCGCCAAGACGTCTTGCTTTTCAAACAGCAAAATCCGTCCCCGACGCCGATTTCTGAAAGCACGGCCGTTCCCTGATTTTTTCATCAGGATTGTTCTTAAAACTCGCTGCTTCCCCATCCCGGACAAAAGAAAAAAATCAAAAAAAGGGAACTTTTTCGCTCATGCGGTGTCTAAAAAGGCAAAACCCACTGCAAGGAGGAAAAAAGGAGGAAAAAATGATGAAAAAGATATTAACAACCGCATGTTTTTTTCTGTTAATGTTTGCCGGCACCGCGGCCGCCGTCACCATCGGGGACACCGTGGAGGTCAGCATCCTCACCGATGACGGAAACTATCTTCCCTTATACGCCCACAAAATTCAGCCGGCTCTCAAGAAAGTTTACGCCGAAGCCGTAAAAGGCGATTACTACCGAATCATTATCCGCAATAAACTGAACCGCCGAATCGGAGTGGTGGTGGCTGTGGATGGCCGGAACATCATCTCCGGAAAAAAATCATGGCTCAAATCTGATGAAAGAATGTACATTCTGGAGCCTTACGCCACCGGCGAATATGCGGGCTGGCGCACGGCCCAGGACAAAATCAACCGCTTTTATTTCACCGATGTCGCGGATTCCTACGCGGCGGCTTTCGGCGACGAATCAGCCATGGGCGTCATCGCCGTCGCGGTTTACCCGGAAACACAATACGAGCCGTGCCGGGACTTTTCCTGCTGGCTGTCGGGCAAAAGCGAGCGGAAAATCCAGAAAGACGGCGCGGCGGCACCGGCCATGCAACCCCGCGCTTATGAAAGCGCCGGCACCGGATATGGACGGGAGGAATATTCGCCTTCTTACCAGGTCGCCTTCAATCCCGAAAAGAAAAAGGCGGAATCCATTCTTATCAAGTATGAATGGCGCAAAACTTTGTGCGACCTCAAAATAATCAATTGCTGTGAACCGCCTCGCTATTCCCACAACAGAATCTGGGACAATGACGGATTCGCGCCTCCGCCCCCGTGTCGCCGTTAACCGCCGGTTCTTTTCCATACAAAAGGCAGGGTTCTGATAACTCTGCCTTTTGTATTTCGCGATATCAACCTGTCCAAAAACACCCCCATTCCCGAAAGCGCCCTCCTCAAACCAGGGGATTTTTTAATCAAAAGCACCTTCCCCGAAAAACACGTGAAGAAAGCCCCGAACAATGATAATGATGTTCAGGGAAATATTTTGAGAAACAGAAATTCTGATGGTTATGAAAACCGATAAAACCGCTTCCGCACCGGTCAAGCGCATCGGCTATGTGGCAAAAATAGGTGCGGGGGTCGTCATCGCCGTTATCTCCGCGGGACTCATCTGGAGCGGGACAAAAATATTACAGCGCTGGAAAAAGACAAAAAGCAAATTTTTGCAGGTTATTTTTCTGTCTATCTGATTTTACCGTCCCGTTTTCCAATCAGCACGCAAGACTTATCTCGGTGGGGACGTCCCCGACAAATATTCGGAACCCGGCAAGAAAAAAAGAGCTGAAACTGCAATCCAAATTATGGTAGAAGAAGCGTTACTTCTCTTGAAGAACGGATTACTAATGATATTGGGCAGAACAGAAAGCGCCGCACAAAAAATTCACCTCCGCCACCTTTCTTTTTTTCTGTGCGCAATATTCATCGCGTCAACATTCGGATGCGCCCCCACAACCATCCGGCCAAAGCCGATGGATTCTGCTGAAGGCGGAGAAGCACAGGCAATTCTGTCGCCGCCTTTTGCGCCGGAGGCAATTAAAGGGGATATCTGCAGTGTGCCGGCTTTGGAGGCCGCCATAGAAATTTACCGGGACATCGCCGAGAAGGGCGGATGGCCGGTGATTCCCGTCGGCGCCACTCTGAGGCCGGGCGAACAAAATGACCGCATTCCCCTGATCCGGCGACGGCTCATGGTCACCGGCGAGCTTTCCCTTTCTGAAAATCTCTCTGATGTTTTCGACGAAGACCTTGCCCAAGCCGTCCGGAAATTCCAGAAGCGTCACGGCCTGACGGACGACGGCGTGGTCGGTTCCGCAACCTTAAGGGAATTAAACGTCCCCATCAATGAACGCATCGCGCAACTCACTGCCAACCTGAAAGTCTGCCAAAAGCATCGTGGCTTTTCGGATAAGCGCTACATACTGATTAATATTCCGGATTTCAGTTTGAGATTGTATGATCACGGCGCGGTTCGAATGTTGATGCCGGTCATTGTCGGCAAACCGGAAAGGCCGACGCCGACTTGCAAGGGCAAAATCACCTCAGTCATCATCAATCCCAGCTGGAAGGTTCCCCACATCATTGCCACGGAAGATATTCTGCCGAAAGTCAAAAAAGACCCCTCCTACCTGGAAAAATCACGCATCAGCGTATTGAAAGGCTGGGAGTCGGAAGAAGACATCGATCCCGGCACAATCGACTGGAAAAGCTTGACTCCCCAAAAATTCCCTTACCGCTTCGCGCAGCATCCCGGACCGGACAATGCCCTGGGGCGTCTTAAGCTTCTGTTTTCCAACCCGTATGATATTTACCTGCACGACACTCCCACCAAATACCTTTTTGCCAGAAATCCCCGCGCGTTCAGTTCCGGTTGTATCCGTCTGGCCAAAGCTAGGGAGCTGGTCGCTTATCTCCTGAAGGATACCCCCATGGGTTCCATAGAGGCGATAAACGCCGAAATCAAAAAAGGGACGACCAGGCGCCTTCCCCTTCCTTCTCCCTTGCCGATTCATATCATTTACATAACCGCCTGGGTTGACCAGGACGGCGCCGTTCAATTTCGTCCCAACATCTACAATATCGCACCTGCCGTCCCATAACCGGCATGAGCATAACTCGTCCGGTGGGTTGGCTCAAAAACTATAAAAATCACTCAAATTTCCCTGCAAAAATGATTTTATTTTTTCAGCAATAAATAATAATTACAAACACTTAAAATAAAAAACCCCAAAATAGATTTGACAGGGGGTGATAATTTTAGTAGGGTAGCTGCACCTTTAAGGGTTTTTCCCGGAGCCGGGGAATCGGCGCTCGGGCAGGTGTGCAGGAAAATGATTTTTTGTTTTTCGGTAAACAACATGGCAATCAATCGAGACATGTGCACCGTTAATAAGAAAATACTTCCGATCCAAAAGGAGGCATTGCATTATGAAACGGCGAAACTTGCTTTTTTCAGGACTGTTTGTCCTTTTTTTATTATTCGCGCTTAGTTCCAGTTCCTGGGCCAGCTACTACAAGGTAAAAGAAGGCGACACGCTCTACAGCATTTCCAAGAAGTTCAACGTCAGTGTCAGGGAAATCAAACAAACCAACAAGCTCCGTAAATCCACCCTCCGGGCCAATCAGGTCATCAGAATCGGCAAGAAAAGTTCCACTCCGGCGGTGGCCGTCAAGAAGGCCAGACCTTCCTATTACACGGTGAGGAAGGGGGATACCCTTTCGAAGATCGCCCGGAAGACCCATGTTTCCGTCGGGCAGTTAATGGCGATGAATCATGTCAACGTCAGGACTCTGAAGCCCGGCCGGAAGCTTTTGCTGGCAAAGGCCGCCCCGGCGGCGGGAAGAAGGGTGGCCCTTTCGGAGACCGACGATGGAAACGACGACGGGGACAATGATGACGATGTCGACAATGATTCCGATCGGGAGGCCCTCTTTGACGGCCATGCCGCCTCCGGCTTCACCGACGAGGACAACGCCCCCGGCCAGGGAGAATATCTCGGAAAATGGAACAGCGAAAACGAGGCTGAATCATTAATCCAAGTGGCCACCGGTTTTTTGGGGATGCCTTACCGATTCGGCGGATCTTCTCTGGAAGGAAAAGGGATTGATTGTTCCGCGTTCGTCCAAAAAATTTATCGGATGTTCAATGTGGAATTGCCCCGCAGCGCGCGGGAGCAGGCCAAGGTGGGCGTAAAAATAAAGAAAGATGAGCTCACGGAAGGCGACCTGGTTTTCTTCAGAACTTACCGACCCTTTGGGCACGTGGGCATTTACATCGGCAACAACGAATTTGTGCATGCCTCGACACGGGGCAAAATCGTCCGCATCGACAGCATGGATATGCCGTTTTATAAAAAAAGGTTTCAGCGGGCCGTGCGCGTAAAGGCATGGGATAAAGAAGGCACCTGATATAATTTTTACATCATCCGGTAAGCCGCTCCGTTAAACAATACGCCGATGATCCGTACAGGCCTTTGACAGGACGGCAAAAGCTTCCGCAGCTCAAAGGAGAGTCTTTTCTTTATGGAAGAAAAAAGAAGAGCGAAAAGGCTGAAGGAAGAAAACGAAGTCACCATAACGGTTGTTTCCGGCGCCAAAAACCCGCCGAAAGAAAAGGTCATTTACAACTACAGCAAGGATATCTCCTCATCCGGCGCTAGAATTCACGCCAATATTTTATTACCCGTCGACACCCTCGTCAAAATAGACTTCACATTAAAGAAAATACAACAACAAATCACCGCCATGGGAAAGATCAAATGGATAAAAATCATCATTGATGACGCCTCATACGAAGCGGGTGTGGAGTTTGTCAACACGCCCCGGGAAGCCATAAAGAAAATCGAAGAATACATAGACTGGAGAGAAAAGTGCTTGGGTTTCAAAAAAATCTGAAATGGCTCTCAGAAGTTGCCCGCGGCCCTATCTTCTATTGTCTTTTCTGAAAAAAATCCCTCAAGAAAAATTCAACAGAATGTCGCCTGACTTTACGCAACAGCTGCAACTCTTTCCAGAATATTTTTCATCATTTCTCTTGACAGAGGCTTTTATTTATCTTTTATTGCGACGGAAAGACTGACCAAGGGTCTGTTTTTACGGAGAAAGACAATGACTGAAAATCCTCTGCATTTATTAATGAATCCAAAATCCATCGCCGTTGTCGGCGCCAACAACAACCCCATCAAGATGGGAACCATTCAGGCAATCAACATCATCAAAAGCGGTTATGGCGGCAAATTTTATCCCATTCATCCGACAGAAAAGACGGTTCTGGGCCATCCCGCCTATGCGACGCCGGAAGAATTGCCCGAAGCGCCCGATCTGGCCATTCTGATTGTCCCCATCAGCGCCGTGGCCTCCCTGATGGAAGGTTTCGGCAACATCGGCACGAAAAGGGCCATCATCATCACCGCCGGTTTCAAGGAAACGGGAGCGGAGGGCCGGGAAATGGAAAAAAAGATCAACGACATTGCCGACCGTTATCAGATGCGCTTTGTCGGCCCGAACTGCATGGGCGTCATCAATTCCCAAATTTCGCTCAACACCACCGTTTTACCCGCCGCGAAAGAACCGGGCGGACTGGGCTTCGCGTCGCAAAGCGGCACATTTCTGAGCCAATCCCTGCCGTATCTGCGAAAAAGAGGAATCCGGTTCAGCAAGGCCATCAGTCTGGGCAACGAAGCCAATATCAACATGGTGGACGCTCTGGAATATCTGGGCGAAGACGAACAGACCAAAGCCATCATCCTCTACATCGAAGGCATCCGCGAGGGACGAAGGTTCCTTGAAGTCGCCCGGCGGATTACGCCACGCAAACCCATTGTCGCGCAATATGCGGGCGGAACGGCATCCGGCGCGCGCGCGGGAATGAGCCACACCGGGGCCATGGCCGGTCCGGACTTCCTCTACAACGGCATTTTCAAACAGGCGGGCATTATCCGCGTCAATTCCGTGGAAGACCTCTACACGCACGGCTGGACGCTGGCCACCCAGCCGCCGCTCAAAGGCACGCGGGTCGGCGTTCTGACCAATTCCGGCGGCCCTTCCACCACCATTTCCTACACCTGCGACACCGTCGGTCTCGAAGTGCCCCGCTTTTCCGACAAATTGCAGGCGGAAATCCGCAAACACATCGAACCGCACGCCTCGTCAGCCAACCCCGTGGACATGACCTTCGATTTGAGCATGGAAAAGCTGGCGCTGACCCTGCCTGAAATCGTGATGCAAAGCGGCGAGGTGGACGCCGTCATCCTGCACGGCACCATGATGACCGGATACCTCAAGGAAATTTACCCCAATCTCAAGGAAATGATCGGCAACATGCCGCTGGAAGATTTTCTGCAATACGGCCAGAAAATGGTCGAGGAGACCTTTCACCTTTCGCGCAAATACAACATGCCGATGCTCATTTCCTCTTTCTTCGACCACGAGGACAATTACATCAGCCGCTACATGGAGACGGACAACCCCGTTCTGTATTCCCCCGAAAAGACCGCCCTGGCGCTGGGCTCTCTCTACCGCTACAAACAAATCCGCGAACGCGCGCCCCACAGACAATCTGCTTTGCCCAAACGCCGGAAGGAGGCGGAGGCCATCGTCCAAAAAGCGCTGGGTGCAAAACAAAAGGCGCTGGATGAGCATCAGGGAAAGCAACTGCTGGCGTGCTACGGCGTGCCCGTGACGCAAGAGATTCTGGCGACACGACTCGAAGACGCGCTGAAGGCCGCCAAAAAAATCGGTTATCCGGTGGCGCTCAAGGCCTGTTTCTGGAAAATCATGCACAAAAGCGGCAGGGGGCTCATCGCGCTCAACATTGAAAATGAAAACCGGCTCAAGAAGGAATTCAGAAAAATTCAGAAAAACGCCGGCGGGAAAATTCCCGTGCTGGTGCAGGACATGCTCTCCGGCAGCCGCGAATTTCTCGTGGGCATGACGCGCTTTGCGGGCTTCGGCCCCTGCGTCGTGTTCGGCCTGGGCGGCGTTTTTACCGAAGCGCTCAGCGACACCACGCTGCGCCTGGCGCCGGTCACGGAGGCCGACGCAAAGGAAATGTTCGCCGACATCTGCGCGAGCAAACTGCTTGAAAAATTCCGGGGACTGCCGAAGGTCAATCAAAACCGCCTTGCCAAAATCATTCGGGCCGTGGGCGACATCGCGCTTTTGCATCCGGAAATCGCGGAAATCGACCTCAACCCGATCATCATCAGCGGCGCCGAACCGGTCGTCGCCGACACGCTTATTATCTTGAAAGATAGGCTTTAAGGTCAGACTATAATTTCATCTTTATTATTCTCCAACCCGGGAGTGTCGCCCGACCGCAGAGGAAGGAAAAGATTTTATGTGCAGTTTTGGCGGCATCTTTTTGAGTATACTCATCTCAGAGGGCACGGGGGATTGAATCACGAAACGCCATTTGACAAACTTCAAAAAGTTACCAAATTATTGAAAACGAACAGCCGTCCTTTTTTGCTTTTTTAGCGGGGAAACTATGGCAAGATTTAACTCTAATGCCAAGGTAGCAAAAGGGACGGTTCTATTTTTTTCATTATTCTATTTCGGCTTGCATAAAGCCGTCAAAAAAATCCCGCTCGGTCGAATTACTTTTTCTTCTTTTTGAGAACGTCGCCCAGCGTGCCCATGGCTCTGGGCGATTTGGCCAGGTAGGCGCGGAAATCTTCGTCATCCGCCGGCGTGGCGCCCTTGTCATCCGCGGCCAGATCGAGGGAAATTTTCTTGTTCTCGCGGTCAATCTTTTCGATTTTGACCTCGACCTCGTCGCCGGTTTTCAGCACGTCTCCGGCGTGCTTGATTTTCTTGCCGCGCGCGAGTTTGGCGATGTGCACCAGGCCTTCCACGCCGCTTTCGATGGTCACAAAAGCGCCGAAATTGGTCAGATTGGCCACCGTGCCCTTCAGTACGGTTCCTTCGGGATATTTGCGCACGACTTCATCCCAGGGATCGGGAAGCGCCGCCTTCAGAGAAAGCGTCAGTTTGTTTTGATCCCAGTCCAGCCCGATGATAACGGCCTCCACCCTGTCGCCCGGCGCGAAAAGGGTTCTGGGGTCATCAACCTTTCCCCACGCCATTTCCGAAACCGGCAGAAGCGCCTGCATGCCGCCCAAATCCACGAAGACTCCGAAATTCTGCACGCCGGTGACAACGCCACTGACGGTCATGCCCGTTTTCAGCGATTCCTTCAGGGCCTGCTTTTTTTCCTTTTCCTGCTGTTCCAGCAGGGGCCGGCGTGACAGAATCACGTTGCGTCCCCGGTCGGAATATTCACTGACCACAAAGTCGAATTTTTTCCCGATGTACGATGCCGCGTCATCCACCTTTTTCAAATCCATCTGGGAGTAGGGGCAAAAGCCGCTGATATTCTGGCCGACTCTTACGGAAAATCCGCCTTTGACTTCTTTTTCCACCGTGCCCTGGACAGGAATCCGGCTTTTATAGGCGTTCAGCAGAAAATCATCGACGCTGCGGCTGGTTAAAAGCCGGGTGGTAAAAAGTTTCTCGCCGTGACGCGAAGAAACAAAGTAAGCGGTGATCGTGTCGCCTTCCTTCACGGTGAGGTTGCCGTTTTCGTCAAGCAGTTCCTTTTTATCCAGATAGCCTTCGCTCTTCGCGCCCAGATCCAGAAAAACCCATTCGCCGGTAATCTTGACGATGGTCGCGTCTATTTTCTCCCCCGCGGCAAACCGTCGGGGTTTTAAAGTTGTTTCATCCAGCAATTCCGAAAAACTTTTTGTTTCGTCCATATCCATTCCTCTTTGTTGTGGCGCCGGAGCGCTTGATTTCGGTGCTCCGATAACACAAAAAAAACGTTTTGTCTTTGAGTTTTTTCCATCATCAAAAAATTCTGGATATTTGGACAAATATGTATTATGCAAAGGCAAAAAGCTCTAAGGGGTTAAAATATTTATGCGTTTTGAAATTTCCCGCGGCGGCAGCGGGCTGACTTACGAAATCCGCAACATCGTCCTGATTGCCAATAAACTCAAGGAATTGGGTATCAATATCATCTGGGAAAACATCGGCGATCCCGTGCAGAAAGGCGAAAAAATTCCGGACTGGATGAAGGCAGTCCTCACTGACATCATCAGGGACGACTTATCCTTCGCCTACTCGCCGACCAAGGGGGTGGATGCCACAAGGGAATTTCTAGCCGAGCGCGTCAACAAGCGCGGCAAAGTTCAGATTACGCCGGAGGATATCATCTTTTTCAACGGGTTGGGCGACGCCATTGCGCGCGCCTACAGTTCCATCCAGGTGGACGCCCGCATGATCATGCCGGAGCCGACTTACTCGACGCATTTCATGGCGGAAGTCCTGCACGCGTCGTTCCCGCCCAACACCTACCGGCTCAATCCCTACAATAACTGGATGCCGGACATGCGCGAGCTGGAACAAAAGGTTCGCAGCCACAAGGCCATCGTGGGAATTCTGGTGATTAATCCCGACAATCCCACAGGCTTTGTCTATCCCGAAGAAACGCTGCGCCAGGTGGTTAAAATAGCGAGGGACAACGATCTTTTCCTCGTCTTCGATGAAACTTACATCAACATCGTCTACAACGGCAAGGAAACGCTGCCGCTGTCCGACATTGTCGGCGATGTCCCCGCCATCAGCATGAAAGGCATTTCCAAGGAACTGCCCTGGCCCGGCTCCCGCTGCGGCTGGATGGAAATTTACAACGCCGGCAAGGATCCGATTTTCGACCGTTTCATCAACACCATCCTGCATCAGAAAATGTCAGAGGTCTGCTCGACGACCCTCCCCCAGCTGGCGATTCCCAAAATCATGACGCATCCGGAATATGACAACTACCTGGACAAGCGGCGCCGGCATTACGAGAAGCTCTCCGACATCGCCTACAATATCTTAAAGGATGTCCCCTGCATGATGGTCAACAAAACCAACGGCGCTTTTTACATGACGGTTGTTTTCAATGAATCCAGCCTCAACGGTCGCCAGTCTCTGCCGATTCAAAACAGAGAAATCCGGGAATTCGTGGAAAACCTGGTCAAGGAACCCATCGAGCATGACAAGCGCTTCGTTTATTATCTGCTGGCGTCCACGGGCATCTGCGTCGTGCCGCTGACCTCGTTCTTCACACCGCTTCTGGGTTTCCGCATGACGCTGCTGGACAAGGACGTGGATGAATTCGAGTGCACGATCAAGACCATCGCCGAAAAATTCACGGAATACATCAACTCCACAAATAAAAACTGGCAGACAAGCATCAATTTGTCCTGAAAAAAAACAGAAAACGTGGAACAGACCCTTCGCGCGGCACTCAAAAGCGGCCGCGTCTGGGTGTTGAGTCTGATCTACTTTTGCCTGGTCGTCGCCATGTACGGCATCGCCCTGTGGCTGCCGCTCATGCTGGAGAGCATCACCGGCTTCAGTGATTTCCTTATCGGCGTTGTGTCCGTCTTTCCTGATCTGGCGGCGGCCCTCTGCATGGTGGTCATCGGATTTTCATCCGACAAAACGGGGGAAAGAATTCTGCATCTGTCGGGATCGCTGATTTTGTCCGCGGCGGGGTTTTCCTTTCGCTTTTCAGCGATTCACCCGCCGGGAGCATTCTC
>Ga0208461_1001619_pt1 | contig 19885 bp, 16 predicted proteins | sample AD_JPNTR4_MetaG_FD_184448 | JGI IMG/M metagenome (GOLD analysis project Ga0208461, IMG submission 184448) | Active sludge microbial communities of municipal wastewater-treating anaerobic digesters from Japan - AD_JPNTR4_MetaG (SPAdes) (version 2) | ecosystem: Engineered > Bioreactor > Anaerobic... | reverse complement strand
GCAACGTACCATCTGCTCAATCCTCCTTCTGGGTTTTGGTGTTTCTTGCTAAAAACAACTCTACCCTCCAGGAGGATTTTCACAAACTTTTTCTTCTTATGCTATTTTGGACAAGTGTGTTATAATTTATAATATGATCGTTTTGTTGAGGGGGTGAAGTTGTGTATGCAAGATGTATAATCTTTGGAGTTGCTTTATGCTTATTCTTTGGATGTTCAATCCTGCGTATTCACTACAACGTTGAGGTGGATTCCATAAATAATCCTAGCATATCAAGCGGAAAGTTATACATTTTGTTTTCTGGGGTGGAGGGTGTAGACTTAAATGATCTGCAGTTTCAGGAGTATGCAGCTTATATTCACCCTATCCTGGCACGAAAGGGGTATGTTCAGGCAGAAAGCTTTGATCAAGCAGAGATCGGAATATCATTGTACTATGCAATTGGAGAACCTGAAATCTCTTATAGCTCAAGTACTGATTATGACTGGGTAGGCGGCAAGACATCGAGATTTGAATCTAATACTTTTGGCAGTGATGGATATTCACATACAACTGGTGAGATCACGAGTGATAGAAGTCTTGAAGCGGTAGGAACATCCATAACCACAATAAAAGAATATCCACGGTATCTTACTTTAAAAGCTTTTGATTTAAAGGCTTACAAAGAAGATAACGAACTTATTACTATCTGGAAAACGACCGCTGAGAGTTGGGGGTCTTCTAATGACTTGAGATATATATTCCCTGTGCTAGCTGCTGCTGTTGAGGAATATATAGGGAGCAATACTGGCAAGAAAATTAGTGTTTGGCTAGATGATTCTGATGAGAGACTAAAAGTTGTTAGATCTTCGGTTGCGAATGATCAAAATATAGCCGAGATTGATCCTACAATCGAAGATTACTGGGAATGTATTTTTAATCAAGACTATACATCTGCACTCAAGATTATAAAGTCACTTGCTCAAAAAGGTGATGCGGAAGCACAGTTTTGTCTAGGTATGATGTATCACGAAGAGATCGGATTACCTCACGATTTCGAAGAAGAGGCCAAGTGGGTAAAAATGTCTGCAGAACAAGGTTTTCCTGACGCAGAATGTTTTCTTGGATGGATGTATTGTTGGGGCCATGGAGTACCTAAAGACAAAGATACTTCTTTAGAGTGGTACATGAAAGCAGCAATAGATGGACATCCTCGCGCACAGTATATTATCGGTTCTTCATATCAAGGAGGTTTATTCTCATTTGGGCTACCAGAAAAACCAGAGGAATCCGTAAAATGGTTAAAAAAAGCTGCAGAGCAGGGTTTTGGCAGTGCACAATCTAGCCTCGGACATTGTTACCTAGAGGGTTATGGCGTTGAGCAAGATAAGAATGAAGCAATAAAGTGGTATATGAAATCTGCAGAACAAGGAAATGGAAGTTCGGCATTAATTCTTGGGGATATCTTTTACGATGATACAGGTGCTCCTGAGAATTATTCAGAATCCACAAAGTGGTACACAATAGCAGCAGACAAGGGTTTTGCCATTGCTCAATATAAATTGGGTGAAATTTATCAAAAAGGCTTAGATGGTTATCAGGACTATTCCAAAGCAGCTATCTATTATAATAAAGCTGCGAACGTGGGACATCCAAAGGCACAAGAAAGCCTAGGTGAGCTTTATGAAAAGGGATTGGGTGTTCCTCAAGATTATGTTTTAGCTTACATGTGGTTGTGCTTGGCATCAGCAAAAGGAGATGTGACGGCAATAACAGCAAGAGATAGCTTGTCCAAGATAATGACGCCAGATCAAATATCAGAGGCACAAAAATTGGCTGGTGAATGGAAGCCAGAAGATCCCCAAACTAAGGATGATTAGACCAAGCAAGGCCAAGAAGTAGAGTAGGAAACTGACAATACAGACCCCGTATGCTAGAAAGTATATGCTACCTATAGTTAATGCTGTATCTTATTGATTGTTATGCTTCTGGTGAGTAGAGATGTCATCTTGTAGAATATGTAAAGAAGTTATTCTCGATGGTATTCATCTTTCCGATGGAGGGATGATCCATGAATCTTGTTTGGCAAGAATTCAAAGCAAAAAAAATGAGATTAAAAATGAAGTTCATCTGCAGCTACAAAAATTCGAATTGTTTAAGCATGAAATTGGAAGACGCAACAGGTTGGGATATAAGCTATTATCTGTATTCTCAAAGACTGAAGATTCTAATGCTGAGATAGAAAGGAAGCTTCAAACAACTGATAGATATCTTCGCCAATTGTCTAATATCCTTGTTTCCTTGCGAAATGACCTTTCCTCGCTTTACGATTACTTTCTTACATACCCCCCTGATTGGGAAGAGAGAAAAAAGCAGGTAATAGAAAGAGACGGTGAACGATGCAATGAATGTCTAGAGCGGGGACATCTTCACTTGGACCATATTGAGCCTTTATCTAAAGGGGGAAGCAACAAATTAATAAATTTGCAACTACTTTGTGAAAACTGCCACTCAAAAAAACATGGCGGACGAGATTTCTCCGGAGAATTTAATATTACTGAAACAGCCTTTTCTAAACGACAAGCAGCTATACAATATGCCATAAACAACGGGAAACGGATTAAGTTTGGATATAAGAAACCTAATGATGTTAGCTATAAACAAAGAATTGTTAAGCCATTTGAGATTCTTGACATAAAACATCAAAGAGATGACGGCCTAACTCTTTGTGTTCGTGGTTATTGTGACCTTAGGAAAGAAGAGCGCACATTTGCCTTGAAACGAATGAGAGGCCTAAAGGTAATATAACGACAAAAAGCATTTACTCGAACTAGCAAGTACTTCTTGTTTTTTTGTTATGTTTCTATGTTGGCAATTGTCGTCAAAATAATGAGTTATAAGAGGGGTTGCTATCATGTCAGATGGACGATTGAGAACCATACCAGGAGGAAAACTCTCACAGGAAGAACTGAAAGCCAGGATGGAAATATTACGCTCGCAAGCTAAGGACTTGACTTGCCTCAGAAATGAATTCAAGAAAATCAAATCCGGCGAAGAATATGAACTATCCGAGGCAAGCATTAGGGCGCTCAAGCGAATCAAGAAGGACTTTGAGCACTATAGCGACGATGATTGATAAATCTGTTATTGGGACTTAGCATAACTTAGCCTTTGAACACCCCTGAGATGTTCACTTTTGTTAACCTTTTGGGAGTGATATTATCTGTTATGCTTCAAAAAAAGGAGATCCATATGGAGCAACGAGAAACCATGAAGCGATCAAATGGCAATATTTGGAAAATAGCTCTCGGCCTTGTTTGTATAGGGATACTTGGCTATGGCTTCTTCTATTCAAAAAATACAACAGTGAACCTTCCACATCTGGTTGGCTATAACCTCCCGCTGGCACTGATTATATGGGGTATTTTTTACGCTGTGGTAGCCAGAAAGCTCGGAGCAAAAATTGGAGGGTTTTCATTTCTCGCCATATTTATCTGCATGATTGGAAGTGGCTTGATCGGATATTCTCAGCAGAAGCAGGAGGCAAAACATGCTATGTCAGAAATACAAAATCAATATTCTGAAATGATCGAGTCATCAAGCGACTCCCAAGGTATGCCTAAGCGTATTGATAAACTTATCGATACCAATCCTCAAGCACGCGGTGAATTTGGTGAAATGGAAAGGTTCATGAAAGAATTCATGAATCAAATGGCATACCAAAGGAACGATTATTTGCTTGAACTTGAAGCTATAGGCTGGAACAGCATTTTAGATCCACAGAGAATTCGAACTGACAAAGGACTCGTTGAAAGTAGGGTGACAATCAAAAAGGCTAAATATATCGTTGCCAAGTATCGAGAGAAAACCAATCTTTTACTTCACAATGCCAGGGAGAATCTACAGTCACTTGACATGAGCGCTTCCTTGAAGCGGGAGGCGATCTCAGGTTTCGACCGTGGGATAGAAAAAGCCAAAACTCAAATTGATTCAATGTGGACGATAGAAGAAAAAGTTGTCGTAGAATTTGAGAATATCATCGAATTGCTTTCAGCAAGAAATGATGCCTGGGTTGTGCAAGAAAGCCAATTTTTATTTTACAACGACACCGACCTTAACAAGTTTAATTCTTACATTGATTCAATTCAAGGCTTAGTAAATGAACAACAACAAATTCAGAGGCAAAGCGTAGAGACAGTGGACAAAAATTTCACTCGCCTCCTGAAGGATATTGAATAAGCCTATCAACCGCATCAACTCGGACTGGCATTTCCGTTGCGCTCCATTGCCAGCCGGTTATGCGATACGTTATCATCTCAGCAGGCCATAATAGATGTTCTGGACTTGACAAAACCTGACATTTTCAACCTGATAAAACCTGAGATCTGGACCTAATAAAAAAACCAACATACCGAATCTACGAAAGGCATTCTAAGACTACATTTATTTAAAAGTGGGGGCTATGTGGGGGCAAATTCTATTTACAGAATATGAGAAAGAATCGGGGAGCTTATAACTCCCCGATTTCATTGGTGGGCCATCCTGGACTCGAACCAGGGACCTACTGATTAAGAGTCAGTTGCTCTACCTGTTGAGCTAATGGCCCAAATGCTTTTTCTGGCACGCCCGGGGCGACTCGAACGCCCGACCTGCGGATTCGAAGTCCGACGCTCTATCCGGCTGAGCTACGGGCGCTCATAACACATATTGTGGGGTGAGTGAAGGGGATCGAACCCTCGGCCACAGGAGCCACAATCCTGCGCTCTACCAACTGAGCTACACTCACCATAGGCTCTCGAGCGCGCCTGAGAGGATTCGAACCTCTGGCCTACGGATTAGAAGTCCGTTGCTCTATCCAACTGAGCTACAGGCGCCCATCCAACCTGCTTTGGTCGGGGCGAGAGGATTTGAACCTCCGACCCCCTGCTCCCAAGGCAGGTGCGCTCGCCAGGCTGCGCTACGCCCCGTAGAGCAGCCTTATAGCAGAGGGTATATGGCATGGCAAGCATTTTTTCTCCAGCAGCCGTATCCTCTAAACAGGGGATTACACTGTCATTCTCTGAGGTTTTCCCTGGCTTCAGGATCACCTTTCTCCTGCGTCCTTTAAAAATATATACAGAAGGCCTTGAGCTGCTCGGAAGGCGGCCCGGCCCGCTCAATCAATTGTTATTCCCCCAGGATCTCTCTTATGAGACGGTCCTCTATTTCTTCCATCTCCCTGGCCATCTCCTCAGACACCCCTTCGTGATTGTACCCCGTCAGGTGGCAGATTCCGTGCACGAGGAGCTCGAGCATCCGCTCATCGAGCCTCATCCCGGATTCCTGCGCCTCCTGAAACGCCTCTTCGATGGATATCACCACGTCGCCTAAGTGTTCTCCTTGGGGGCCTTCGCCCTCCTGTTGGGGGAAGGAGATGACATTGGTAGGCCGGTCGCGGTCCAGATAGGTGCGATTGAGATCCCGGATCTGGCCGTTGTCGACCACTACTACCGAGAGTTCCGCGTCCTGCCTGCCGAGCAGCTCGAGCGCCCGGGAGGCCCACTCGCCCAGCGGGATTTCGTCGATCGAAAACCGTCTCTGGATGTTCTGCACGTCAATGACTACCATTGGGCGAGTACCTTTCGTAGGCCTTGATGATCTTTGCCACCACCTTGTGACGGACCACGTCGTCCTCGCTGAAATAGATGAAGCCGATCTCGTCGATGTTTTTCAGAATCTGGTCGGCCTCGATGAGGCCTGACTTCACCCCCGAGGGCAGATCGATCTGGGTGATGTCGCCGGTGATGACCGCCTTTGAGTTGTATCCGAGCCGGGTCAGAAACATCTTCATCTGCTCGGAGGTAGTATTCTGGGCCTCGTCGAGAATGATGAAGGCATCATTCAAGGTCCTGCCCCTCATGAACGCGAGCGGCGCCACCTCGATCTGGTCCCTGCTGATAAGCCTCAGCACGTGGTCGTGCTCGAGCATGTCGTACAACGCATCATAGAGCGGCCTCAAATACGGGTTCACCTTCTCCAGGAGATCGCCGGGCAGGAATCCGAGCTTCTCGCCAGCCTCCACGGCCGGCCTGGTCAGGATAATCCGCTCCACCTTCTTCTTCAGGAGATGGGACACCCCCATGGCCAGGGCCAGATAGGTCTTGCCCGTGCCGGCAGGTCCGATGCCGAAGAGCACGTCCTTGACGCGCATGGAATCGATATAACGCTTCTGCTGCAGACTCTTGGGCACGATGACCTTCTTGGTGGATGAGATATAGATGCTGTCCTTGAACACGTCTTCAAGGTTGACGTTGCGGTCTTTGGCCAGCATCCTCACCGCGTACCACACATCGTCCGGATAGAGGGGAAAACCGCCTTTGATGAGCTTGTAGAGGTCTCTCAGGGCGTGTTCCGCGAGCTCGACATCGTAATCCTCCCCCGAGAGCTCAATGGTATTTCCCTTGAGCGAGCACTTGACCCCGATGGATTCCTCGATGATCTTCAGGTGAGAGCAGCTGTCTCCGGCGAGTTGACGGAGTATGTACGGATCTGGAAATTCAACGCTTGGCATCGAAAATGATCTGCCTCTTTCTCATGAGCTTCTGCTTCCTCATGATCTCTTATTAAGAGTTCTGATATATCAAAAAACATGCGAAAACAAGACCCTCTTCCACCGGGACCGCTCGCAAGCATCCGGAACCTTTATGAAAACACCCCTGCAATGGCCGATGGACCCCGTGCCGCGCCTTTGAAAAGGCCCTTGATCGAAGATGACGGCGTGGGCCTCTCTTGAAGGAAACAGCCCGGTTCCAGAGGATATGCCGTCATTTAACATGAGGACATCCCGAAAGTCATCGGCTGGTCCAGCCGGGGAATTCCCTCAGAAGCCGAGCCGCTGCCTTCCGGAGGCTATTCTCATATTGCACAGGTATCTTTTTGTGTATTATGTACGTCACATGTTCAAAGCAAAAGTCATAGACACGTTCAGCGCGGCCCACAGCCTGCGCGGCTACCGGGGCGACTGCGAGAGGCTCCACGGGCACAACTACCGGGTGGAGGTAGCGGTGGCGTCCCGGGATCTCGACGCCATGGGGGTCGTCATTGACTTCCGCGAGCTCAAGCAGCTCGTGAAAGGGGTCCTGGCCGGGCTTGACCACCGGTATCTCAACGATATAGAGCCCTTCCGCGAGCAGAACCCATCTGCCGAGAATATCGCCCGATACATCTTCACCTCTCTTCTCCCCTCCATCGAAAAGCCGCTTGAGCTCCACGAGGTGGTCGTGTGGGAGAACGATACCTGCTGCGTGTCTTTCAGCGGAGACGCGCGGCCATGAAGGACATCCAGAAGGAGAGACCGGATAATCCGCTGTACATCCAGAAGGTCGGCGTGAAGGGGATCTCATACCCCATCGTGGTCTCCGACAAGCTCAAGGGCAGACAGGATACGGTGGCGTCCATCAACCTGTATGTCGACCTGCCGCGGGTGTTCAAGGGGACCCACATGAGCAGGTTCATCGAGGTGCTCAACGAGCACCGCGACAACATCCACATAAAGAATTTCGAGCACATCCTGAACGAGATCCGCACCGCCCTGGAGGCGGAGAGCGCGCACATGGAGGTGGATTTCCCCTACTTCATCGAAAAGAGCGCCCCGGTCACCGGCTCTGTCGGACTGATGGAATATCGCTGCCGCCTCATGGGCATGGTAGGGAAGAAGCGCGAGTTTCGGGTGATGGTGAAGGTCCCGGTTCAGACTCTCTGTCCCTGCTCAAAGGAGATCAGCGCGTACGGCGCTCACAACCAGCGCGGGCTCGTGACCGTTGAGGTGCGCTACGAGCGGTTCTTCTGGATCGAGGACCTCATCGATCTCGTCGAGCGGTGCGCATCGAGCCCGGTGTATCCTATCCTCAAGCGGCCTGACGAGAAATATGTCACCGAATACGCCTACGATCACCCCATGTTCGTGGAAGACGTGGTGAGGCTCGCGGCTGCGTCGCTGAAGGAAAGACCCGAGTTTTCATGGTTTTCGGTGGAGGCGGAGAACTATGAAAGCATCCACAACCACAGTGCATACGCATACATCGAGAGCGAAGACCGTGGGTAAGACGCCACTCCCTGTGGGCAAGCTGCCCCTAAAGCTGCTGGAAAGACTGCTCCGGAGCATACCCTCCGGCGATCCAAACATCCTGGCTGGCCCCGGCATCGGGGTGGACGCCGCGGTGGTGCGCTTCGGAGACCAAACCCTGGTGTTCAAGACCGACCCCATCACCTTCACCAGCGAGGACATATCCCGATATCTCGTCACCATAAATGCCAACGACATCGCCTGCATGGGGGGCATTCCCCGATACCTGCTGGTGACCTTCCTGCTCCCGGCCGGCCCGACCACCCCTGCATCGGTGGAAGAGCTGTTCTCCGACCTCAGGCAGGCATGCGCGGCCATGGATGTCACCCTGATCGGGGGGCATACCGAGATCACCCACGGCATCGAGCGGCCCCTGGCAATAGGCTTCATGATCGGGGTCATGGAAGAAGGAGCGGCGCACCGTCCCCGGAATGCCGGGGCCGGGGATCTCATCCTGCTTTCGAAGAGAATCCCCATCGAGGCCGTGTCCATCATCGCCTCCGAGGCATCCGGCCGGCTCGACATCGACGAGCAGACGCTCGCAGAGGCCCGCTTGCTCATCCGCGATCCGGGCATCAGCATCTTCAAAGAGGCCAGAATCGCCTGGGACCATGGGGGCGTCACCGCCATGCACGACCCCACCGAAGGCGGGCTTGCCACCGGTCTGAGAGAGCTTGCCCTGGCGAGCGGGTGCGGTGTGGAGGTCTATCAGGACCGCATCCCGGTGCTGCCGATCGCGGAAAAAATCCTGCCCCATTTCGGCATCGACCCCCTTGGCGCCCTGGCCTCGGGGTCCCTGGTGGTCTGCTGCGAGGAGGATCGCGCAGAGGGGATCATCGCCGCGTGGGCCGAAAATGGGGTCGAGGGCTCGATCATCGGCCGTCTCACCAAGGCCCGGGATATGGTCATCGTCCGGGACGGCGTCAGGAGAGAGCTTCCGGAATTCCCGGCCGATGAGATCACCAAGATCTTTTCGTAGCGCCAGCGATAGCTGTAGTATCTTATAGTGCCCAGAGCCGCCGGAATCTCCCTGCTGGAGGCCTTTGCCTTGCCCTTTTCATGCCTCCTTCGACGCGCTTGGAGAAGTGTTCCTTCATGGATCACCTCCCCTCACTCAACGGCGTCGTTTCAGGATAATGGCTGCGATCCGCCGATGGAAGACCGCCCTTTACGAACACCGAAGGTCTCTTCCCTGGCGAGACTGTCCTGCGATCTCCCGCACGGCGTCTGCCGGATATCACCGCTGTCTTCAGACCAGAGAGTCTCCCTGGGCAAACCCGCTGCCCGCCTTCCGTGAGATAAGGAGGAAAATGCCGGTGCCTGCAGCGGTCACGAGCCCGCCCGCATAAAACGCACTATCGAGGCCGCCCAGATCGGAAACCACGCCCATGAGCACCGGCCCGAGGATCATCCCGATGCCCCAGGCGGCATCGAATATCCCGAGGCTCGAGGTCATGCCCAGCTTCTTGCCGTACTCCACGGCCATGACCGACGACGCGGGAATGGAAACCGCCCCGCCAATGCCCATGATCAGGCCGATGGCGAGAAACGACCGGAAGCACTGTCCCAGGGGCATGCTCGCCAGGGCGGCAGCGGAAACGAGGGAGCCGATGGTGATGAGCTTCAGGAGATTCCCTTTTGTCACGATCTGCCCGAACGGCCTCTGGAGAAGGCCTGTGGTGAAGATGTTCGCGGAGATGAGCATCCCCACCTCCAGCATGCTCAGGCCCGCCCTCGCCGCCAGCAGCGGGATGAAGGCGAACAGCGACCCCCTGCCCAGCGCGCTGATGACCCGGAAGATCAGGAGGCCCGTCATGGGCGAATACCGGGAGATCGCGCGTACGCTGAACGCGGGCCTGCCCTGCATGGACGATCTCATGGAAGGCACGAGGAAAAAGACCAGGATCCCGGCGAGCAGTGAGAGCAGAGAAAGGCAGAGAAACGCGCCATCAATTCCCATGGCCTCGGTGATCACCCCTCCCAGGAGCGGCCCCGCCCCCATACCGAGAAACAGGGCCGTGTTGAACGAGCCCATGAACGCCCCCTCCTTTCCCTTTTCCGCGACGAGGGCGATGTAGCTCATGGCAAGGGGGAGCACACAGGCCGATGCCATCCCGTGAAAGGTCCTGATGACGATCAGGGCCTCGGGGGTGCCGGCCAGGATATACATGAGGGCGATTCCCGCATACAGGAACAGCCCCGTCAGGATGAGCTTTCTGAGGTCTCTTTTCTCTGCAATCATTCCCATGATGGGTGTGAACACTGTGCGTGAGAGAGAAAAGCAGGTGAAGATAAGCCCCACCTGGGTGGCGGTTGCGCCCAGGCTCCGGGCATAGACAGGGAGCAAAGGCACCACGATGCCAACACCCAGGAGCACCACGAACGAGATGGCGGAAAGCAGCCAGAGTATCCGCACGGGCATCGGATTCACCAAATGAGCGGCTACTTTTTCACCAGTTGCATGACCAGGGAGGTATCGCCGTTTCCCGAGAGGAACTTGTCGTTGGCGAGCAGTTTGAGCAGCAGATCGAGGTTGGTGACGACACCTTCGATCTTCGTTTCGTTCAACATCCGTGTCATGCGCTTCAAGGCACCCGTGCGGGTGCTGTTGTGAGCGATGAGCTTGACCAGAAGGGGGTCGTAGTACGAGCTGATGACACAGTTGGGGAACAGGTGGGTATCCACCCTGGCTCCCGGCCCCCCCGGCAGGCGCATGGAGGTGATACACCCGGTGGTAGGCATGAAGTTCTTGGACGGATTCTCGGCATTGACCCGGCATTCGATGGCATGCCCGCTGATGCCGATGCGGCCGGGGCTCAACCGGGAGCCTGCAGCGATCATGAGCTGCTCTCTCACCATGTCGATGCCGGTCACCATCTCTGTCACCGGGTGCTCCACCTGGAGCCGGCCGTTGATCTCCAGGAAATAGGTGTTTCCATCCTGATCCATGAGGTATTCAACGGTTCCCAGGCCCTTGAATCCGATGGCTTCGATGATCATCTCGGACCATTTCCAGAGGTTGTCGCGGGTTTTGGCGTCGATATTGGGTATGGGGGCCTCTTCGATGATCTTCTGGTGACGCCGCTGGATGGAGCATTCCCGGTCGCCAAGCACCTGGATCCCTCCCTGCCCATCCGCAAGGACCTGCACCTCCAGGTGCCGGGGACAGGAAAGATAGTGCTCCATGTACACCTCGTTGCGGCCGAACGCTGCGTTCGCCTCGCTGCTGACGCTGGCGAAGTGCTGGCGAAGCTGGTTCTCGTCATAGGCCACCTTCATACCCCTGCCGCCGCCGCCGTAGAGCGACTTGAGGATCACCGGCATACCGAGCTGCCTGGCCATGGTGATGATCTGATCGGCGTTGGAAATCATGCTGTAAGAGCCGGGGATGGTAGGGATGTTCAGTGACTTGACGACCTGCTTGGTCCTCGACTTGTTGCCGATGGTCCTCAGTGCCGTGCTGGGGGGGCCGATAAATGCGATGCCGTTCTCCTCGCACATGGCCGCGAAACTGGGGTTTTCCGACAGAAAGCCATAGCCCGGATGTATGGCGTTCGCCTTCCAGACAAGGGCCGCACTGATGATGGCTTCGATGTTCAGGTAGCTTTTCGACGGCTGAGCAGGACCGATCTGGACCGCCTCGTCGGCATACGACAGGTATTCCATGTCCCGGTCGGCCTCGGAATACACGGCAATGGTTTCGAGTCCCATCTCTTTAGCCGTTCTGAGCACCCTCAGAACGACCTCGCCCCGGTTCGCAATCAGAAGCCTCTTCATACAGCAAGGTTGTATGCCTCTTTAGAAGGGCAAGTCAAGATTCATATACTTCGCTATATCCCTGAATCGCCTCTGATATGCCCGTTTGAGGCTGCAGCCTTTCCTGGCGCGACAGAGGAACGGCCGGACCAGAGCGAGAAAGGGCCTTGTGTTCAATGCCGCAAGACGGTATGATAGGGTTCTTCCCAATGAAATACATTCGTATTGTGAGTGGGCATAAAAAAATTGTCATGAAGGGAGAAATACGTGAAAACTCTCAAGCTGTACATCCTTGTCGCCTTCACCGTGCTCCTGTTGCCCGCCACGTCATGGTCTTTTGGTGAAACATCAATCAACTACCTCTGTGAGCGTCTGGCGGAAAAAGGGCTGGAGAAAGATCAGATCAAGGCCCTCTTCAGTGACCAGAGGCTGGCCGTCACCCCCGAGGTGGTTATCAAGAACCTCTTTCATTCGAGTCCCAAAGGGACCGCAAAACAGCCCGACCACATGTATATCGCCCCCGAGTACATCACCAAGGGCAAAGAATACATCATCGAGAACGCCCAGGCACTTTCCGCCCTGGAAAAGCGCTTCGGTACCTCCCCGCAGGTCGTCACCGCCATCCTCATCGTGGAGTCGAGGCTGGGGACATATCCCATGCGCTACAATACGTTTACAGCATACACCAACCTCGCCGTCCTCCTCGACCCCGATTACTTCAGAAAGATCCAGGAATCGTATGCCCATAAATATCCCTCCCTCAAGGACGAGGTCATAATCACGAGGGCCCAGAAAAAGGCGAAATGGGCACTGAACGAACTGTACAACCTGATCCTCCTCGCCCGCGACCTGAATACCGACCCGCTTGCCATCATGGGGTCGTTTGCCGGGGCCCTGGGTCCGGCCCAGTTCATCCCGTCATCGTTTATGGAATACGGCGTGGACGGAGACAATGATGGAAAGCGAGACCCGTTCAACATGCAGGACGCCACGGCGAGCATCGCCTTTTACCTCAAGCGCGCCGGATGGAAGGAAGACGCCACCGAGGAGAGGAAACGCACGGCCATCTGGTGCTATAATCACAGCCAGGTGTATGTGAACACCATCATGATGCTCTACGAGAAGCTCTCGTCTTCCTCGTGATGCGAAAAAAATCCGGGAAGCCGGAACCCTCATGTTTCTCCTGCCGCCCGTTCCGAGATGCTCTTCCCGGTCCGGGCAGAAAACAGGCAGCGTGCCGGAAGAGGATCTTGAAGTATCCTCGATTGCATGCTATTGCCTTTCTGGGAGAAATATGTGGACATTACTGCGCTAACATCCGAAAAAAAGGATATATTCGACAACTACCTCCATGCATACCTCTCGGCGGCGGATACCTCTTCGGGTATCTTCAAGGCATTCGCCTACAGCCTCAAGGCGGGCGGCAAGAGAATCCGGCCCGTGCTGACCATGCTGGCCTGCGAATGCCTCGGAGGGAAGGCGGAGGATACACTGCCCGCAGGGCTCGCCATTGAAATGGTCCACACCTTCAGCCTCATCCACGATGACCTGCCGGCCCTGGACAACGACGATCTCAGGAGGGGACGCCCAACGTGCCACGCCAAGTTCGGCGAGGCCACCGCGATCCTCGCGGGAGACGCGCTGATATTCCAGGCGCTCTCCGTGATCACTGCGGCGGGATATTCGCCCCGGATCAAGCTCGACATCCTGGAATTCATGGCCGAGGTCTGCGGGGTCAAGGGGCTTGTCCAGGGAGAGCACCACGACGTTATGGCAGAGGGGAAGGAGGTCTCCATGGATGAGGTCTGCGATATCTACCGCAGAAAGACCGCCCGCCTCTTTGAGCTCTGCATGTTCGCCGGGGCCCGTATCGCCGGGGGCGCACGGGAGCAGATCGAGCCGCTGGTGGGCTTCGGGACCTATCTCGGCCTGGCGTTTCAGGCCATCGACGATATCCTGGATGTGACTTCAAGCCGTGAGGTTCTCGGCAAGAGCACGGGCAAGGATCTCGCCCAGGGCAAGGCGACCATCGTCAAGGCCCTGGGTCTTCAGGAGTCGCGCCGGTGGGCCCGGGACATGACGGAAAAGGCGGTGGGCCTTCTCCCTGCCGAGAACGGGTTTCGCACAGAAAACCTCAAGGAGCTTGCCTTGAGCATGCTCGAGAGGGTTGCCTGATTATGGCGGACATCCTGCCCTCAATCGAATCGCCCCGCGACCTCAAGGGCTTGAGCCTGCAGGAGCTCGAGATCCTGGCCCAGGAAATCCGCGATTTCATCATCAGCCACGTGAGCCAGACCGGAGGCCACCTCGCATCGAGCCTCGGCACCGTGGAGCTCACCTTGGCCATGCACTACGTCTTCGACGCCCCCAAAGACAAGTTTCTCTGGGACGTGGGCCATCAGAGCTACACCCACAAAATCCTCACGGGCAGAAAGGGCATGTTCTCGACCTTAAGGCAGTCGGGAGGGATCACCCCGTTCATTAACCCCAAGGAAAGCCCGTACGACATCTTCATCTCCGGCCATTCCGGCAATGCTATCCCCGCGGCCAGCGGCATCTGCGAGACCATGTCGCTCGCTGGCTGTAAAAACCGCGTGATTGCCGTTATCGGCGACGGATCTCTCTCCAACGGCCTCACCTTCGAAGGACTGAACTTCGTGGGCATGAAGAAACAGAACCTCATCGTGGTGCTCAACGACAACAAGATGTTCATCTCCCAGCGGGTGGGGGCCATCGCGGATTACTTGAGCAGGATCATGACCTCGAAAAAGGTCAGAGAGGTCAGAGAGGGTATCAAGGGCATCCTCAAGGGCATCCCCTTAGGGGGCGACACGATCTATAAGATCGCCAAGATGATCGAGGGCAATCTCAAGGGTGCGGTGACCGAGGGACTCCTGTTCGAGGAGCTGGGCTTCCGCTACGTAGGGCCCATCGACGGCCACAAGATCAGCCACCTGGTGGAGGCGTTCCAGAACATCTCGGCCATGCACGAGCCCATCTTCCTGCACGTCATCACCCAGAAAGGACGCGGGTATACCCCTGCCATGCGCGACCCCGAGAATTTTCACGGGGTGGGCAAGTTCGTGCGGGAAAACGGCGAATCTGCATCAGGCTCCAGAACTCTCACCTATTCGGATGTGTTCGGCAAGACACTCACCCGCATTGCCAGACGCGACCCCAGGGTCGTTGCCATCAGCGCGGCCATGACCTCGGGAACCGGGCTCAAGGGGTTCGCGCTGAAGTTTCCAGACAGGTTCTACGACGTGGGCATCGCCGAAGGCCATGCAGTGACCATGGCCGCGGGCATGGCCCTCTACGGGCTGAGACCGGTGGTGGCCATCTACTCGACCTTTCTCCAGCGGAGCTATGACGAGATCATTCACGATGTAGCCCTGCAGAACGCACCCGTGATCTTTGCCGTTGACCGGGCGGGGCTGGTGGGCCCCGACGGCCCCACTCACCACGGGGTGTTCGATCTGGCCTACTTCCGAAGCATTCCCAACATGACCGTTCTCGTGCCCAGGGACCAGTTCATGCTCGAAAGGATGCTCGTCCATGCGCTCAAGATCCAGGGGCCCACAGCCATCCGATATCCGCGGGACAGCATCATTCCCGCCCCCTTAAAGCCCGGCAACCTGCGCACGGGCAGGTCGGAAGTGCTTAGGGAGGGGTCGCGCCTCGCAATCTTCTGCTGCGGCCCCTTGTGCTACACCGCACTCGATGCCGTAGACGGGCTCGAAGACATCGCGGTGGTGGACCTCGTGTATGCGAAACCTCTGGATACCGGGACCGTACGCGCCATGGTAAGCTCGTGTGGGGGGCGATTTGCGGTGGTGGAAGACGGGTGCATTCACGGCGGAGTGGGCTCGGCCGTGGTGGAGGCCTTGCAGGATATCGGCCACCCCTTGAGGTTCAGGCTCCTGGGAGTGCCTGACGCCTTTGTCGAGCACGGGTCTTTAAGCCAGCTCAGGAAATCCCTGGGTCTCGATGCCGAGGGAATACGAAAGGCCGTTAAGGAACTGTTATAAAACTTTTATTAGAACTTTCATGAAAATGCGACTGGACAGACTGCTGGTGGAGAAGGGACTTGCAGAGACACGGACAAAGGCTGCCGCGCTCATCATGGCGGGCAGCGTGCTCATTGACGGAACCCCGGTGACCAAGGCGGGGACCCCGGTCAGCGAGGACGCCAAGGTTACGCTCAAAGAGTCCCCCCGATACGTGAGCCGAGCCGGAGACAAGCTCCTGGCCGCCTTGGATGCGTTCGGCGTAGATCCGGCCGGCAAAATCGCCATCGACATCGGCGCTTCCACCGGGGGCTTCACCGACGTGATGCTCCAGCGCGGGGCGGCAAAGGTTTATGCAGTCGATGTCGGGCGGGGTCAGCTCCACTGGAGGCTCAGGACCCATGAAAAGGTGGTGAGCCTCGAAGGGATCAACGTGCGGAACCTGAACCCCTCGCTCATCGGGGACCGGTGCGACCTGGCGACCTTTGATGTCTCGTTCATCTCGCTGAAGCTCGTTATGCCCCCGGTCCTGAATGTACTTCAACTCGGGGCCGACATCATCGCCCTGATCAAGCCCCAGTTCGAGGCGGGCAGGGAGCACATCGGGAAGGGGGGCATTTTGAAAGATGTTGCAATTGCACAGGAGGTTATCCGCGATATGGAGGCGTTTATCACAGGGCTCGGCTGCAGGGTGAGCGGCACGATTCCATCCCCGGTCAAGGGGGTCAAGGGCAACCAGGAATACCTCGTTCATGCCCGGTTTATGGGTGCTGCATGAGAATCACCATCGCCAGATACGCAGGCTTCTGTTTCGGGGTCCGAAGGGCCATCGACATCACCTTCAAGGTGAGACAGAAGAACCCCCGAAAAAAGATCTACACTTTAGGCCAGATCATCCATAACCCCCAGGTCATCGAGGCCCTGAAGAAACGCGGCATCGGGATCGTACACGACATCGACGACGACCGGCTCAAGGCGGGCAATATCGCCATAGTCCGCGCCCACGGCATTGCCCCGGACAAGAAGCAGATCCTTCAGAGCAGGGGAGTGGAGGTCATTGACGCCGCGTGTCCCATGGTGCTCAAGGTCCAGTCCATTATCAAGAAGGCATCGAAGACTGCAGATCTCGTGGTGATCGCAGGCGGCAAGGACCACCCCGAGATGGACGCCCACCTGGGAATCGCGGGCGACAAAGGGGTGGTGGTAGAGAATGTGGAGGACGCTCGCAGGCTTCCCCAGGCCAGGAGAATCAGCGTGGTGGCCCAGACTACCTTTGATGTGGCCACCTATCGCGAGATAGTTTCCGTGCTCAGGGAAAAGTGCGAGGTGCTCGACGTGTCGGACACCATCTGCCGCTCCACCATAGACCGCCAGAGCGAAGTGCGGGATCTGGCAAAGGATCACGATGTGTTCATCGTCATCGGGGGGAAAGACTCTGCCAACACCAAGCGCCTGGCAGAGATCGCGGCAAAGGAGAACCGGCGTGTGATCCGGGTGGAAGACCCGGAGCAGCTCAAGGAGGCCACGATTCCCCAGACCTCCCAGGTGGCTGTGATCGCGGGGGCATCGACACCCCACTGGGTGATCGAGGAGTGCATCGAGGTGCTCAAGAGCACCCATACCCATGCCGGCATCGAGAACGCGGTGCTCAATTTCCTCTCAGCCACGCCCCTGCTCCCCTCGCTGGGAAGCCTCGGGATCGCCATGGCGTCCCTGGTATTCTGCGGACAGCGCTATTCATGGGATGTGCTGCTGACCGTCTTCTTTCTCGCCCTCGCTTCCACGGGCCCGCACCGCACGCCCCGGCAGTGGCCCCTGTGGGCCGTTTCCACAGGCATCGCCACCTCGCTCGGACTGCTGTCGGCAGGGCTGACGGGCGGTCTGCTGGTCATCGGGATATCCCTGCTGCGCCCGCTCATCGACGTGGGGGGCGTGGCGGACTATCTCAGGAGCATCTACGGGCTGGTGATCTTTGTTCTCATATCCATCATCACCCCCTTGAGTCTGGAGAGATCTTCCATCGCCCCGGGCGTCTTCATCCTGGCTGCATATACGGCCGTGCACTATCTGGGAGTGGAGATCCTCCTGGGGCTCAAGAACATGGAGCGAGACGCCATCATCGGCCGCATGAGCCTGGCGCGCTATATCCACGAGGAGCATTCCATCATGCTCCTGGAGTATGCCATCATGGGCCTCGCCCTTGTGCTCTTCCTGAGCTTCCCCTTGAAGATCGCGCCCGCACTCGCCTATGGCCTACTCCCGCCGCTTTTCTTCCTGGCCAAGGGCATCGACTTCTACCATGAACAGGTGATTTTCGATAACCGGATGTACACCATCTATGTGCAAAGCCTCTGGGTCATCATCCCTGCCATGGGCCTGCTGTGGAAATTCACCATGATGTGAGGCCGCCGGCTGTTGTCCTGTTTCGCCTTTGGCACCAATTGATTTTAGCTTCAAGCACCCCTATTGTCTATCTATGAAGATAGAGAGGGGAGGACGGAATCATACGGAAAAAGACCGGAAACCGCATCGCGGGAGCGGCTTTTTCCGGGATCGTACGTTGAATGATATCACCGGGTTTTTGGGTAAAGGGAAAACAGGGATTTCAACGTCGCATTCCCCGTAGAAACGGGGGGCTCATCACCCCTAATTAAGGTGATGGAAGGATGGACGGCCTGCTGTCAAAGGTAGTCGGCATCTATCATGAATACTGGTGCAGAGCTGAATTATCTCCTTGTCCTGTTTCTTATCCTTTCTGTCCTGACCGCATCGGTGCGCTTGGGGCTCCATATCCTGAATATCTCCCATCTCCGTTCTGAAGGCCGAAAGGTCCCGCAGGAGTTTGCCGGGGCCATTGATGCAGATACCCTGAAGGAGATGAGGGATTATTCCACGGCGACAGGCCGGCTGGAGGCGGTCCGCCATCTCTTCTTCGATCTCTTCCTGCCCCTGCTGGTGATAAGCGGTCTCATCCCCTGGCTCGCCGGGGTGATTTCATCCTGGGGCCTCTCCTTTGTCCTGTCCGGAATCATATTCCTTTTTGCCGGGTATCTCCTGCTCGGGATCCTTGAGATCCCCTTCGATCTCTACCAGACCTTCGGCGTGGAAAAGAGGTTTTCCTTCAGCACCATATCCTGGGCCACCTGGACCGCCGACCTCGTGAAATCCGTCCTGATATCCGCACTCGTGCTGGGCATCCTGCTCGCAGCGGTTCTCGGCCTCATACGCTCATTTCCGGATACCTGGTGGCTGTGGTCATGGCTGTTCCTCATCGCCTTCCAGGTGCTCGTTTCCTGGCTCTACCCCGTCGTGATCGCACCTGTGTTCAACAGATTCGAGCCGGTAGAAGATCAGGACCTCGCTCGCAGCATAGCCTCGATGGCCGAACGCGCGGGATTCAGGGTCAGGGGCATCTACACCATGGATGCCATGAAGCGGAGCAGGCACTCCAACGCCTATTTCACCGGGATCGGGAAAACGAAGCGGATCGTGCTCTTCGACACCCTGCTGAACGATCACAGCCGCCAAGAGATCCTGGCCATCCTTGCCCATGAGCTGGGTCACTGGAAAAAGGGCCATATCATAAAGCAGATGCTCTTTTCGGCGGTCATCTCGCTCCTCGCGCTCTACGGCGCGCACCTGGCCCTGCAGCAGGAGATCCTGTATAGGACCTTCGGCTTCGATTCCCCGGTGATCTATGCGGGCCTTTTCATCCTCGCTGTATTTCTCAGGCCGGCGGCGTTTTTCCTAAGCCCCATAAGGACCATGATCTCCAGGCGATTCGAACGCCAGTCGGATGATTTTTCCTCGGCAATGATGGGGGGCTCAAAGGCCTTGATCGAATCCCTGAAACGGCTTGCGAGCCGGAACCTGACGAACCTCTATCCTCATCCTGCGTATGCCTGGTTCTTTTATTCCCATCCGCCTGTCCTGGAGAGGATCAGGCGCCTGAAAAACAGGGAGGAAATGCATGAACGGTCTCATACCGGCGGCCTCTCTCCCGGATCCGCACCATTGCCCGGGCACGCCCGGGCTCCGG
>Ga0208461_1001618_pt1 | contig 19894 bp, 18 predicted proteins | sample AD_JPNTR4_MetaG_FD_184448 | JGI IMG/M metagenome (GOLD analysis project Ga0208461, IMG submission 184448) | Active sludge microbial communities of municipal wastewater-treating anaerobic digesters from Japan - AD_JPNTR4_MetaG (SPAdes) (version 2) | ecosystem: Engineered > Bioreactor > Anaerobic... | reverse complement strand
TCAGGATATTGCCCATAAAAGGCTGCCTGTGGCAGAAAGACACTTAAAGCATCTGGACTGCCTCGTATGCCACGGAAAACCCCAACAGGCTGAGATATTTGTTGACATAGATACAGAAAAAAAAGATGTTGCAAAAAAAGAGAATATAGACCGTGATAGAAATGGGCTTATAGACCACATTGAATGGGATAATCTCCGATCTATCCTTAAAAAAGAGCTAAAGGGGAAAGAGGATATAAAAAAATCCTATGCAGTGAAAATAGGAGACAGCCATCTCATCACAAAGACACCGGTGACATGCAAAAGCTGTCATAATGATAAGGCGATTTTTAAAAAAGCAAGGTTGACAATAAAAGGCAGGACAGCCTACAGCATCCCCCTTGACATAAACATATTAATCCCTGAACTGCCATCCATAGAGGACTACAGACATACTGTTCATGGAAAAAAAGGCATAAGGTGCGCTGACTGTCATGTCTCTGAAAAGGCCATAAGCGATGAGACATGCATCAAATGTCATGAGAGCCTGTACAGTGTATATAAAGACACAGCCCATTCTGAAAAAGGTGCTACCCAATGCACTGACTGCCATAACCCCCACCATGTAAAATCATACAAGGATTTGAATGTATACGAAAGGGTAAATATATGTGTCCGATGCCACAGAAACTATCTGGAAAAACACAGATGGCTGCCCAACACAGTCCTCCACTTCCGATACCTTGAATGCACCTCCTGTCACAGCCCCGGCTCTAAAAAAAGTATGCTCTTCAACTTTGTGGTGAGGGAAGAGGAGACGACAAAACCCCTCCAATACCAGGACATGGAGAGGGTGTTCGGAAAAGACGTAAAGATGGTTCATATGATAGACACAAACAGAGACGGGATGGTCCTCTATGACGAGCTCATAGACTTCTTCAATGAGATAAAGAAAAGGCTCAACAAAGAGATCTTCATAAAAAGCTCTATAATTGTAACAAACCCCTATCACAACTATTCTCAAAAGAACCTCAAAAACAAGGTATGCAATGAATGCCATTCAGAGGATGCACCGTTTTATGAATCCATGCTCATATCTGTCCCTGAAAAGACAAATATGGTCTATATGCCCGTAAAAAAGACAGTGCTTTCTGCCTTTCCAACATCCATATTCATCGATATGTGTCTTTTGGGCGAGGGCAAGATAAGACCAAAGGAGATAAGGGCAATAATAAAGGCAAACTGGAATGACAAGGTTCGCCTCATAGATGAACTCGGTTTTAAACTCATTGATTTTATAGGCATAACCTTAGCGCTTATCATACTGGCAGGTGTTGCTGTCCATATCATATTAAGGATTGTGGTGAAAAAATGAGTAATGTCTATCTCCACCCTCTACCCATAAGGATCTGGCATTGGTTGAATGCCTTTATAATCTTTGTCCTTATACTTACCGGGCTACAGTTAAGGGTACCCTCAATCCAGATAATCTCTAACTACAGGGCTGTTGTCCTTATCCATAAGTATTTTGGCTATGCCATGTGTCTGTCCTTCCTATTCTGGCTTATATATTATCTTGTGACAGGGGGGATTAAAAAGCACTATATAATCCGTATAAGAGATATAAAGGCTATGCCAAATCAGATAATCTATTATTCCTTCAACATCTTCAAAGGCAGAAAAAACCCCTTTGACCCATCCCCCGACAATAAATTCAATCCATTACAAAAGCTTGCCTATTCATCTGTTATGTTTATTTTCACACCTATTATTGCCTTTACAGGGGTCATGTTCAGCGACATACTCATGTTTTTCTCCTGGATAGAGGCCATAGGGGGCATCAGGGTCCTCGATGCCATCCATGTGGCAGCAGCCTATATATTTGTATTCTATCTCCTTGTCCATCTATACATGGCCACCCTTGGCAAGAGATTCTATACCCATATAAAGGCAATGATAACCGGGTATGAACAGTGATAAGGATAAAAAGATTAGTAACAGAAAAGGAAAAAGATAGAGAAAACCCCTTTGAAAGGATACATAGATACAGCGTAACAGAGAATAACAGACATTTTATAATCCTGTATAAAAGTAGTCCCCATGGCCACTCCCTGTGTATGGAAGACAAAAAGGGGGTCCTTTATTCGGATATGGAAAAAAACGAGGTAAAAAGACAGGTCCTGTCCATAGGGATTGACTGTGGTTTGAGATGCGAATCTGACGAAACTGTTGATGGTCTTTCGCCCCTGGCACTTAGAGGGGTGGTTTTTGCAGAGAAAAACCATGAGGACAGGGAGATTACCATATCTGAAATAGCGACCGTGGATAACAAAACAGAGGCTGTGTTATCCATAGATGGGGTGATTGTCGGCGTATTTGACAGACAGACCATGGAGATAAAACAGGAAACCCCAACTACCTTAACCCGCAGGGATTAATAGATACCCTATTGGGCAGCTTTCTCATCCCCCTGATTTCTCCAATAGGGATATGGCAAACTCAAAACCATCCACAAGGGCCAGAAATGATGCCATGTTTATGTTCTCTGCGGTCTCCTGGACGCTCCAGATATCCTTGCCATCAGTAAAGATGATAGACACCTCTACCCTTGCCGATGTCCCTGACCTGGCATCGTTGACCTTTGCAGAAAAATCAACGAGCTTGATCCTCTCAATCATGGGAAATATGGAGGTGAGGGATTTCTTTAAGACATTGGCCAGGGCATCTACCGGGCCTACGCCTGTAGATGCCTCATGGGTCTCACTGTCTTCTGTCCTTATCTTTACTGTTGCCTCAGGTCTGATCCCGTCATCAATGAGTCTGTATGTCCCCACCACCTCAAAGGGTCTTTTATAACCATCCAGGGAGCGGAGTATATTGAGTTCTTTTGTGGCGTTTCTTATGTTCAGTAATCTATCCAACCGGCTAACCTCTTTTAGGTCTCTTTCTCTTCCTCTATGAGAAGCTTATAATCTATGCCGTCAACAAGGGCCTGCCAGCTTGCCTCTATTATGTTCTCCGATACACCTACTGTCCCCCAGTTACGCTGGCCATCGCTATTCTCTATTAAGACCCTTGTCACCGCCCGTGTCCCATCCTTTGTAGATAGCACCCTTACCTTATAATCCACGAGGTCCATACTCTTCAACGCAGGATAAAATTTCTCCAGGGCCTTCCTCAAGGCATTATCAAGGGCATTTACAGGCCCTGTACCTGATGCAGCAGTATGTTCTACCCTGTTATCTACCTTTACCATTATTGTTGCCTCAGATATAGGCGGGTCTTTTTCGTTTTTCTCTACTATTACCTTAAAACCTATAAGCTCAAAATACCTCCTGTGGAGACCCAGTGTCTTTTTTATGAGAAGCTCAAGGGAGCCATCAGCACCCTCAAACTGGTATCCGAACATCTCCATTTCCTTTATCTTCTTTATAATATCCCTTGCTGCCTTTTTTTCCTTCTCTATATCAATGTTGAATTCCTTTGCCTTATAGAGGATACTGCTCTCACCGGACAGGTCAGATACAAGGACCCTCTGGCTGTTACCCACAAGGGCTGGATCTACATGTTCATAGGTCTCAGGGTTCTTCCTTATTGCGCTTACATGGATGCCTCCTTTATGGGCAAATGCACTCTCCCCCACATAGGGCCTGTGTTTGTCAGGGATGAGGTTTGCCATCTCATCTACAAAGAGGCTGAGTTCCCTTAACTGATACAGTCTATCCTTTTCTATCCCTGTATACCCCATCTTGAGTATTAAATTGGGTATTATAGAGCAGAGGTTTGCATTACCGCATCGCTCACCGTAACCGTTTATTGTCCCCTGAACATGACAGCAACCCCCCTTTACTGCCATGATGGAGTTGGCAACAGCATTCTCTGTATCATTGTGGGTATGTATGCCGAATCTGGTATCTATGGCCCTGACGACCTCAGTTACAATGTCATATACCTCAAAGGGCATACCCCCGCCGTTGGTGTCGCATAGCACCAGGAGGTCTGCCCCTGCATTGTAGGCAGCCATTAAAACATCCATGGCATAGGTCTTGTTCTTTTTGTATCCGTCAAAAAAGTGCTCTGCATCAAAGAATACGGTCTTGCCCAGGCTCTTCAGGTAACTGATGGTCCTGTCTATCATCTTCAGGTTTGTATCCAGTTTCACCTTCAGGGCGTCTTTCACGTGGAGGTCCCAGCTTTTACCCACTATGGTCACATATTCTGTCTCTGCCTCAAGGACTGCCTTTATTATCTCGTCATCCTCTGCCCTTGAGTGGGCCTTTACAGTGCTGCTGAAGGCAACAATCTTTGTATTCTTCAGATTAAGTCCTTTAACCTCCTTGAAGTATTGGAGGTCCTTTGGGTTTGAACCAGGCCACCCACCTTCTACGTAATGTATACCAAAGTCATCAAGCCTCTCGGTAATCCGGAGTTTATCGTTTAATGAAAAGGCTATATCCTCTGATTGGGCACCATCTCTCAGGGTGGTGTCGTAAAACTCAACCCTCACTTCTCCTCCTTCACCTCTTCTGCATCAAGACCAAAGCCACTGTGAAGGGCACGGACTGCAAGCTCGCCGTATTTTGCCTCTATTACACAGGATATCTTTATCTCAGAGGTAGTGATGGTCTCTATGTTTATGCCCTCCTTGGCAAGGATTGCAAACATCTTTGAAGCAACCCCGGAGTGCGACCTCATACCGAGACCTACTATGGAGACCTTTGCGATATTCTCATCCAGATTCACCTTTTCAGCGCCCAGTTTCTTTGCCACATCTTCCATAATCATATATGCCTTTCTTGCGTCTGCCTTAGCCACTGTAAAGGTTATATCTGTATAATTATCCTTGCTTACATTTTGAACAATAATATCCACTACTATATTCTCATCAGAGAGGGCTGTGAATATCTGTGAGGCCACACCGGGTTTGTCAGGGACCCTGGATATTGTAATCTTTGCCTCGTTTTTATTGTATGTTATACCTGTAATCTTCATCTGTTCCATATCAGATTCCTCCTTGCATACTATTGTCCCATCACCGTAGGTGAAGGATGATTTCACATGAATAGGGACATTATACCTCATGGCAAACTCTACAGACCTTATCTGGAGAACCTTTGCACCAAGGCTTGCCATCTCCAGCATCTCTTCATAGGATATCCTGTCTATCTTTCTTGCCTTTTCACAGATGTTCGGGTCTGTTGTGTAAACGCCGTCCACATCTGTATATATCTCGCACATATCTGCCTTAAGGGCTGCTGCCAGTGCCACTGCTGATGTATCAGAGCCGCCCCTTCCAAGGGTTGTAATATTCCCCTGCTCATCTATACCCTGAAAACCCGGCACCACAACTACCTTGCCCTTCTTTAGTTCGGCAAAAATATTATCGCTCTCTATCCTTGAAATCCTTGCCTTTGTAAAGCTTGAATCTGTTATTATCTTTACCTGGAATCCAAGAAGGGATATGGCATCATAGCCCATGGTCTTCAATGTGATGGCAAGGAGGGCTGATGTCACCTGCTCCCCGGTAGAGATAAGGACATCTGTCTCCCTCTCATCAGGTATTTTATTGATGGAATGGACAAGATTCAATAGCCTATCCGTCTCACCGGCCATAGCAGAGACAACAACAATGACATCATTACCCTTATCCCTGTAAGATGCCACCCTCTTTGCCACATTAGCTATCCTCTCAATATTTGCTACAGAAGTCCCTCCGTATTTCTGAACTATTAGCATCTTATACCTCCGCACTTTATTTCTCTTTTTTCCTTTTCTAACCTATTCATAAAAACATAACACCAAAATATAATATCACGGCTTTTTTATCATTATCCTCCTTTCGTATTCTCCTGTAACCTCTATCTCTACGGTTATGGCACCTGCATGCCATGTCTTTTTCTCCGACCATTCTACCACAACAATGCCCCGCTCCAGAAACTCCTCTATCTGGAGCTCCTCTGCCTCAGCCTCATCTATCCTGTAAAGGTCAACATGACACAGGTCAAAACCATCCCCCTCATATATATTCATCAGTGTGAAGGATGGGCTTACAACATATTCCCATTCTGCAACCCCTATACCCCTTGCAATACCCTTTACAAGTTGTGTCTTGCCTGCACCAAGCTCACCTTTTAATATATACAATTCTCCTTTTTTTGCATTCCTGCCTATATACTCCCCGGCATCCCAGGTATCAGAGGGAGTTTTCGATATAAACTCTGTCTCTTCCATCCCTTATATCCCTTATAGCATCCCCTAAACCATCTATAAGGTCACAGGCAAGCATGTCCATGTCTGTATGGTCCTCAATCCAGGTATCTGCTATATAGCCGTGTAGATATGCCCCGAAGATAGATGCCTCACATAGGCTATATCCCTGGGCAATGAGGCCGCCTATAAATCCTGTAAGGACATCGCCGCTGCCACCTTTTGCAAGGGCCTGGTTCCCTGTCGGGTTTATGTATACCTCACCCTGGGTGGTAAAAAGTATGGTCCTTGCACCTTTTAATACAAGATTTACCCCTGTAGCCTCTACAAACTCCCTGGCCTTTCCAATCCTGTCTTCGTTTATAGCCTTCGGTGTTAAATCCATGAGTCTGGCAAGCTCACCAGGATGGGGTGTGAATACGGCCTTTCTGTTTGAATCTTTTATAACATCTACATACCCCTTGAAGGCATTTATACCATCGGCATCTACTACAAAGGGTTTATCCGTTTCCCTGTATATCCTCCTTACAAAACCTGTTGTCTCTTGGCCCTGGGAAAGACCCGGGCCTATAACCACCACATCCTTGTCTTCAATGAACTCCCTTACCTGGCTATAAGAGGCATCTGTAAAAAAACCTGTGCCTCCATCCTCAACAGGATATGTCATTACCTCTGTAAGTTTGTTCTCCATTATGCTGTTTAAGCTTGCCGGGATGACGAGGGTGACAAGACCTGCACCTATCTTGAGGGCAGCCTGGGACGCCATATATGCTGCCCCTGTCTTACCAGGAGACCCGGCAATAACAGCTACATGACCAAAACTGCCTTTATGGGACCAGGGCAGGCGTCTCTTTAAAAACCCCCTTATCATGTCCCCATCTGCTACATACCCGTCTATACCTATCTCTTTCTCCATAAAATCCGGGATGGATATATCTATAACAGTGAGCCTCCCTGTATAATATGCCCCAGGGTATACAATATGCCCTATCTTGGGATAGGCAAAGGTATATGTATGGTCTGCCTTGACAGCAACACCGAGTGGTATGCCCCTTGTTCCATCTAAACCAGATGGGATATCTACGGCGATTACCTTCTTCCCAGAGTTGTTAATATCCTCTATTATAAGCCTTTCCTTGCCTTCTACAGGCTTTGACAGACCAGTGCCAAATATGGCGTCAACAATAATGTCACTGTGCCTGATCCCAATCCTCACTGCGTCACTGTACTCGTCCACCTCTACAATCTCCCCACCTATGGACTCAAAGAGCCTCATATTAAGGGCTGCATCACCTTTTAATACATCCTTTTTACACAACAGCAATACCCTTACCCTATACCCATCCCTTAAGGCATATCTCCCTATTACAAAACCGTCACCGCCGTTATTTCCCCTGCCACACAATATGACAATGCGTCTTATCTGATTTAGATATCGGTCTTTCATAAGCCTATACAAGGTGCGGCCAGCGTTCTCCATGAGCACCGGTGATGGGATACCCCATGTGTTTATGGCATACTGGTCATATCTTGCCATCCTCTCCGGCGAGAGTATTACCATATCTCCTCCCAATGCATATAAAGTCTACATGGATAAAACATCCTAATAATCACTCCTCTATTATCATTACCGCCACGGCATATGTCCTTTCATGGGATATGCTCAGACCATCATAGGCCTTACCATGATAATGGATATAGGGCCTGCCCATAGACTGGAGCACACTTATATCCTTCCAGGGTAGGTGTCTTCCTTTTGCCTTCATAAATGCCTCTTTGGCTGCAAATCGACCTGCAACAGACTCAACCATCATCTTTTTATTTCTAAAAAAACCTATCTCTTCCTCTGTAAAAACCTTATGGAGAAATCTCCTGCCATGCCTATCAAGTATCTCATTTATTCTTTTTATGTCCACAATATCAACACCTACTTTCATGTGCTATGAAAAAATACCATAAATCCCTTTTGGTTAAAAGTGCTATTTTATAGATATGAATCTGAAAGTCAAAATTATTTAACCTTAATGGTTTTTATATTGACATTGACAGGCTACTCTTTTATACAATTCTGAAAAAAGGATCGCATATGGAGGGATATATGGATTTAAGCGGTAGAACAGCGCTCATAACAGGGGCAGGTCAGGGAATAGGTGAGGCATGTGCAAGAATATTTGCTGAAAGGGGGGCAAGGCTTGTCCTCCTCGATAAAAATAAGGAGACCCTACCATATGTGGCAGACAGCATTGCAGAGCAGGGCACCCCTGTCATAGCAAGGATAATAGATTTGACGCACACAGTGGCCTTAAAGAGGCTCATAAAAGAGATTAAAAAACATGCCTTCATAGATATACTTGTCAATAATGCTGGCTTTGATAGACCAGGGACAACGCCTAAGATAGAGAAAAAACAGTTTAATGAGGTAATGGGTATCCATGTGGTTATCCCATTCCTACTAAGCAAATGGCTCCTCCCTGAGATGAAATCACAGAGATGGGGGAGGATAATAAATATAAGTTCAGTCTACGGGACCTCTGGAGCCAAAGGAGAGGTGGCTTATTCCACGGCAAAGGCAGCGGTAATAGGATTGACAAAGACTGTTGCCAGGGAGGTAGGTCATGACAACGTAACTGTCAATGCCATTGTCCCGGGCCTTATAAGGACACCGCCGATTATCCAGATGCCTGATAGGTATAAAGAGCCTATTATCCATCAGACGCTCTTGAGAAGGATTGGCGAACCTGAAGAGGTGGCGAGGGTTGCTGCATTTCTCGCATCAGAAGATGCCTCATATATAACAGGGACAACAATAACCGTATCCGGGGGCTGGGGTATCTAAAGTATTTTGCCTTTGCCTATTATTGACCGGTTTTTTATCATATTAGACAAAAATAGATATTTTTGTGAGAGCTTTTTTGGTGATAAAATGATGATAAGGATGATAATGAATAATGAGTGAGGCACATAACTCTTTGGGAATGTGGTAAAGTCAGAGACTTTTCCATATTTTCCACAGAGCATAGAAAACTTAATGGATTGTATACAAAAGTGCTCACACAGAATTTTTTAGATTTTGTCTAAATAATAAAAAACTTAACATATGTGTGGAGGCGACCTTGATGTCCATGGATACACACTTTTATATACCTGTGACTGCAGCCGTCATAGAGAAGGATGAGAAAATCCTCATAGCAAAGAGAAAAAAGGCATATATGGGGTATCTCTGGGAGTTCCCAGGGGGCAAACAAAAAGAGGGTGAGACCCTTGAGGATTGCCTCAAACGGGAGATTAAAGAAGAACTGGGTATAGATATAGCTGTGGGTTCTTTCATCTGCTCTGTCAAGCATATCCTTAACTGCCAGTCTGCAATAGAGCTCCATGCCTTTATGGCCATCCCCCTCACCTTTGAATTTCACCTAAAGGACCATGAAGAGGTCCGATGGGTGGGCCTGAAGGAGCTTCCTGCATATAGTTTTTTCGAGCCGGACAGGATCATAGTAAGGCAATTAATGGAATCATGCCCACAGTATCATAAAGAAGATTAGTCTAAGACTTGAAAATCAAAAAATACTGTTTATACTTTGTGGTAGGCTATAAGATATGAAAGACATAAATCCTGTATTAATAGAGGTGGTTATGAACCTGCCTATTCATCTGGGGCAGTGTAGCCACTGCAGGCTCATCTTTGAAGATACAGGTGTTGAAAATTCTGTCAATAAAGAGGTTCAAAGGGAGTATCCACCAGACCTCCATGATGATTTTGTAAGGCTTTCAGAATGGATAAAGGGACTCTCATATCTATATAGGCACCGTATTAAAATAAAATTAATCGATATTAAATCGTTTATGGGTGTATATAAATCTATTGTCCATGGTTTACGCACCTATCCTGCATTCATTGTTAACAAGAAGGATGTTATCAAGGGGTGGGACCGGGAAAGGCTTGAAGAGACCATAGACAGACATATACAGATGGCAAAAATAAATCCCTGTGAAATGCCTTCCCATACATAATAGTACTAAAACCCATGCCCATATGAAAATCGCTTATTATGTCTGCCTTTTTACTGCAACTGCCACTTCAGCGGTATGACTTTTCCATGCAAACCACCTGAATAGCCTCTACGATATGAATGGTCTTCCAAATACATCAAGGAATACAGATTCTTTTAAGGGTCTTCTCGGTGTGGGTTTTGGTGTCTCATCAAAATAGCCAACAGGTGTCATCTCAACGATACTAAACCCATCTGGTATACCCAGTATCTTTTCTGCCTTTTCTGCATCGAATGAGCCCACATGGACTGTCCCCAGCCCGAAGTTCCATGCAGCAAGGATTATATGTTCCATGGCTATCCCTGCATCGAACATGAACCAGTCTCCTTTATTGGTGACAGGCTCATTCTTTTTGCAACCAGAGAGCCCTCTCTGGGCAAACTGGCAGATAACTATAGGGGCCTGGATAAATGCCTCCCGTGCCGGGTTTGTGGGTGAAAGGGCATCCTTTAACTGTTCTTTAATCTGAGGGTCCTTGACAACGATATACCTGCACACCTGGGTGTTTGCCCATGATGGTGCAGCCCTGGCTGCCTCAAGAATCTCAAAAAGAATCTCTTCAGGTACAGGGTCCTGCCTGTATCTCCTGATACTTCTTCTCTCGTGTATAATCTTTAATAAGTCCATGGTTTCCCTCCTCTGCTTTTTAAAAATCCATAAAAAACCACATAAATCTCTGTTAGAAAAAATTTAAAAACTATCCGGTTTTTATATCTATCAGTTCTCTCACCATCTTTAAAAGATTGGTAGGCTCAACAGGTTTGGAGACTATATGGAGACCCTTATAGGTCACGCCCCTCCTCTCCATCACCTCTTTTGGATAACCGCTCATAAAAAGGACATTTGCATCTGGTTTTATTTTTTTTATCTCCCCAAAGACCTCTATACCACTCTTTTTTGGCATAACAACATCAAGGATAAGGAGGTCAATCATATTCTTGTATCTTTGGAACTGTTCTAATGCCTCTTCACCGTCTTTTGCCTCAATAACATAATACCCTGCCTGCATAAGGACCTCTTTTGTAAGGTGTCTAACTATCTCATCGTCCTCGCATAAAAGGATAGCCTCACCGCCCCCTGAATGGAATGGACCTCTTTTTTCTTCATCCCTTTTCTGCTTTTTGTATTCCATCTCCAATAAAGGTAAAAATATATTGAATACACTCCCCTTTCCCAGCTCACTGTCCACGGTAATGTATCCATTGTGTTGCTTTATAATACCATAGACAATAGACAGTCCAAGCCCTGTGCCCTGACCCACCTCTTTTGTTGTGAAGAAGGGGTTGAATATCCTGTCCTTTATATCCTCGTCTATACCTGTGCCGGTATCTATGACTGATATCAAGGCATAGGGACCTATCTTTCCAAATTGATGTTTCTTTATAAAATCTTCATCCATTTCTATCCTGGCCGTCTCTATGGTAAGCCTGCCCCCCTTTGGCATGGCGTCCCTTGCATTTGTAGCAAGATTCATAAGCACCTGTTCTATCTGGACAGAGTCCGCCATTGCAATAAGCGTGGGCTCTTTTATAGATATGGAGAAATCTATGTCCTCGCCTATAATCCTCGAGGGGATGTTCCTCAAATTGCTTATAATCTCACTTATATTTACAGGTTTGAGGTTTATAATCTGTTTCCTGCTGAAGGCAAGAAGACCCTGGGTAAGCTGGGCTGCCCTGTGGGCAGAGGAAAGTATATGCTGGGTGTATGACTTTAATGGGTCTCCATCTTTCAATCTCATCTCCATGAGGCTTGCATATCCTATTATAGCTGTAAGTATGTTGTTAAAATCATGGGCAATACCCCCTGCAAGCTGGCCTATTGCCTCCATCTTCTGCGCCTGCATGAGCTGGGCCTCAAGGCGCTTTCTATCAGAGACATCTCTGAGAAATGCCAGAGTCATACTTTCACCATAGAAGGATATAGGGGCTGCTGATACCTCGATAAAGACTATCTCTCCATCCTTTTTTACACCCCTAAACTCATATCGCGATGGGACTTTGACACCCTCCTGTCTTTTCCTGTTGATGTCCTCCACCATGGCCTTGTCCTCGTGGTGGACCAGATATGTTACTGGTTTGCCTACAATATCCTCAGGGCTATCATAACCAAAGATCTCAACAAACCTTCTGTTTACAAAAAGGTGATAATTCCCCTTGATGATGGCTATCCCGTCATTGGAACTCTCTATAGCTACCCTGTAACGCTCCTCTGATTCTCTAAGGGCTTTCTCTATCTTTATCCTCTCTGTGATATCCTCCCCAGAGGATAAAAGATATGGTTCACCTTCAATCTCTATAATATCTGCATTAAAGGAGATGATTCTTACATCACCTATCTTTGTCCTTATGTTTGCTATTTCGTTCCTTACTTTGTCGCCCCTTGAAAGTTTCTCAATGAATCTATCCCTGTCTTCTTTTTTTTCAAATATATGGAGGTGTATTGATGTCTTTCCTATGACCTCAGAGCGGCTGTATCCTAATGCCTTACAAAACGCCTCGTTCACATCTATATATCGCCCATCTTTTACTGTGCTTATTGCCATGAGGTTTGGGCTTGACTGAAAGGCTGCAAAAAATTTCTTCTCAGAGGCACGTAAGGCCATCTCTGCAAGTTTACGCTGGGTAATATCCTCTGTTGTCCCCTCATAATAGAGGATCTTGCCTTTTTCGTCCTTTATTGCCCTGGCAGTCATGCTTATCCATATCTTTTTACTGTCTTTTCTGTATACTTCAACCTCAAAGCCATAAACATAACCCTGGCTTTCATATAATTCTTTTAACCTCTCCCTTTGCTCTGGCTGTACATATAGTCTTTTTAAATCCTTTACTTCATTTATCATCTCTTCAGGGGAGCTATAGCCAAATATGTGGGCAAGGGCAGGGTTGGCACTTAGAAATCTGCCTTCCGGGGTGGCCTGGAAAAACCCCTCTATAGAACGCTCAAGGATGTTACGGTATTTCTCTTCGCTTGCCCTGAGGGCATCCTCTGCCTGTTTACGCCTTGTAATATCAGAATTAGTGCCCTCGTAATACATTATATTGCCCTTTTCATCGTATACAACACGGGCATTGATGGATATCCAGAAGGGATAGCCATCTTTTCTTTTTACCTGGACCTCAAAATCCCTCACATAGCCATTGTCTGCCAGCTCTTTCTTAAATCTCTCCCTATCTTCAGGGTTTACATAGAGCTGTCTTCCTATATCCTTTACCTCCTTTTTTAACTCATCCAGGGAAGAGAAACCAAACATCCTCACAAAAGCAGGATTGGCATCAAGATACCTGCCCTCCGGGGTTGTCTGGAATATTCCTTCTGTGGCATTCTCAAATATATTTCTGTATCTTGCCTCACTCTCTATGAGTGCCTTCTCCATTTTTTTGTATTCTGTTACATCCCTTATTATAACTTGGACAGCCTTTTTGCCTTCATAGGAGATACAGGATGCTGTAGACTGGATGTTTATCTCTTTTCCATGGGGACTTATTATCCTGAATTCGCTTATAGGGGTTATTATCTCTCTGCCCAGAATATCCCTTACCATTGCCTTGATAGCCTCTTTGTCATCGGGATGAATATAGTCTAAGATATTCCTGCCTATGAGGTCTTTCTGGTCATCCACACCGTAGAGCTTAAGTGCCCTATGGTTGGCATAGACAAACCTCTCCCCATTGTGGATAATTATGGCATCTGGTGATCTTTCTACAAACTCTTTATAGCTACTCTCAGACTTTTTAAGGCTGGTGATTGCCTCTTCCAACACAGTTATATCTGTCAAGGCATGGATAACCTTATCCAGTGTGCCATCATTTTTTAGTACAGGGGTGCATGAGACAATAAAGACCCTGTCCAGGGCCTCAACCTTCATCTCACAGGTCTCAAACCTCCTGGATTTAAGCATAAACTCATAGGGACAGCCAGGGGGAGGGGTATCTTTTGTGACGCTGTGGAAAATATGATAACACTTCCTGCCTATGAGGGACTCCCTGGCCATGCCTATTGCATCTACCACTGCCTTGTTTGCATCAAGGATGGTATGTTCTCCGTCAAGGATTAGCATGGGATGGCCTATTGCCTGGAATATATACTCCCACTCCCTGTATGCAGTAAACAATTCCTCCTCTGTCTTTTTTCTCTCTGTTATGTCATGGCCAAAGCCACAGACATATTCGTTTTCTCCTATCCTGAGATAGACAGACCTCATCTCTTTTGGTATCCTTTTCCCGTCCTTTGCCATATGGATTGTCTCAAAGGGGGGCAGATTGTGTCTTTTTAACTCGTTGAAATGTTGTATAAACTTAGGTCCGTATATAGGGTCGATATCACCAACACCTATCTTCAAAAGCTCATCCCTTGTGAAACCAAGACTTTTTGCTACTGCCTCATTCACAAAGACAAGCCTGCCGTCAGGTCTTACAAGATAGACCTCCTCTCTGGCATATTCAATGATATTCTCAAGGAGTTCAAGCTTTCTTATCCTTTCCTCTTTTTCCCTGAGGACATGTTCCAGCATCAAAACCCGTTCCCGGAGTCTTTTAACCTCTTCCATCTGGCTTTTATCCCCCAAACCTTTTTCTTCCTCTTCCATAAGATAAACCCAAAATGTAGCTCAAAATAGATTTAGATTTTAGATTAAAGACTACAGACTTTTTAATCAAAATGCAACTATATGAATATGATAAAATCCAAGGGGCCTCAAAATAAACTACACACCATAGACTAAAGACTAAATGGATTTATAAAAAACACCTTGTCCTTGCAAGATGGATATGCCACAAGGGCAAGAGATTTTTTTCAAAGATACCGATAAGTGAAAAAAAATACAAATCATTTTTTTACCATAATAAACAAAACCAATATCCAAGCCTAATTCTTTAAAAATATTGGCAAAATTTTTTGTAAAAATTTTCTTGCAAAAGTTATTTAATTATATTTACAATTGTTTTTGTGATAAATATCACATTCTGCATCTTCAAAAACTACTGAAGGGGGACAAGATATGAACAAAAAAGTATTTTGCATCATTGTATTTTCCTGTCTTTTTATGGCCATTTGTCTTTCTGTCAATGCTGCTAATCCATCAGAACCGGCAAACATGGAGACTAAACAATTAATATCTCTCGTTAAAGAGGCTGCTTTGACCCTTGAAAAACAAGGTGAGGCTGCCTTTGAGCAGTTTAAAAAACCAGGGAGTAAATGGTTGCACAGGGATACATACATCTTTGTCATTGACACAAAGGGTTTTGTCTATGTGAACCCCCAGAGACCAGAGCTACAGGGCACAAACCAGTTTAATCTCAAAGACCTCATGGGAAAGCCATTCATCCAGTCCTTCATAAAAAAGGTTACATCTGGCACAAAAACAGAGGGCTGGGTTCACTATGTGTGGTATAAGCCAGGCGAGGAAAACCCTATGTGGAAGACCTCATTCGTTAAGCATGTCAAGACAGCATCTGGAAAAGACTACATAGTAGGCAGCGGCCTCTATAACATGAAGATGGATAGGGTATTTGCCATAGATGTGGTAGATGATGCAGCCAATCTCATACTAAAAAAAGGTAAAGAGGCATTCAAAGAACTAAAAGACCCTGTTGGCGATTACAACTATCTCACCACCTATGTGTTTGTTATTGATGACAAGGGCAATGATATAATCAACCCTGCCTTCCCTGGCTTTGAAGGCCAGAACGTCTTCAATCTTAGAGATAGTATGGGCAGATACTTTATAAAGGATATGATGGCTGCCCTTGAAAAGACAGATTCCATTTGGATTGACTATATGTGGCCAAAGCCAAGACAGATGGCACCATCAAAAAAGAGCGCATATGTGAGGAAGATAAGCATGGGCAATGAGGTCTTCTATGTGGGCTCAGGGATATATCTCGATTAGATAAAAGACTTTTAAAATATAAATAAATCTTGAAGGAGGGTTTTATGCAGCCAACAACTGAAATGCTTATGCATCCGTGGTATGTATGGTGGGTTCTCATAATCGGGCTATTCCTGATGACATTCATAGGGACATGGCTTATAACAAGGAGGTGGGATAAATGAATGCCAAATATCTTCCTATCCCTGAGATAACCCTGACAATGGCTATTACATCGTCGGTAGGCATAGCCATCCTCCTGGGTATCTCCATTCTCCTGGGAATACTGGGTAAGAAACAGTGGAAATCCTTTGATGAGTATCTTGTAGGCAAAAGAGATATGGGGCCTTTTGTTACAGGATGTGCCCTTGCAGCATCGTATCTATCTGGTTGGGCATTCTGTGGTTCTACTGGTATTACATATACTGTGGGGTTTTCAGGTATGTGGTTTGCTGGTATGTGGAGCCTCATAGGCATTATACCCTGTATATGGGTGGCATCTGCCAAGACAAGGAGTTTTGCCGTGAAGCTCAATGCCACCACTGTCCCTGAGCTTATGGGCAGGAGATACGAATCCAAGATGCTCCAGACCGTAATAAGCATTTGTATGCTCTTTTTCCTCTTCATCTATTCTGTGGGACAGCTAAAAGCAGCAGGAGGTGTATGGTATGCTGTTACAGGTTTCCCCCCTGTTCTATGCCTGCTCCTCGGTGTATTTATCGCCTGGATATATATGGTTCTGGGCGGCTATGTAGGGACAAACTGGTCTATGGCATTCCAGGGTGCATTCCTCGGCATTGTGGGCGCCATCTTCGGTGTATGGGCACTCGTATCATCCGGGGGGTTTCAAGAGATATCCATGAAGCTCTGGCAACAGGACCCAAAACTACTGCAGCTTATAAGGCCAGATCTGCCAAAGGTTGGGCCTACCGAGTTCTTTTCGAGCTGGGTAGGGCTTTTGGCAAGCCCCCTCATATTCTTTACCATGGCCATAGGCTTTCCCCATAACCTGGGGAGGTTTCTGGGTATGAAAAAGATGAACAAAAAGGAGTACTGGTTTCTCGTATTCATTGTATGGTTCATAACAGGTATACCGGTCATGCTGGCATCATCAACAAACGGGCTTATCACAAGGACCCTATTTGGGCCCCAGCTTTTCAAGATAGAGCCATGGAAGGCAGATCTGGCTGCGCCACTGCTCTCATATACCGTGGGCGGCATCCCATTGCAGACTTTATATGTCATGGGTCTTTTTGCAGCAACCCTTTCAACCCTTGCAGGAATGGTCATGATTATGAGTGCCAATGTGACAAGGGACATCATAACCCTCTGGTGGCCATCCACAAAGGATAGGACACTCATAAGGATAAGCTATTTCCTTATTGCCCTGTTTTTATTCCTACCCTTTTACTGGACATGGAAGAGACCCCCTGAACTGCTATCCATGTTTATGGGGCTTGCTGCTATGGGTCTGGGTGCCATATTCTTCTTTGTAACAGCCATGTCATTTTACTGGAAGAGGGCAACCAAGTGGGGTGCATTCTGGACTGTCCTTTATGGCACATTAGCAACACTTTTCGGTGGCTATTTGGTCTTTACAAAAAAGGTGGTGGGTATGGCTACAATGGAGTTCATACTCCTGGGTGGCTGTCTTGTTCTGTTTTTCGGTGTAAGCCTATTCACAAAGCCGCCATCAGGGGAACTTATAAAAAAGCTCTTTGAGGGCAAAGACCAGTAGATGCAATGCAAAAAGGGGGATGCAAATCCCCCTTTTTTAACATCAAAAATCAAGGCCTCCCTACATTTTCTCGGGCTTAATTAAAAAACTTTTATTTTCCATAAAAATCATGTATGAATATCTATAGTGGAGACTTGGGGATACATAAGACCTGGCCTTATTATAAAGCTCATAGTAGATACAGAAGGGATAAACAAAACAAGTGAGATGAGGGGCTCCATAGTCTATGATGTCTCTGAAAAGGAAATTATAGTAAGTCAGATAGACCCCCCAATCCTCGAGGACAGGCTAAACCAGACAGCAATCATAACCTTTTTAAAAAGGGAAAAAAACCACAGGATTCGTTACAGGTTCCATGCTAAAATAATAGGTCTTATCAAGAATTACAGACTGTCCTCTACAGAGACAGTTCATGCCATAAAATTATTGAGGTCTTCTAAACCAGAACCATACAATATGAGAAAATCCTATCGTGTTGAGCTGCCCAACGACAGTGGCATAGAGTTATTCATATACGGTATAAAGACCAATATCATCGACATATCCCTTGGCGGGGCAAGTATATCCCATAACAGGACATACAACTTCGATGAAGGGATGGTTATAAAGGTGACCCTGATGATAGACAGAGAGGTGTTTGAGGTAGATGCCTTGATTGTGAGAAAATGGCTGCCTCAGGACACAAGGTTCCATGATATCCTTGAGTTCATGGCCCTTGAATTCCTATCTGTGGGTGTAAAACTGCAGAATATCCTGGCAAGGAAAGCCATAGATATCCAAAGGGCCTTAAACTATAAAGAACTCTTCAGTGCATAATCCATCAAAGGTCTTGTAATTTTAGTCTGCCTGCTTTCTTAAGAAAGTCGGCACATCGTATCTCTCATCATCTATATCAAGGTTATCGCTCTTTGATTTAATCTCCTTATAATCTATGGTTATGTTTTTTCTTATAAAGGGCGGCTCATCAAGGTCTCGAAAAAGCCTGCCCGTATGTTTTACAGGCTTTATTATAGGTTCTTCGTCTACAATAGCCTTCTCCTCAAAACCTGTGGCTATGACTGTGATCCTCATGGCACCATCCATTGTATCGTCATACACAAGACCCCATATTATCTTTGCATCCTCATGGGCCTGTTCCTGTATAAGGGTTGATGCCTCATTTACCTCATGGAGGGTCATATTGGTATCTCCAGTAACATTTATAAGGACACCCCTTGCACCGTGAATGGATATATCCTCGAGAAGCGGGCTCGATATAGCCTTCTGTGCTGCCTCCCTTGCCCTGTTCTCCCCGGTTGCAACTCCAATGCCCATTATTGCCATACCCCTCTCGCTCATTATTGTCTTTACATCTGCAAAATCCACAACCACATGGCCTGACCCTATTATAAGGTCTGATATACTCTGGACAGCGTTCAAAAGCACCTCATCTGCCTTTAAGAATGCCTCTATAATGGTCATGTGTTTACCGCCTATGGAAAACAGCCTCTGATTTGGAATGGTGATTAAGGAATCCACCCTTGTCTTGAGTTGGGCAACACCTTGTTCTGCCTGTCTCATCCTGTCTTTTCCTTCAAAGGCAAAAGGTTTTGTGGCAATGGCAACGGTAAGGGAGCCAAGCTCCTTTGATATCTCTGCTATAACAGGTGATGCCCCTGTCCCTGTGCCTCCACCAAGGCCACAGGTGATAAATACCATATGTGCACCTTTCAGGTGTTCCTTGATCTTCTCCACATCCTCAAGGGCGGCCTTTTTGCCCACCTCAGGGTCAGCGCCTGCCCCGAGACCACTTGTCAGTTTATTCCCTATCTGTATCTTAATGGGTGCCTTACACATATTCAGAGACTTAAGGTCAGTATTGACAGCTATAAACTCAACGCCTCTCACATTGGCATCCACCATGTTATTCAAGGCATTACACCCACCTCCACCAACACCGACTACCTTTAACTTTGCTGAAAAACCACCGCTTTCATCCATATAAAATGTGTTTGGCATCCTCTTACCTCCTTAAAAGATTTCTTTAAACCATTCCTTCATCCTTTTCAGGA
>Ga0208461_1001614_pt1 | contig 19931 bp, 23 predicted proteins | sample AD_JPNTR4_MetaG_FD_184448 | JGI IMG/M metagenome (GOLD analysis project Ga0208461, IMG submission 184448) | Active sludge microbial communities of municipal wastewater-treating anaerobic digesters from Japan - AD_JPNTR4_MetaG (SPAdes) (version 2) | ecosystem: Engineered > Bioreactor > Anaerobic... | reverse complement strand
TGAAAAAGAATGGTGTCATTGAGAGAGACTCTACAAATCAACAAAAATCGAATTGGATCTTGGTTAAAAAGTAAAGCATTTAACCAAGATTTAACCAAGATTTTAACCAAGACTCATGATCCTTGAGCCGATCGAAATAAACTTCTTTATAGATATAATTTCCGGCTCTTTCCCGTACAGACGCTCCATGTCTGAACGAGTAACAAACCAAGTTTTTTCGCTCAATAACAGGAATTGGTGTAACATAATAATCTGCTATATGTAAATCTCTTGCTTTACTTCTGTTTGTACTACTCATAATACCTCCTATTTTATATTATTATACATATTTAAATCTTCAAACTTTAGGTCAAAATATTCTTTTGCTATATCTAGATGTTTTAATTCAAATTCATTTAGGTATCTCATAGCAGAACATATGTAGTATTTTTTTACATACAGTATATCGCAAAAACGCCTTGAAGTCCAGTAGTTTCAATAGTTTTGCGAAGTTTTCAAAGATCGATATTACCTGTTTTTAACAGGAGTTATTGCAGTGGAATCAGTATTGGATTCTTAATAAGCAGTGGTTCAGCAAGTTCATAGAATTTAAAGCCTCCACCACCTTGCCAATTAATAATTTTTGATATACCGCTTTGATCTGAGCCATCAACTACACCTTTTAACCTTTTAAGACAATGTGAATAACACTGCGGCCCCATTTCAATACCTATCCATTTTCTATTCATTTTGTGAGCAACAGCGGCTGTAGTTCCTGATCCTAAAAATGAGTCTAGTATTATGTCTCCTTCCTTAGTTATAAGTTCAAGACAACGCTTAATTAACTTTTCAGGTTTCTTGCCTTTTTTAAATGTTACGCTTCCTTCATTTGCTATACCTTCCCATGCAATATCACTCCACACATCCGTTAATGGTGCTGTTGCAGCTAATTCTCCATCTAATTCCCTAACATTTTTTATATAAAAAGAAATCTGTTGACCATTAACAATATATACATCATCTAACCCAGATCTTTCAACTCTATAAATTACATCTTGATTTTCTATAGACTTCTTCTTAACTTCAATTATTTTTTTACCTGCACCAGTATCACTAATAGCTGTTAAGCGGCATATTCTATGTGCATTGTTTACTATAAATTTATTATAGTTTTCAATCAGCGTTTCAGGTTTTTTACTACGAACATTGTTATTTTCTTCAAAAGCTTGTGAAACGGTAATAAATTTCCAGTTAGTATAATAATCATCAGGATTTACTATCCATTTGTTATAAGCATAATCTGGTGTTCTTTTTACCCTAGAAGCATTTTCAATTAATAATTCTCTTTTTTTTGCATAAAATAAAATATGTTCTGCAGCTTTAAAAACTCCTGGATTTACAGTGCTAAAAGCAGAAGGAGAACGAGATATAACTGTTATTCTATTCATATAATTTTTTCTGCCAAATATCTCATCCATAATAATCTTACAATAATCCGATTCGTTATCATCTAAATGAACAAATATTGCTCCATCATCTGACAATAATTCTTTTAATATTCTTAACCTTCTTGCAATCATATCTAACCACTCTGAATGTTCTATACCATCTTCATAACCTATTTCTTCTCCGTCAGCATTAATTCTTGCTCCTGTATTAAATGGTGGATCAATATATATACACTTTATCTTCCCTGCATAGTCCTGTTCTAAAGCCTTTAAAGCTATAAGGTTATCACCATGTATTAGCATATTTTCAGTATTAGGATCACCATAGGATTTTGACTTATCTTCTATTAATATTCTTGGTTCTATCTTTTTCTCTTCATATTTTCCTACCCAAGTTAACTCAAGTTTACCTTGTTTTAGCATTATTGTTCCTCCGTTCAAAACTTTAGTATTAATCTAACTATCAAATAAGGATTTATATCAAACTGTTTCTTAAAATCTTCTTTAAGCTTACTTGCTTCATCCTCTATTTCCTGAATAGCTTCATGATATTTTATACTCTTCTATCAGCTATATCAGACCCACTTAAACAATAGTATGGATTGTGCTGTAATTCAATTCTTTTAATTTGTCCATATTCTTGGATAAGCATGTTTTGCATTTTTATCTCCCTCTTTAAATATTTTCTAAGATTTCCCTTATCCCTCGTGCTAACCCCTTAGCCATCAATGGGGGTACTGCGTTACCTATTTGAACAAACTTAGCTGCTCTAGGACCCTCAAAAAAATAGTTATCTGGGAATGATTGTATTCTTGCAGCTTCTCTAACGGATAAAGATCGGCATTGTGTAACATCTGGATGAATAAAATAATGTCCATCTTTTGAGATATGTGCTACCATCGTATGAGAACACTGAATATCCCCAGCAACCACCTTATATCTATCTAAAAATACATTTCTATTTTTGTGCGTACACAGCTCTTCTGGTAAATCAGTATATCTTAGTCTTCTATGATTTTCATTCCAAGCAGTAATCACTCGTCTATAAATCTCAATGTCTCTTGGATTATGGAAACGGCATACATGATGTGTCAAAATATCATCATCAGCTCTAATTCCGCTCGCCCTCAAATAATTAGTTGGCTCAGAAACATAAACATTGTTCTCAGTTGCTATTTCAAGTCTAATCAAATCTTGCAAAATATCATTAACCGTTGCCTGTACCTCAGTAATCTCAAATTCAGGATACGCAATCTTCAAATCAGCTTGCCAACCAATTATTATCACTCTTTTTCTATGTTGCAGCACCCCAAAATCAGCCGCATCAAGTATTCTGTGATCAACAGTATACCCTGCATCATTGAATTCTCTAATGATACTTTGGAATGTTTCACCATTATTTGCAGTTAAAATGCCTGGTACATTCTCAAATATAAACATGCGTGGCCTGTACCGATTTAGAAATCTAACATACTGCCTATAAAGAAAATTTCTTGGATCATTTCTCATGTTATCTGGATCTCTTGCTCTTCCTATCAAGGAATATGCCTGGCAGGGTGGACCCCCAATAATTATATCCACATTTTGAATATTCGCGTTTCCAAGTATCTCATCTATTGAACCAAAAATTTCATTTGTTGTCGTATCAGATATTTCTTTATTAATTACAGTATCAAGCATTCCATTTGGCATTCTTGCAAAAAGCTCATCACGAGTGATTTCGCCTCGTTGATAACTTCTGTATTCATCCAATCTGTTATTTTCCTTCAAGTAATAATAACAAGTCCTTGTTTTTAAGGTCATTGCAGCATATGGGTTCATTTCAACGTGAGCAACCGGAATAAACCCTCCATCAGCAACAAAGCCCTCAGAAAGGCCACCGGCACCAGCGAATAAATCTATAAAAGTAAAATTTCTATTGTTCATATCGCAAGTAGGTTTCATATTTCCTCCAGTTTTATATTTATATTTTTAATAAAAATGTAAATTTATATATACTTTTCTATATAGTTTCTGTCTTGTGCAAATATTGGTATATCTTTATCAACAATCCATCTGCTTCGTTGCGTACCATCTTTATCATAATATTCCTTAATAACACATACTCCACGTTTTTGATATATAGGTAAATCATTAAAATTAATACCTTTTTCTTGAAACAACATTTCTTGTATTTGATTGCAGTTTTTATTGTTTAATTGTTTATGTGAAAAATTAGCCCTACCAATCATTTGAACAGCATTTCTTGTAGCGTCTTGTTGTCTCCATATAAAATAATTACAAACTTCTTCTTTGGGGACATTAAACACCCTACTATCAAACAAGGCAGTGTTTATTCTTTTATAATAAATATCATAATAATCACTAATAGAATCAACATCAATGTTACCAAGTATTTTAACATCCCTATTAATTATTTCGGCAAATGTTTTATTGAAACCTAGTGTAGCCATGCTCGCAGAAACCGAAACCATTTTTTGAATATTTTTATCAAACCATGCTTGAGTTCTTATATCATCATAATCAGTAAGAAGCAGTGATATTTCATCACTCTGGACATATGCGATTTTACACCCCATTATATTTTCACAAAGATACTTTGCGGTATCCCACATGGCTTGCATTAAAACCATGTCAAAAGGTTTTTGAAATCCTCTTGTAAAAGTATGAAACGCTTTGCCGTCAACACGAATTATTGCTGGCATCCTTCTAGTTAAATATCTTCTTTCAATATTTTCATAACCCTTCATTCTATCACCAAGACTATCATTGCTCATACTCTTAATCTCCTTAATATTATATTTGTTACTCCTTCTTATTTACACTTACGATATAACCATATAATTCTTCCAATGTTCTTACACTTATTTCTTTGTCGCCATCATACATAACCTTATCTACGTTTTCATATAGCCACCACCACAACAAATCATCATCTTCAATATGTAGAGATTCGTTTATTATATTTATCATTTCATCGATTAAATAATCACCTATTGTTACTACAGGATGTGCATCACATATTTTACTTATTAGTGTTGCCAATGTTTCTTGTTCGCTGTGAAAATTTTGTATTAACTGCATACGTTTGATAAAATTTTCTTTAGTCATATCAATCACTCCTTTAAGATTCAACATCATCTATGTATTTACTTGTGATAAGAATTTTACCCATATATTTTTGTGTGAGGTCATAAGATAATTTAGGATTTTTATATATTACTATTTTATTAATAAATTCCATATTATTAACCTCCAATATTATATTAATATTTTGATAAACTTCCTATTTAATCCGTTTCAAAACAAACTACATCCACTTTCTTTAAATTCTTTAATATATCTATCCCATTGCTCTTTATCAATATCTAAAAACTCCATTAAATGTTTTTTACAGTAATATGTATCAATGTTTCTGCCTAAAATTTTTAAATTCATAGCAATTTCATCTTTTTTATTTACATTTTTATTACAAATTTTACAAGTGTGATTGAAATATTTTTTTGCTATTTCGTAATCAATACCTTTATATTTAGCAAATTCTTTTATTACTTCTTCGGTTGGTTCGTTTCTTAATAAGCCTCCATTCCAACAAGTGTGGTATTCACTAATCGTACAATTAAGCCTAGTCCATTTGTAGTTTTCCTTAAAGTCATTTTCAAGAATTTCGTGCCATCTCTTATACATTTTAGGATACCAATATTTATCTAGCACCCACGTCGACTTAGAATAAAACGGACATGCAATTGCACAACCAACTCTTGAATAACCTTTTTTATATTTCGTATTAATGTAGAGTTTTTTCCACAATATATATAGCCAAACTTCTTCTTCACTCCATTTTCTTATAGGTAAAACACCAATCCAATCTCTATTGCCCCATTTTTTATTTTTCCATTCGTCTTCATAATTAGAACGTGTGTTTGATTCTTCATTCCTCATACCAAGAAAAAATACATATTTTTCATCCTTATTAAAATAATTAATGGTTTCTCCTTCTTTAAAAATACTACAACACCCACGACTAAATCTTGTTGGTATTATATTATTTTTAATCCATTGGTAAAATCCATCTTTAGGATTTAATACATTAATGTCATTTCTGCTTTTTATATGCTTATATGTATCTGCACAATCCAACGATGAATTATTAAAAACCAAAAATACTGTTGGATTTATATGCTTTACTAAATACTCTACTATTGTACTATCTTTACCGTCTGATGTTAAAACTATTGTCTTGTAGTTTTTATATTGTTCTAATTTTCCTTTTATTAAATTTAAACTTTCTTTTTCTTTTTTTAAAAGATTTTCTTTGTTCCGCAAAACAGTATCGTCCCAATGTTCAATTTTGAATTTTTTTTGTGGAAATAGTTTATATGTAATATTTAAACTATCGTCAATTTTTAATCTTACAATTTTATGTATATTTCCTTTTGTATCATATGCTTTTATTATTTGATTGTCTAACCAATAATATCCTTCTTGTAATTCAATATCTATATCATGGTCTTTTAAAAATTGTATATATTCTTTAAAAATAGGTTGCAAGTCAATCACCACCTCATAAAAATTATCTAATACCACATTCTTTCAAAAATAATCTAGTATCATCTACTGACATCTTTCTCTCTGTTAGGCAAGGTAATTCAATAACTGGTATATGTTTAGCAATCGCACATTCAATTTCTTTATAAACTCCCGCTGGTATTTTCATTTCCAGCCATTTTATAAAGTTGTGTATCACTTATTCCATGTTGAATACAAATTTCACAATCATATTTATCAAATCCCATAAATTTAAAACATTCACATGGAGTTAAAACTCTACCCAAATTGCATATATTATCACCTCAAAGTTTTAACGAATTCGCAGTTTTATATTAATATTTTACCCCTATGTAATCCAAAACCCTACCTAATCCTAATCCACCTTCTTCTATTGGTTTCATACAATAATTATATATTTGGGGATGTGTAATTTTCATTTTTTGAAATCTATTGGGTTCTTTTTCTAAATGACATCCAAACATACAAAACATACAACCCGTTCTGTCTAAACCAGTAGTTTTTAATTTTCCTTTATCTTCTATAATATCACCATAAATTGAAGAATATGAAACATTGTTCATTTTTAAATATGTAAGAATATCTTGTTCTGTCCAAAATCCCAATGGTGTTGAAATTTTCTTTTTAGCATCAAATGCATTACACCCAGTTTTTAAATATTGTGTTTTTCTTTGTCTACTTTCACAAGCAAGAGAACCTATAAATGGTTTAGCCTTTATTTTATTTAGTGGAGTTTTTTTCATAACATTACAACATTTATTGCTAATTTTAAATGGAGCATCAATTAAAAAAGTCCATTTTTTAAAATTATATATACCCATTTCAGTAGTAAAACATTTATAAGCCCAACAATTTTGTCCTAATTTTTGAACATCACCAACATTTCTAGCAACGTCTTTACTTATAACTGGATATCCATATTTCTCAATAACATCTTTGAAATTCATTTTTGGTCTAACCCAAACTACATTATCAATTGTTTTCACAAAGTTTCTTATTTCGGGATATTCTAATCCAGTATCAACAAACACTGCTTTGACGTTTGGATATAATTCTCTTACAATATGTAATAATACTGTACTATCTTTACCTCCACTAAACGAAACATATACTTCGCCATCAAATGCTTCATACCATTCTTTTATTCTTAGTTTTGTTTTTTCAATCTTAATATCTAAAGGTAGGCCCTGAAGTTGTTGTAATTGCCATAATTCCATATTATTAACCTCCAATATTATATTAATAATATTCGTCAGCCACATTTGTATCTAAAATATCTTTTAATACTAGATTATTTTCTTTAGGCAAATTGTTTTTATCATACTTTATATTAGTCCAATACAATCTATCTCTATCGGCTGCCGAAAATAAATTACTATCAATATGTATATAATCTACACCTAGTCTATTAGACACTATTTTTCTGTCTTCTTCCGTCATACCATCGACATTCTCACATAGAAATAGAACATTAGGATTATTATTTTGTTTTATCCAATCTACAATATCAGCACAAGGATAAAATAACCAAGACGATTCGCCTTTTAACCCATCATCATATCCTTTTCTGCCTTTAACCGCTTTAGAATTATTTCTGCATGGAAATCCAAATAATATTAAATCAATTTTAGGCAAACTTTTTAACCATGTTTCATTTTGATATATTTTTAATAAATCTCCACATTGTATTGTATTAGGAAAATTTTCTTGTGTAACTTGTATTGCTTTATTTTAATTTTATATACTTATTATCAACTTGACTATCTAAAAAATCATAAAAATTAGTATATTGTTTTTTTATATCAAATAGTATAGCATTAATCGATAAAAATTACAACTATTTTTACACGATTAACAAAAAATATGCGTGTAAAAAATCAAAAAGTTATTGCAAGGCATATCGCTTTGTGCTATTAATATTATTTGCTCAATTTGAACTTCTCACAATCGTAATATATGTTAGGCATTTTTTCTTTTATATTCTTAATTTCATACCCTCTTATAGCACACACAACTTTAATTTTATTATTATTTGCAACATAAACTTGATAATATTTACATTTTGCAGAACATTTTGCCATATGCACCATCCTTTTATAGAAGGGAAGGCTAAAAAGCCTATCCCTTATTAATTAGTTGAACCTATTCCTCCCACCCTTTCATCTTTTACAGGTTTATCATTATCTGCTTTTAGGTATTTCTCAAAAATTCCCTGAGCGATGGCTTCGCCCTTGTTGATTGACAAAGTTTTATCTCCATGATTGATTAATTTTATCCATATATGCCCTTCGTTTAAAGCATTTGCGTAATCTGCATCAATAACCCCTACGTTATTAGAAAGTGTTACATCGTATTTAAACCCTAATGAACTTCTTATGTATATCTTTAATACTTCGTGGTCTTGCATATAAGCCTTAATTCCTGTAGGAATTTTTATTGTTTCGCCTGGATTTAATTCAAAGCTGAATGGGCTATATATATCATACCCAGCCGATTTAGCTGTAGCACGTCTTGGCAGCTTAATATCAAGATATTCTTCAGCTAATTCGTGCCTTTCTCCACCGACATCTTTAACATATTGTTCAAATGAAATTTTTTCAAAGCCTCTTTTTTTAGGGAATAAAAATTGAACATCATCAGCAGTTAATGTAATATTAAAATCTTTTACTAAATAATTCATACAAATTCCTCCTATTTTATATTAATATTTTACTGCAAATTGATTATCAGAAGCTAACCAAATTCCTAATACTTCATCAAATCGCTTATCCTTATTTGGTATATATCTGCCAAACTTAATAATTATATTTTTGTATTGTATTAATTCTTTTATTTTATCTTGAATTTCTTCAGGATAATAACCTGTGTAAATTACTATATCATCATTGCACTTTTGTCTAAACTGTTTTATAAATTCTAATACTTCATCAAATTGTAACATCGGTTCTAACCCACCTATAACAATTGCTTGTGCAATTGGATTGTTGAGGTATCTATCAATGATACTCTCAATAGATACTTCAATGTTTTTTTGTTGTGCTATTTGTGAATTTTGACATATAGAAATATCTAAATTTAATTCCTTTAAACATTTCCAATCACAATTACACATAGCAATCATCATAGATGTTTTTTTATAGTCTTGAAAATCTTCATCTATTATATATTTAATTTTCATTAAACTTGTACCAATATCTCCTTTCAAACTCTGCTTTACGCTCTTTATTATAAGAACTGCTTGGAGTTAAATAACCCACGATTCTTTGAAATGTATCTATAGTTGGTTCTTGACATACTGGGCATATATCTCCATAATAACCATGCCTATTTTTACAAGTTGATATTTTATTATTAAAAGCGAAATAAATTACGCCCTTGCCTGCTATATAATTTAATAAGTCCCATGCTTGGTCTTTGTTTGCAAATTTTCCATCAACATTTATATGGCATATTTGACCGCCGCCACATTTTTTATCAAGCACAGAACCTAATCTTATTTTTTCATCTAATGTACATTTTTCAGTTAGTGGTATCCATTGGTTTGCATAAATAAAGTCATTATACTTATTAGGATATAATCTATTATCTTTTTCACATAATATTACTGCACATCTTTCAGCAGGAACTGCTTCAACATTAATACTATAGTCAAAATTATAAGAATCTTTAACTTCATTAATAGTATCCATAATTAATGAAGCAAACTGTATACCTTCATCAGTATAGTATTTATTTCCAAATTCATCTTCTTTGATTAAACCAAAATGTCTAATGGTTTCATACATAGCATTTATTCCAATAGTATTGTATTGTCTGCTCATATCTATTAAACCTTTAGAATAATTAGGCAAAATTCCTTTTTCTATGTTTCTCTTTATAATATGTCTGACTATATCAAGCACATCAATACATAATTTAACTCTTTCTTTAAGTTTTTCAATATATTCTTCTTTAGAATTAGTTTCATAAGCTATCCTAACAAGGTTAATTGTATTTACCTTAACAGAACCTATTTTAAGTGATGTCCCTCCTATTGAGTTTATAAAACCTGTTAGTTTGGAGAAGTTATTAATGAGCCTGCAACAAGAACTCAAACTTGTAACATCTTCGCTAACAAAAAAGTTTGCATCACACCATTCTGTATTGTGGTCGCTACACCACCTTGCAAAATCTTCGTCCATAAATTTACCATTCTGGTATAATAAAGAGTAAGTAATAACTGGGAATGTAAACATCATTTCCTGTCTTGTTTTAGCAACGACTTTCATAAATGCTTTCTGGAATTCTATTATCTCGTCAATATGCTCAACTATATATGTACCATCTGGATATTTTCTATCTCCAAATATTTCAGCAAGATAATACCTGTCCATTATTGAAACATTAGTAAATGAACATTGATTTACTCTTAAATATGGCTGATTGAGTCCATAAATAAATTCTTGAAAACACTGGTCTCTATAATATTCAGGAGATATTAAATAATAACCATTTTTTACATCATTATACCAAAAATAGTATGCATGGACTAAAAAAGATGATATTCCACATGCTCCACTTGTTCTATTTGAAGTCCAACTTACAAATTCTTTTACATGTGCAACAAATGTAGTTAAGTGTTTCGGTGCTCCACCGCCAAATCCATCAACAAAATACAAGCCTTTTTGTACTACATCTTCTAAATCATACGCAAAACAATATGGAACAAACGAGGCAGAGTATCCATCATGCAAATACAAAGCGCCACTCCATTCAGCTTCAAGCCATTCTTCTGCTCTTTTTGAACCATATTTTTTAGTTATTTCATAAAATGTTTTATTAAAAGACAATAATTTTTTTCTTGGCTTATTCATTTCTGATTCAAGAGAACAAATATCCTTTTGGCTTACATTAGCATTTGAATCTATTGATGCATCTGCAACAGTATCACTATCAATAAAATTATCTATAAAATCAGTATCACTTAATTGGTCATTATGTAATGAATTTAATCTTTCAAAATCTTCTCCATACTTAGCCTTCATTTTGTTTAAGGCTACTACAAATGGTAAATATAATTTAACATTTATGTCCATACTATATCTCCTTTACCCAGTTTATTGCTTCTAAATAATTCATTATATTTCCATCTACTTCAAGCATTGGTACAGATTTAAACCCTTTTTGTATTAAAATATTCATATCTGATACTTTTTCATATATCACTCCTTTCTCATCTAATTTTTGTTGCAGTATTTTACATCTTGGACAATTGTTTGAATAAAATGTGACTTTTATAACGACCACTCCTTTACACGTTTTGCTTTAGAAAATCAACAAATTTTCTTATTATTCTTTGTTGGTCAAACGGTATATTCTCATCGAAATTATCGTAAAATTTATTATGTAATTCGTCTATATTATTTTTAAATTGTTCTTTAATTTCTTGGTTAAAATATTTGTTTTTTTCATATTTCTCTAATTTCTGTTTATACTCTTTATATATTTCGTATTTGTCACAAACACTACTACAATCACAATTGCGTCCTGCACTCCAATATGATGTACAATTCATACATGGATTTTTAATTTCCTCCATCTATATCATCCTTTCTAATTGGTTTATCATCTATTGGATAGAAGTATTTATATGTAGGATTTTTACAAATATTTTGGAATTCCATATAATATTGATATTGACTTGGTATCGCCATATACCGCCAACACTCATTTTTCTTTTCACATGTTGGATTTCTGCACATTGCTATGTCAGGCATATTATACCTCCTATTTTATATTTATATTTTTTAATTCCTCTTTAATTGCTATAACCTTACGACTATATCTAGAAGAATCTATTCCTCTACTAACAAGATTTTTTGTTGCTCGTTCCCCCATATTGTATGACATCAAAACAATATGCTCATTATTGTATTTTTTTAGCAATTGTGACAACATATATACTCCTGCGTCTATATTTTGATATGGGTCTATAAAATCACTTATGCCTAATTCTTTAGAAAGCCATTTGTGATTAATGCTATTTATTTGAAAAAGACCATAGTCCTTGCTACCATTAGAATTTTTATGTACTAAATTAGGATTAAAATTACTTTCTGTTTTTATTACAGCTATTGCTAAATCATAAGGCACATTATATTCTTTACATTTGTTGTATAGGTATTTTTGAATATCTTTATTTAGTGGTATATCATATTCTGGAATAATTTCTTCTTCTTCCTCTAAAGTTATTTCAGGAATTGTTGTTTTTACAGGTTCATATATATTCTCTTCTTCTGCTATATTTATAGTATCACAAGGTTCATATATATTCTCTTCTTCTGCTATATTTATAGTATCACATTCATTATTATTTGTCAATATTATATTATTTGCTATATAAACTCCTGTAGCTGTGAATATTATAAAAACTATTAATCCAAAAATTATGCGTCTCAATGATATCTACCTCTCTCTCTTTTGTTTTAGTACAATTTTAACTTTCTTTCATTAAATCAAATAGTTTTTTATTTCTTCTTCTATTGGAACAAGTTTGTCGCTCCATGAATCATAAACTAATTCTCCATTTTGCCATTTCTTGAAGTCTTCCTTGGATGCAATACAAAGGCTATGTGTTGAACTGCTATTTGTTTCAAAAACACCTCTGCGAATTACTCTCATCTTACATTTCCTCCTTAATTTCCTTTATAATATTCATCATGTGGATAATTTACATTAATATCCACATTATAATCATCATTATCATTACCAGTAATAATAAAGCTTTCCGATGAAAACAAAAATTTCATAAGTTTATCTTCATCTTCACAAATTTCTAGAAAATCATCTAACTCATAAGAATGGTCTATATATCCATATGCCAAATACTTATACTTACCATCAGATGATGGTAATATTGATGGGTTTGATAGTTTTGTGAATGTATCCCCATTTCGTTTGTAGATTGTGATATATGGACTGTTATTATGAGTCACAGCTAGATATGTACCTGTTGAATCAAATGCTATTCCAAACCCTGTACCCGTTGGTAATGTTGATGGGTTTGACAGTTTCGTGAATGTATCTCCGCTTCGTTTGTAAATTGTGATATATGGACTGCTATAATGAGTCACAGCTAGATATGTACCTGTTGAATCAAATGCTACTCCCCACCCATAACTCGCTGGCAATGATGACGGGTCTGATAGTTTTGTGAATGTATCACCATTTCGTTTGTAGATTGTGATATATGGACTGTTATCATGAGCCACAGCTAGATATGTACCTGTTGAGTCAAATGCTACTCCATTCGCAGCATCTGTTGGTAATGTTGATGGGTTTGGCAGTTTCGTAAATGTATCCCCACTTCGTTTGTAAATTGTGATACATGGACTTTCATAATGAGCCACAGCCAGGTACGTACCTGTTGAGTCAAATGCTACTCCACGCCCAGTACCCGTTGGTAATATTGATGGGTCTGATAGTTTTGTGAATGTATCTCCACTTCGTTTGTAGATTGTGATACATGGACTGTTATCATGAGCCACAGCCAGGTACGTACCTGTTGAGTCAAATGCTACTCCATACGCATAACTTGTAGGTAATATTGATGGGTTTGATAGTTTTGTAAATGTATCCCCATTTCGTTTGTAGATTGTGATATATGGACTGTTATTATGAGCCACAGCTAGATACGTACCTGTTGAATCAAATGCTATTCCACGCCCAGTACCCGTTGGTAATGTTGATGGATCTGATAGTTTCGTAAATGTATCCCCATTTCGTTTGTAGATTGTGATATATGGACTGCTATAATGAGCCACAGCTAGATACGTACCTGTTGGGTCAAATGCGACTCCCCACCCAGTACCCGTTGGTAATATTGATGGGTCTGATTCATAATGCGTAGTATATTTTTCATGCTCCCAACCAAATTCGCCTATTGTAAATTTTATAAAATCTTGCTTATCGTCCAGGATGTTGTTTTTAGTAATACATATTGAATGCGTACTACTTGAATTTGTTTCAAAAACACCACTTCTTATAACCTTCATACATAACCTCCTATATATTATTTTTATATAAAATCTTAGCCGAAAACCACGACGGCTTCAGCCTCGTGGATGAAGGCTTATCCTTGTTCTTGAATATATTTTTCTATAACTTCTTTACTTACATTACCTATACTACAAACAAAATATCCATTGCTCCAAAATGTTTGCTCCTTCCAAAATTCTTTACTTAAATCCGGTAGTTCACATTTTAATAAAAAACATATTTTATACAAGTAGTCTTATCACCTACTTATATAATACCACAAGTTTTATATTTGTCAAGTATAATTTTATATTTATATTTTATAAAAATTCACTATTTGCTATAGTATATTCTTCTATCCAATATTCTTTTACATCCTCGTTTTCAATAAACTTACCATCCTTAAATATTTTCTGAGATTTTTTCTTACTCTTATTGATATATATAACATCACCTGTTTCTATTGGATATTTTTCAAAATCCCATTTACTTACTTTCATGATGCCTGTAGTACCTTTTGCTAAACAGTATAAATTAAGTTTTGGAGAAAATTTAGTATCAATATCCATAACATACGCATATCTTGGATTTATATTAGGAATTGTCGTTTGAATATATCCTAATAATTCTTGTTCAAATTTAATTTGTTCCTTTAAAGATATTCTTTTATTAGGCGTTATACTTTCAATTTCTTTTAATGCAGTTATACGCTTTATTTTTGTATTGTCTTTATATTTTTTATCATATTTATTACTTCCTTCAGTAAACTCTTTATACACATTACTTCCTTCAGTAAACCCTTTATACACATTCAATAGTTTACCGTTTTCTCCAAATTGTTTGAAGTAATTTAATTGTATTAATATACTTATTTGTCTTGTGTTTGCTGATGTTTTTTCTACAATGTCTACAAGCAAATCAATAAAACTATTATATTTATTTTTGCTTAATTCATATAGCTCATTTGCTACTTCTTTGTTTAGATATTTAATACTTGCACAACCTCTGTATATAGTGTTTTCTACTTTATCAAAGAAATAATCAGCTTTTGACTTACCAAACTCTATAGGTTTTACTTTTATACCCTTACTCTTTGCATATTCAATTATCTTTGTAGTTTTTTCTTGATTGTCTTTGTTTAATAATACTGTCAAATACTCTATGGTATAGTATTTTCTCAAATAACCACAAGCAAAACCTATCATACTATATGGCAAACTATGATTTAAAGAAAACAAATAATCGCTTGCATCTTCTATAACTCTTAAAAATGATTCTATAATCTTTTCTGCTTCTTCTTTTGTGGTATTATATTTTTCTTGCATTGTTTTTATAAAACCATCTTTTATTTGTGGTATGTATTGTTCTGTTCCCAACTTCTTGGCAAACCCTCGTCTTATTACGTCTGCCTCACCCATTGTAAAACCACAAAATTTATTGAGAAATTCAATAATCTGTTCTTGATATACAAGATAATTAAGCGTTGAAGACAACATCTCATTTAGTGCAGGATGCCCATTATCATTAATTATGCCTTGACACATTTTATCTCTATATGATTCTCCTGCTGGTCTTATTGCACCATTAGCCATTGAAAACAAAGATAAATAATCTATATATCCTATTTGTTTTTTTATTTTATTTAATACTTCTTTACTAAATAGTTGTTTTATTACATGCCCTGCAAAATCAGACTCCATCTGAAATATAGAAGTATTGTCTTGTGCAATATCTTCCCATACAGAAACGTCATTAAAATCCAAATTGTCAGGCGTAATCCTTTCAATTCCTGCTAATTTACAAGTTTCGTTTATAATTTGTATGTTATCTAATCCTAATATATCAAGTTTAACAAAATTAACACTATCAATACCTTTCATATCTACCTGTGATATCGGATATTCATTTGTAGAAGTAGTAAACAATCCTAATTCTTCTTCTAAGTTATAATAACTTACCACAGAGCCACAAGGATGTATTGAGACTGATGTAATTACGCCATTTAATAAATCAACATATTTAAATAATTCAGGATATTGTTTTCTATATTTTTCTTCATCTTGTTCGACATTTTCACATATCTTATTAACTATATCAAGTGGTATTTCCAATGCTCTTGCCACATCTCTAATCGCACCTTTTAATGCTACAGTATTAAAAGCTACTATATCACAACAATTTAACCCCAAATTATTAAACACAAATTTTTTGACTTCATCTCTTCTGTTAGGCGGGTAATCCACATCTATATCGCTAAGACTTACCCTTTCAGTATTCATAAATCTATCAAAATTAAGATTATATTTAATTGGGTCTACTTCGGTAATGCCTAATAAATATGCACACAGACAACCAGATACCGAACCTCTGCTAGGCCCTGCATATATATCATTGTTTTTACACCAAGAAATTATTTTTTCCTGTAACAGCAAATAGTCTATTGCCTTGTTTTTTCTTATTGCTTGTAACTCGTATTCAATTCTATTTCTATATGTTTCGTTATTTAACTCCTTTTCGATCAAAGCATTATTAATTTTTTCTAAAAATACTTGTTCAGCATTTTCAGTCTTAGGATATTTGTATGTATAGTCTAATTCAAAATTTTCTATCATATCTGCAAGTATGTTTGTATTTTCTATAGCTTCTAAAAATACTACTTTTGGTAGTGCATTTTGTTCAATATATGCTTCAACAAGTTCGTCATAAGTTTTAAATGTCAAATCCCAATCTTCTTCATTTTCAAATTTAATATGTTTTGATTTTTGCAATATTCTTCTAACATCGTGTAATTCTTTATTTAGACTATGTGTATCTGTACCAGCAATAAGCGGAATATTATATTGTTTAGATAACTCATATAAATATTTATTATACTTATATTGTGTTTTTTCTTTGTCGTTATGATGTTGTATTTCAAGAAAACATCTGTGCTTATTTTTGATTAAAAAATCTAAAAATTTTTGTTTAGCACTGTCTGTTCCGTTGTTTAATATTCCTCCTAAACACGCTGTCGTAACAATAATGTTATCGCTTGTGCTAATTAATTCATCTAATGCAATTCTTGCATCATAATAAAAATGTCCATCTTTAGTATAAGCAAGTGAAGATAATCTATTTAATTCTTTAACTCCATCTTTGTTTTTGGCAATAAGAATACAATGCCAATTGTCTCTAACTTTGTTTTCTAAAGATTCAGTAATATAAAATTCTTGCCCATGTATATATTTTATACCAGCCTTATCACAAAGTTGTTTCTTTTTAATCCATTGAAATACATTTCCATGCTCTGAAAAGCCAATAGAAGTCATGCCGACTTCTACGGCTTTATTTATGTATGCTTCATATTTAGTTGCACTATCTAAAATAGATAAATCGCTATGTAAATGAAATATAGTATAATTACTCATAATCAACCTCGCATAAATTCTGGTAAATTTTCATCTCTAGGGTCTGGTAAATTATCATTATATTTATTTTTATCCCATTTAAATACTTTATCTAGTTCTTCTTTTGTAGACCATAACCTATATGAAGGACTATCAAAATATACCCCCAATTCTTTATCTTGCGTTCCAGTAATTCTATTTTTAAATAAGTCTATAATACAATCATACTCTATTGGCTGAACTACATATTCCCCTTTTTTATTTTTTATTCCTTCTTTTTCTTTTGGAGTAATTCTATGTATAGACATAACATAATGTGCTAAATTGGTTATGTCTCCGCTTCCACCTACGTCCAGTTTAGTTAATCTTCGTATTGTTTCAACCTTTCGTGGATGTGCTACTAAATGCACAAGGACATTAAATTTATGTGCAAAATTTACAAGTTTTACTACAAATTCTTTCTGCTTTTGCCATATGTTTTCATTATTACACTCAAGGTCAATCATCATCAAATTATCTAACACAAAAATCTTAACTCCTTTTTTACGTGCCAATTCTTCCATTTTGTTCAATATTGAAGTTGCTGTAAAGTCTTTATCGTTATCATAAACGTAAATCCTCCCTCTGTACCAATCTCTCATTTGTTTTCTAATCTCTGGTTTTATTTTTCTAATGTGTTTATTTTCAATTTCAATATGCCTTCTCCCTGCCAATTGCAATTCAATCCATTTTTTTAACTGTGGCTTAGTCATTTCTCCACTAAACACAAATACATCGTATCCTTGATTTAAAGGTTCACATATACACATTTGATTTATTAATACTGACTTGCCACTGCCGTTGATCCCTGTGATTATATTTATACAACCAAAGAAAAATTTATATATCCATTTGTCTATCTCTTCAAAACCAGAAAATACACCTTCAGCAGTTTCTACATCAAATTCCTGTATATCATACAAATCCACCACATCAGTAATAGGCATTTCTTTTGCATTATCGATACATTCTATAACTTTATCTTTTCCGTAATAATACAATACTTCGTTAATATCTTTTATGTATATTGTTTTACCATCTTTTTCTATTTCTGTCGGTGCTTCAACTTCATAGCAACGCCATTGTCCTAAGCGTGGTATTATATTTTTCTTCATTTTCCGTCCAGCTTCATCAGCATCAGCCCATATTATTATTTTATTAAATTGCTCTAACCAGTCCCAGTTCTCCTCGACCCACGATTCATTCCCTGCACCAAATGGTACTGAAACTGTATTTTTAAATCCTGCCTCAATAGCTGATAAACAATCTAACTCTCCTTCGCAAATCAGCAACGGTTGTGTCGGATCAATTCTATTAATATTAAATAATAAAGGTGTAGTATCAGCACCTTTTTGACACCAACATTTCATTTCTCCTTTATTAAGTTTTCTTGCAGGACGATATTTTACCATTGTAAGAACATCATTTGTATCATAATAATTAAAAACTATATTGCCATGACTATCTTGTCTAATATCACAATAGTCTAATGTTTCTTTGCTTATACATCTTAATGTAAGATATTGTTCTACTTTACTTCTATCCGTATTTGTTTCTTCTTTAGGATATTTATATTCTCGTTTTGTTTCTATGTTTTTTGTACCAAAGCTATATTTAATTCCTACTTCCTCAAATAGTTTTTCTACTGCTCCTAAATATGTATAACCTTGTTGCATATATAGGTCTAATATTCCAAAATTACGACTACATCCAAAACAATGATAACTATAATTCTTCGGATTCCACACGAAGGAAGGAGTTTGCTCCTCGTGAAATGGACATAATGCTTTTAAATTTCTTTCGTCAAATTCTTGTAAATGTAACGCTTCTGCAATTATATAAGCAGCCCTATCGCCCATTTGTTCCTTTGCTTTAATAATAAGTTCTTGCGGTATTAACAAATAATCAACCTCCTTCTTTTTTTGATATAAAGGGAGAAAAATTTCTCCCTTTATATATTAATTATGAGAATGAATTAGAAAGGAAGGTCATCCATTTGACTATCTATTTGTGAATTGCTCATATTCACAAAGTCGAATATAACAACATTTACAAATGATTTCTTATCTTTTCCTTCTCCTATAGTTGTATTGCTAATTTTACCACTTGTGATTTTAATTCTGTCTTTTGCAGATAAAGCTAAAGCAGGCTCTTTTGCTTTACCTACAAATGTAGCAAACCAATAAGAATTAACATATTTACCTTCTTTGTTTTTCTCACTGGTTGAAATCCTGCCTTTTACAAAATTACCTTTGTCCTCAATTTCCCAAACAGTAGCATAAGCATTATTAAATAGTATCATAAAATACCTCCGTTTTTATATTTTTATTTTATCAGCCATTTCCTTTGTTAGAGGAATATTGTTCACCTAATAAATAGTGATAATCTATTATTTCTGCTGTTTTTACACTTCTACAATATTCACATTTACCACATGGTATAGGCTCTACCTTGCCTTCCTTCAGTGCTATAATTCTTGGTAAATGTTCTTCTA
>Ga0208461_1001613_pt1 | contig 19949 bp, 14 predicted proteins | sample AD_JPNTR4_MetaG_FD_184448 | JGI IMG/M metagenome (GOLD analysis project Ga0208461, IMG submission 184448) | Active sludge microbial communities of municipal wastewater-treating anaerobic digesters from Japan - AD_JPNTR4_MetaG (SPAdes) (version 2) | ecosystem: Engineered > Bioreactor > Anaerobic... | reverse complement strand
TTAATTAATAGAATCCTTGTTAGTGCAGAGATTATTACAAAAAGGTTTTCTTGTGATATTTCTAAATGCAGGGGGATTTGTTGTTGTGATGGAGAATATGGTGCACCTGTAGAGTTTGGTGAGATTGAGGTGTTACAGTCAATACTTAAAGATATAGTTCCGTATCTTTCTGAAGAATCTAACCATAAGATAAAAGCAGAAGGTGTTTATAAAAGAAGTGTCTGGGGAGGTTATGAAACTCCTCTTTCTGATGATGGTTCCTGTGTATATGCTGTTGAAAAAAATGGAATCGTTTTTTGTGGTATTGAACTTGCGTGGAAAGATGGAAAAATCACTTTCAGAAAACCTATATCTTGTCACCTTTATCCTGTTAGGGTAAGAAAACTCGGGATATTCGAATATCTTGTTTATGAGCACTGGGATGTCTGTAGAAGTCATAACTCCGAGAATACGCCTCTTGTATTTGAGTTTGTTTCTGATGCATTGCAAAGAAAATATGGGGCTGATTTTGTAGATAGATTAAAGGAAATCGCGTACAAATAAAAAAAATGGATTCTTTAATGGTTGATTTTTTTATTATCACTATTATTCTGGTTGAGGGATGGTGGATATATTTTGCATATCAGGTTGACCAGCAGATACACTCTGCGGGATTTGTGTTATTGGAAATTTTAACAGTATGCTGCCTTATATTGGGTTTTCTTTCTCTGGCTGAGGTTATTAAATTCAGATTTACTTTTTTATTACCATCTATACCAATATTTTCATATATTATTGTAAAGGGGATATATGCAATTCTTGATGTTACCTATGAGAAAAATAAATTAAGAAATGAAATTGCCAAGGCTTCAAAAACAAGTAGCAGTAAATCCTTTGAAAAGGTTGGTGATATTTATTTCTTAAAGTCAGATTTTGAGAATGCAATCCTGTGGTATAGAAAAGCAAAATCAATTAAGGAGACCCCAGAAATAATTGAAAAGATAGATAGGACAAGAAAAGAAATTCTTCTTAAACAAAAGAAATTGTGGATATGTCCTGAGTGCAGTATAACAAATTCAAGTAAGGACCAACAATGTAGAAGTTGTGGGGCGCTTAAGCCATCATTAAAGGCAGTAAAAAAAGAATTATCCCAGGCCAGTAAGATTATGAAAAGGGATATTTTTTTTCTTACTCTGATGGTGTTTGTTGTTTCTTTCCTTATATGGTTTATAAAAAATTCCGGGATTCTTATGTCTATTATAGTTTTTTGTATATTATTTGTTCCTTTTGCCATATACCTTCTGGTTAAATTTTTTTCAGGATAGAATAAGATTAAAATTGACCTTGTGGGTATTTGACCCGAGAAAAAAGAAGTGTTTTAATATAACTGCTGGAGGGTATTGAAGACAGTAATCCTTGTATTTTTAGAATCGCTAACCTCTGTATAAATGAACGGTAAATACTCAGTAAACCCCCATAGAAATTTTAGTAAGAGAGACAGAATAATTTTTTCTGAATAGGCAAGTTAAACAAAGTCAGGTATTGTTTATTTTCTGGATGGATTTTTGCCCCACACCAAGACCAGAGTGTGGGGCTAACTACATTTCCTTAATTTAATTTTCATATCCTCATTGAGTTTGTGAGGGAGAAAATCTTCTAATTCATTTTCAGATGGACAATTTCCTTTTTTTGTACATTCAGTCAGGTAATATGTTAGATATGCTCGTGGAGAGATATTATGTATTTTGCATGTCTGGATAATTGATAACATACCTACGGTTAATTCACCAGCCCAGAAAGAATGGTTTCCCCAATAGTTTTTTCTGCCAAGAGTTATGGGTCTAATCATTCTTTCAACAAGATTATTATCCATAGGTATCTCTGGATTATCTACGAATAAAGTTAGTCCTTTCCAGTGTTCTCTCATACTTTTCATAATTGTATTTTGTCTATGGTTGTCATACTCCATATTGATAAGAGCGTAAATTCCAGAAATTTCCTCTCTTAATTTTATATCATATTCTTTAAAAAGAACATCATCTGAATTATATTTTATTCTTTGATTGTTAATATGATATAAATTACCTATCCTTTCAATCCATTCATCTGCCCAACAGGCGGTATCAGGGTTTTTTATCTTTGCATCAATAAATTCTCTCCTTTGATGAGCCCAACAATAACTAAGTTCTACAAAACCACTTCTTTCTAACACCTTATATGCAGAGAACTTATCTACACTCAGCATCTTTTTATTTTCGGGATTAACATCATTTTTCTGTAATACTTTAATTTCCTCTGGTTCTATATCAAATAATGACTTTAATGGAACCTTTGCAGATCTTGTTGGATGAAGAACAAAAAACACTATGTCTTTTGTAGCATATGCCCAGATAAACCAATTATAATTTTCCTTATTATCAATCTTGATAAATAAATGCCATCCTGATTCATCTGCATGCCAGTGATTAAATTCCCTTAAACTCCTTCCCATTTCCTCATATAATGGCTTTAAATAAACAAAATATATTTTCTGCAATCCGCCAAATATACTTCCAGCAGATATACCTAATCCATATTCTTTCATTTCTGATATCTGCCTTTCAATAGGAAGATGATTTTTATATTTATTGACAAGAACATCAACCCAGAAATCTAAAGAAAACTTGCCTTTGGGAATTATCTTTATACCAACAGGCGCAGTTATAATTTGTCCAGAACATTTACAGGTCTTTCTATATTTCTTCCTTTTTATCTTCTTCACATAATACACCTTCTCTACACACACTTCACTTGATACCTCTTCTGTGCCTATTTCTTCATAAGGTAATCCACAATTAGGACAATACCTGTCTTGTTCTGGTATATCTATTATTTCTTCTCTCACAGGTAAACCATCAGGTATCTTCCTCCCACTTCCTTTATGTCCAACCACTCCTCCACGCCTTTTATCCTGCTTACTACATTCTTCCTGCTGTCGCTGCTTTTCACTCTTCTTCCCAAAAACAATCTTATTTAGTAATTTTACCTTGCTTATTTCCTCTCCCAATCTCTCTCTTAATTTCTCATTCTCTTCAAGTAGCGCATTTATCCTTAAATATGCTTTTTCAACTACTTCTTTCAATGTTTCTATCTCTTTGTTCCTTTTCTCAAACTCTACTATCGCTATACGAAATATATCCCTTATCTTCTCATTCTCTTCAACTAACTTCCTATTCTCTGCCTTTAAATATTCATTCTCTTCTATTATTTCCTCTTTACTTCTGTTTTCTACTTCTATTATCTTTTCCGCTCTTTCCATTTTTTACCTTTAATAATTGTATGTTAAGTGTTGATATCTTTTCTATTGCCTCCCATAATTTATTATAATTGTCTGTATATCTTTTCGCCTGTGCTTTCTTCTCTTTGGATACATAAACAGTATGTATCTTCTTGCCTTTCCCATAACCTATTCTGTAAAACGGTCCATGCCGGTATTCCTTTGATTTATGACACTTACATTTTTCCCTTATACATTCTAACCAAACTTCCCTGAATGTTCCCCGTACTACCTCGCCTAATGGCGGAGCAACCCTTAATATCTTGTTTTTTTCTTCTTCTATTCTTTTCTCCTTCATTTTCTTCCCCCCTTTTGTATACTAATTATTTAGTATGTATATTATACCTGCAAAAATATCACCTGTCAATAGATATTTTTATTTTTTTCAAAACGTCTCAAAACCCACATGTATTAAGGACTTGCAGAACACTTGACAAAAACTTGGGGGGGGGTATAATGAAAACAGAATTAAAATTTGACAGGAAATTTTTAAAAAGGTAAATTAAACATTAAGGCAGTTCACTGAATACTTACAATGAACGGGAATATCCCGGAATGAAAGGAGGTGAAGAAAAATGAAAAGAAGAGGATTCACTCTCATAGAACTTCTGATAGTAATCGCTATCATAGCGATTCTTGCATCAATGATTCTACCTGTGATTAACAGGGCAAAGGAAAAAGCAAGAGAAGTATCGTGTATGAATAATCTTAAACAACTTGGAATTATCTTTTTCCTTTATGCTGAAGACAATGATGATTGGCTTCCTCCAGGGGCTTGGGGAGAGGCATTCAGAATTCGTGGAAATGTTAGTACAGTTTTACAGAATAGGTATAAAGTCAAAAAACAACTTGTTACGTGTGCTTCAGGTGATATGTACAGACGTTTTCGTGGAAATCCTGGATGGACATGGCCTGCGAGCGATGCTATGATGAGCTATCATTATGTTGGTGGAGATGGTGGAGTATCGTCGACACAGGGCAGTTACTGGTATGGTTGGCACAGAACGTATTTTACAAATGTAGGCACCCCGCGCAGACCCACACCAAGAACCATTATTAATGCAAAATGGGCAGATAGAACACCCTTAATGTGGGATATTTCTTATGATGCTGGTGATGCCGTAAACCACTACTGGTATAAGACCCCTGTTAGTAATCATCCAAATAGTGATGGAACTGCTGCTTTTCAGAATGTCCTTTTCCTTGATGGTCATGTTGAAAAGCAAATACTCAGTCGGGGTGTGGGAAAATATAAATGGGGTCGTGACTATTATGATTGGTTTTATCTGAATGACTAATTTATTAGATAGTGGGCTAGCCTTCAACAGAATTGTCCGGGTTTCAAAGAACTCCAGTTTCTGAAGGAAATCTTGTCCTATTTTTGAAATTTTTCAATCCTTAATTTTTGATGAATCAATATCTTTAGTTATTCTGTTAAAGATTGATTCCACAGGGGATGTTACTAGTGATTAAGAAGAAATTTTTTCTGATTCTTATTACCTTATTTCTGGTTTTTCTCAATGATACTCTGTATAGCGCTGGTTTTAATATAATCAGGAAAGAAATTGTTCTTGATGGTTTAACGCGGGTATATCGGGTACAAATTCCTGCTTCTTACGATGGGAAAAAACCTGTACCTTTGTTATTTGTTCTTCATGGTGGTGGGGGAACAGGCGAGAGGATACCCAAGTTTACTGGGTTTGGTGATCTCTGCGAAAAAAAAGGGTTTGTTGTGGTATATCCTGATGGATATAAAAATGTCTGGAATATTGCAAGTGGGTTGTTTCTATTCGGGGTAGATGATATCAAATTTTTTAAGGTGATGATTGAACAAATTTTAAGCCAATATAGGATTGATAAGACATCGATTTATGCTGCGGGTATTTCCAATGGAGCGATGATGTGCTTTACTCTTGCATGCCGTATGTCTGATAGTTTTGCTGCTATTGCTGCAGTTTCTGGAAATCTTCCTGTGATATTAATGCAGGAAAAACCAGAAGACCCTGTTTCTGTTTTGATAATAAATGGAACAGATGACCCAATTGTTCCGTATAATGGTGGAAGTATAAAGGTTTTCGGTAGGGAGAGAGGAAGAGTCCTTTCAACTGAAGAGACCTTAAACTTTTGGATTAAGGCCAACAATTGCATTCAACAGATATCAGTTGATAATCCGCCTGATACTGTTAAGGATGACGGTTCATATGTTGAGATAAAAGCATTCAGAAATCCGTTAAATGGAGTTGAGGTTATGTTATACAGTATCAAAGGAGGAGGACATACCTGGCCAGGAGCAGTACAATATTTACCAGAATACATCATTGGTAAAACAAACAAAGATATTAATGCTTCTGAAAGAATATGGGAGTTTTTTTCAAAACATAAAAAGGATATTAAATGATTGAAAGCGCAAAGAAACTTCGGGCAATTTATGAAAGAAAACCATACGCACCATTTTTTCAAAGGGAATTTGGTTTTTATTGTCTTAACAGGTGGAAGCAACAAGGATACATTAATGAGGAGACAAATCTTGATGAGTTATTTGGCTTTGATCCACCAGGAAATTATAATCTCGGTCAACTCGGCTGGACAATTGCAGGGTTTGAGCCATACTTTGAAAATAAGGTAATAGAGGATAAAGGCGATTATGAACTTGTTCAGGATGAAGGAGGAAGGCATGTATTGTTTTTTAAGGGAAGAAGAAATGGTTTTATGCCTGAATATGTAAGTCATCCAGTTAAAGATTGGAAAACATGGGTTGAAGATGTAAAATGGCGACTCAATCCAGAAACTAAGGAAAGAACAGAACAGTTTCATAGAATTCTTCCAGAACTTCTCGATGCACAGAACAAAGGTATGATGATTACTGAACGTGTTATTGGCGGGTATATGTATTTGAGATGCCTGATAGGGCCAAATGAACTCCCTTTATTTTTTTATGACCATCCGGATATTATCAATGATTGTATGAAAACATGGTTTGAACTTGCTGATAAGATTACAGCAGAACATCAAAAATATGTTTTGATTGATGAACTTTTTTTTGGCGAGGATATCTGCTATAACCATGGACCATTAATTTCTCCGAGGATGATAAGGGAATTTCTTTTTCCATACTATCAACAGTTGATTACAAATATAAAGGCGCGTCAATCAAAAGCAGGTAAGCATCTTTATTTTCATATTGATACAGATGGGTATGCTGTCTCTGTTATACCGCTTTATAAGGAACTTGGAATGGATGTTATGTCTCCATTCGAGGTTGCATCAGGGTGTGATGTTGTAAGAGATGGACAGAATTTTCCTGATATTGCAATGTTTGGTGGGATAGACAAACGTGTTCTTGCAAAAACAACAAAGGAAATTGATGAACATCTTCAAAGGATACTACCTGCAATGTACAAACGGGGTGGATACATTCCAACCTGTGATCATGGGGTTCCAGAAGAAGTATCTTTTGAAAACTATATACACTATAGAAAAGAAGTGCTAAAATTTAACAAATAAGAGGAATAAGTCCTTAGCGAGGTTTATTATTAAGAGGGAAATTAAAATCTCCCCCAACCACTCTTTACAAAAGAGGGGGGAATTAAAATCTCCCCCTTTGCAAAGGGAAGCATATTTTTCTTTTGAAAAAGGATCTCTTCCTTTGTTTCCCCCTTTGAAAAAGGGATTATCCCTTACCCACAAGTTCCCCTTATAAAGGTGGCAAGGGAGATTTAGAGGGGATGGTATAAATAAATAGATAGTTTAATCTGATTCTTATCTACTATATACTTAACAAAGTTTGAAGTACCAATGAAATACCGGAGAAATCCCTATGGAAAAAAGAAATGTTGTCATAAAATTTTTTGCTCCTGTGATGGATGCAAGTATCAATGCTTTAATGAATGCTGTTGACCAGAAGATAAGGGAGGGTATATCAAAATTTACAATTCTTATTTCCTCACCTGGAGGTTCTGTTTTTCATGGTTTAAGCGCATATAATTATTTGAGGGGCATCCCAGCAGAAATAACAACTCATAACTTTGGGAGTGTTGATTCAATAGGTGTTGTTATCTTTTGTGCTGGTACCAGGCGACTTTCTGTTCCGCAGGCGCGTTTTTTACTCCATGGGGTGAGCGTTGGGTTCAGACAGAATGAGGGACTTGAGGAGAAACAACTTGAAGAACGGCTTAAGGGCCTGCGCATTGATATGGAAAATATCGCAAAGGTTATTGCTTTAAATACAAATAAAAATCCTGAGGATATTATCTCTGCTATGCTTGAAAGAACAGCGCTTAATCCTGAACAGGCGCTTTCATGGGGACTTGTGCATGATATTATTGGGGACCTTTATCCTTCTGGGTCAGAGGTGATTTCGATACATTTCCAGCAGCAGACAAATCAGCCCTAACATTCAATGCAACCATACCACATTTCATTATTTGCTTTTGTTGTATATCCGTAAATATGAAGAGTATCTGATGGTTTTGTTCCGTTTCTCATGCCTGCGTTGTGTATAAAAGTAAAGGGCTCCTGAAAATTAACTATCTCTTTTGATTTAATATTACCGGTTGAATCAATCTCAATTAACCAGTTCTCTGCGATTGTTTTTTTATTGTTATCTATTCCAGATATCAAACCAAAAATAAAAATTTTCCCATTTTCTGTAATATGAAATTTTCCTCGACACAGATTCATTTTTTCAATACCTGAAGGAAATTCTGTGCCCTCTTGAAATGAAAAAATTTCCTTTTGATCAAGGATCTTCTGTTTTTTTAATCTTGCATATTTCAGAGAATAGATTAAGGGTTCATCTGGAAAAAACTTTTGTTTTAATCTTTCATCACAACTTTTTTCTGTCCACAAAACATGAGTTATTCCATTGTCATCAACGAATAAATCACAATTCCATGCATTTCCGGCTGTCTTTTCTCTTCCAGATATCTCAACCCAGTATGTAAATGGTTCTTTTGTTATGTCAGGTGTGAATGAAAAAAATACTCTTCTGAAATCAAAGTCCCACATTCTCCCGGTTATCTCTCTTTTATATTTTCTCCATTCCGGGTTTGGTTCAGGGATATCACTTGTGCCAAAAACATAGGCAGCTCTATTTTTTAACTGTATATTGCTATAACAAAGGCGTATTCTATGTGGTACTGGATAATCATAGCCCCATGGCCAATAGAGTTTATCGCAAGATATGCATCTGCCACCTTTATCCATAAGCGACCAATATGCTCTGTCATAATCTCTGTTATGGAAGAGTAATAATTCAGAATTTTCCCTGTCAGCGGAAAAGTTTCTGTAGGAGTGTTCATTAAAAACCACAGGTTCACTAAAATGCGGGATTATTTTTTTTGCTTGTTTTGAATAATCAGGAGATTCAAATTGATAAACCATAGGAAGGCATACCCCTCGGATTGCTTCTGGCTCAAGCATAAACGCGTTTGCTGAAAGGAAAAGTTTTCCGTCTTCGAGAACACAGATTGGCGATGGTTCTCTTGTTTTTTCTGTATCCTGCCTTACTATTTCCCATCCTCGTGCCTTTTTTTGAAAAAGTGTCCATCTTGCGCAATTAAGCAAGGGAATACCGGGTATTGTATCCCAGCCACTAACAAATATCCTGTCATTGTCTGCTGCTATACAGGATGAACCCATACACCACAATGGATCTGCACCATTACCACAATTTGTAAATTGATAGATTTTTTCTTGAAAGAATCTCATCTTATTTTAATAATGGTTGGACTTGACATAACAGGAATTCTCACTGTTGTGTGGTCGATTGTCATTCTGATTTCTTTACTGTCATTAAAATCAGTTCTCATAACCAGTAGGTTATTCTTTAATCTGATTGCAGATATAATTGTGTCTGGTTCCTCTGGAACATTCCAGTAAATTGGCTTACCTCTCAAAATAAAATCGCTATACCTCAAACTCTCAAGATAAACCTCGTGAACAACCTTGATTTCTTCTGACATTTCATTTTGAGGCGACCATACGCAGAATGTATCGTGTCCTCTTAAAAGCATGTGCCATAGGAGTTCCTTATACCTATCTCTGCTCATTGGTTCAAAATCAGAAGGTATCTGTTTTGGCTTAAGAACAGTTTGCCAGTGGACAAAACTTACAATTGGAATTTCTGGCTTTGTATTTCTACCCACAGATGTTGCTTCTTTAAGAAGGGGATAAAACCATCTATACTGTTTATTTTCAAATGTATAATCATTAAAAAATCTATACCAGGTATATATTACAGGCATAGCCATTGTATATCCACTATACTTAAATTCATCAAACCATTTTCTATGGAGTGCATTCTGTTTTTTTTGATATGTTGCGTCTTTTACCTCTTTTTCAAAATAATCCCACCAGTATCTGTATCCATCGTGTGGATTTACAGCATAATTTCCTATCAGACATTCTGGATAGTATTGTTTAACTGTTTCAACAAAAACGCTTTTTTGTAAATCAGCCCTTTTTCTTCTGACTGCCCTTTGAAAATTATCAAAGTCCTCGATTCTTTCTATATTCTGCCGGCATATCGTGCATTTTTTTGAATTTTCCCATGCATCATTCCATTCCATGGGTCCATCAATTTCCCAGTCAACAGCCCAGTAGTTTATCTTAATACCTTCGTTTTTGTATGCCTCGAGGAATTGTTTTATCCTTGATTCAATTACAGGGTATCTTGTATCTATTTTAAAGGGACATCCAATCTTAACTCCCTTTGAAAATGATGTATCAAAAAATGGTTTTCCTTCATCATCAATGTGAGCAGTTTCTTCACTTCCATTGAAAAACATATACACAATTCCACTGGCATCCACAAAAACAGGAAGACCAAGATTTTTTCTTATTCTATCGATTCTTATTGCTTCTGATATACCTTTTTCTATACCTTCTTTTGGTATTCTCCATCCTGTTAAAAGAACAATTTTTCTTTCATTGAGTTTTTTCAGATAATCTGAAATTTCGTCATCAGATAAGTTTGAAGGTATACGAGCCCAAACAAAAAGAGGTAATCGTTGCTTGCTATCAATGGGTACCGGAGACGTGTTTTTTATCAAAATATCACACACATTTTCCTGCGCCATAATTGTTCCTGTTAAAAGAAAAAATAAAAACGCCAATAGTTTTTTCATTTTTTTCTCAAAATGTTTAGATAAGAAACAAGGTTATAAAAATATTTCTGCTTTCCTTGCAGAATTTCACCCGATTAATTGTAATGATTTAGTTCCTTGATTGTCAAATACCTATAGATGTTATAATATCACAGTAGTTGGTTAAAACAAAAAAGAACAATTCTACTAATATAATATTTATGGAAGAAAATTTTAAGGTAATGTTAGATAATGTTGAGATAGAGTGCCTTATAGGAGATATTACATCACAGCCAGATATAGATGTTGTTGTTAATGCTGCAAACAAATATCTTGCGCCAGGTGGTGGGGTTGCCGGGGCAATCCACAAAAAAGCAGGTTCCCTGCTCTATGAGGAATGTAAAAAATACGCCCCAATAAATACTGGAGAATCTGTTATAACGGCTGGGTATAATTTGCCTAATCCATATGTGATTCACACTGTTGGACCTGTATACTCGAAAGAAAACAATCCAGCAGAAAAACTTTCTTCGTGCTTCATAAATTCCTTAAAACTTGCTGATAATAAAGGTCTTTGTTCAATTGCATTTCCTGCAATATCAACTGGTATATTTGGTTATCCTATTGAAGAAGCTGCAGAGGTTTCATTAAAGGCAGTAATCGGTTTTGTACCTGAACTTAAAACAATTAAAAAAATAAGGTTTGTACTTTTTGATGAACACTCTTTTGTTGTATTTTCGAGGAAACTAAAGGAATTATATGAAAGAAAAGGTTATACTTGATACAGATATTGGTTCTGATATTGATGATGCAATATGCCTTGCATATCTTTTATCAAATCCTGACTGTGAACTTATTGGTATTACAACAGTGAGTGGACAGCCAGAACAAAGAGCAATGATAGCAAGTTATATCTGTGAAAAAGCAGGCAGGCAAATCCCTGTTTTCTCTGGGTTATGTGAACCATTTATTGGAGAACAAAAACAAAAAACATGTCAGCAATTTGAGTATCTAAAAAAAATTTCCTATAGTGGAATATATAGCAAAGAATGGTTTAATTTTTTGCGAGAAGTAATCAGAAAAAATCCAGGCGAAATAAATCTTATAGCCATAGGACCTCTAACCAATATTGGAATTCTTTTTAAGATTGATTCAGAGATTCCTTCATTATTAAAATCGATTTATGTAATGGGAGGAGCATTTTTTGGCACAGAAAAAAGTATTGAATGGAATATCTCCTGTGATCCCTATGCTGCAAATATTGTTTTTTCTTCACCTGCAAAAAGTATCTATGTTTGTGGTCTTGATGTTACAAGAAAGGTAAAAATGCAAAAGGACAGGGTTATAGATGAATTTAAGAAAAGAAAAATCCTGAAGGAAATTTTAGGTTTTGCTGAAATCTGGTTTGAGAATCGAGAAATAATTACCTTTCATGATCCCCTTGCAGCAAGTGTTCTCTTCAACAGAAATATATGTGCTTTTAAAAAGGGAAAAATCTTTGTTGAACAACTTGGCCAAACAGGATTTATTGATGATGAAAAAACAAATGTTAGTGTAGCGTCTGATGTAGATATAGAACTTTTCTTTTCACATTTTTTTGAAACCTTTGATTATTTTACGTGAGAATATCTAAGCAAGACACTTCCAGGTGATTGACGGATGGTTATCTTTAGGTTGAGCAGTTTCTGTCCCTTTATTCGTTTTCGTGGTTTTTCTGTGAAATCAGGGCTTATACTTACATCATAATCCTGATCTGGTTTGACTTCCCTTAAAGATGTTTCTATTGCCGGAAAAGGACTTTCATGCCTTCTGAAAAATACTGCTATTCCTGAATCAAGATCCTCACGATGAAATTGCCACGCACACCAATCATGGTAAGATATCGTAAGTGGTAAAAGAAGATAAAAGTTACCTGTAAAAAATTCCTTGATGGTTTTCCATTCATTGATTGCTGATTTCACAAGATCCAGTGGAAAATCATTATCGAGAAGTGTTTTCCCATGTGAAAGGATATATTCCCAGGTTTTAATCTTTTTTTCATCATCAGAAGGAAAATATTTATCATCAATGTTAAATCCAAAGGTAAACCCTCCTATTATTACACTTCTAAATCCATAAGGTGTAAAATTCCACGCTCCGCCACCAAAAAGGGGAATCCACCTCGCAAGACCTGCTTTTATACATTGACTGCCTGTATAAACTCCGTGGCCAGTATTTAGGCCGCAAATATCCAGAAAATCGCTTGGCCATAGTGGAAGAGATCGACTGATTGTTTCCAAATCAATTCTTCTGCCGCCACTCGAGCAGTTATCTATTGCAATATTTGGATGTTGCTGTATAAGTTCATCCCAGAGTTTATAAAGACCTTCAATGTATCTTATTTCTGTTATACCCTGGCGGTCATCTGCATCAGCAGTCCGCCAATAAGGAAGTGGGTCAATATTAAAATCCTGTCTGTAAATATCTATACCAATGTTTGAGATATAATCTGAAACCAAATTTTTGATGTAATTTAGGGCTTCAGGCATACCAAGGTTCAGAAGAAAATTACCAGAATCTTCCTTGTTTATAAGAAGAAATTCAGGATGTTCTTTGTGGATAATAGAATTCTTTCTGACCCTTTCAGGTTCAAACCAGAGAAGAAATTTCATTCCTGCTTTATGTGAGGCATCCGCAATGGGCTTCAGTCCATTTGGAAATTTTTCTTCATTGATAACCCATGAACCAACTTCCTGCCACCAATCTCCTTTTCCGCCGTACCAGCAGGCATCAATCCAGTAAGTATCAATCCCAATCATGGCTGCTTTTTCAAGAGCAGTCATCTCAATGGTTTCGCCTGCCTTGCCTGTTAGGTAAAAATACGATTGTAAACACTGAGCCGCAGGTGGATTTACAGGTTTTCCTTTAATTTTTGGAATGTAATGTTTCAACAAAAGTTGTCTTAATAGATTATTCCCTTTTTCAAAATCATCTCCATTCCATTCAATTATAAGAATACTGGGTGTTCTGATTTTTTCTCCAGGATGCAAAAAAAGGTGAGTTTTTTCCATACCTGCTTTAATGTGAATACCGGAATCATCGCGATTAAACTCTGCCTTCCATTGTCCTGACCATCCTACTCCGAGTATAATTCCGCAGCCACTTTTTTGAACATTCATAAAAGGAAGTACGCCATTTGAGGATCTTCCACCTTCTGGCGCAAGTATTACCTTTGAGGAAGGAAAGAGTTCTGTTGTTAAAGGCAGGAAGTCATCCATTCTGCACTGACTTCCTTTTGCATGATGTAATAAGATTTTTTCATCTTTCTCAGCGGGTATCATCATATCAAGAGGCATTATATCTTCAATGATAGATGTTTTTCTATCTCCACAGTTCTCTATTTCCGTAATCCATTCAACAGCATCTGGAAAATCATTAAATGTACGAGTGGAAATAGTAATCTTCATATCTGTTGCAGAATTAAATATTGTCTGTCTGTAAATAAAACCAGAGGTAATTTTCTCTGTTATAAGTTTCTGCGTTGATTTCTTAATAAATTCCTCTGATGATTCTTTATTGTAAAGAAATGATATTGAAGGAATATTAATTTTACTAAGAATTTTCATTTTAATATTCTATCATATTGCTATCAAGATGAAGTTTTATTGAAGAAGATTTTCAAAAGGAGAATTTTGAATGTTCCCATCTTTGTAAAAAGGAGGTCTGGAGAGATTTCTAAATCCCCCTCGCCCCCTTTACAAAAGTGGGAACTTGCAGAGGGATCGCACCTGGAGGTGCTCACTACATCTCCCTGATTTATTTCACCTCTTGCGCGTTAAACAGGATTATTTACCACTTAAGCCCATCTTTTTTTGCTACTTCCTCTGGTATAATCGGTCCGTCAGGCGACATACACAAAATAGTTGGGATATTGAAAAAGTGGATTACTCCCCCGAATTGTGGCAACATTAATCCCCACATTTTGCCATCCATTCCCTTCGGAACAGGAATTATGTAATAGTATCCATCGGCTTTGAAATTTAAACCATCTTTTGTCGCAGGGGTATATGGATGATTTTTACACTCTAACCACTTGCCTTCTGGGTCGCGGATTCCCATTCTTACTCCTCCGCATGAAGCAGCAAGTTGAATCTCTGTTGTTCCTTTCGGGACATAGAACCAACTTCCCCTGAGCATTGTATAGCCCCTGGGTCCTTCTGGGATAAAGGCAGCACGCAGATTTTGATCTGGAATAAACAATGTCCCTGCTCCACTGTCATTAAACTTGAAATAATAGACACCGGCGGATGGCACCTTTATCTCAACCTGTGTCGGGGTTTTCGGGCAGATTGGCACTGTACCGCGCGTAATCTCTTTCCCTGTAGTGTCGGTTAGAACATAGGTACCTGGCGGGCTATTGGGATACATAGTTCCATTGTTCATGGAAAACCTTAGAGGTTCACCCTTCATACTTGCCAGTGCATAGGTAAACGGCCCGTGCATAACTGGCTGTGAGGGCTTCTCAGGGGGTATCTTTGCTGGCCATTCCGGCGCTACAAGACGCTTGCTAAATGTTAGAGGCGTGACCTTTGGCACAGTCCCATATTCCTCTTTCATTTTCTGAAACCACGCCGCTGTTTCTTCTGGTGTAATTGGATTTGGATCACGATATGGAATCTGCTCAGGTTTTTTCTGCACCCAATAGTTCTCGTACCAATTCCAGGTTGGCTCCTTGAACTCATTTGCCCATTGTTTCGTTGTCATCCCTGCGAAGAATGTCCAGAAGGTCATATAGGTATTGCGAATGCGATAGTTCCACTTTAATGTTTCAAACGCCCATTTTTTGCGTTCTTCAAAATTTGCATTCGTATCGCGCTCTTTGTTCAACATATATACATACACATTATATTCCTTTAATTGTTCTATGCGTGCAAGCACGTCCTGCCGACCAGCCGCTGCTTTTTCGGCTGCTTCAAGATAGTCACAACAAATACGGTAGAATGCAGGTCCAACAATGGGTTCATTGCCTAAATCTGTGTGTTCGTAGTATGCCTTCATTTCCTTTGCTGCTGGACCAAATGCTTTCTCGTAGAAATCGTTTTTGAGTGCTTCAACATCAACAGAGGTATTCCACATAAGATGAATAGCCAGGCAATAACCAAGTCCCTGTCCACCCCAACTGTTGCCACATTCCGCTCGCATGCAGCTTAGACCGTGTTTGATGTAATAGGGAATTTTCTCCGCGACGTATTTCAGGTTTCCTGTTCTGCCCGCCGGCATGTTATCGCGGGTCCAATCGTACACTGCCCAGTAATCGTAAAGGCCAACATATTTAACCTTTGTTGGCCAGAGTTCGAGCAACCGGTCAAAACCATACTTTGTGTTTATTAGCAAGGTGGTTGTTAGTTCAACATAGATATTCTGTTCGAGCGGAAAGTCAGGCGGATCGCAATGCCAGTTATATGCAAGGAGTCCAACAAGTTTGCCTGGATGACTCTTTTGAATAGCTTTCGCAACTATGTTGGCAAGGTAGAACGCCTGATTGCCACAATCACCCAGTTTAGCGCATTCAGGACACAAGCACCAGCCACCGCCGTCATCTGGTCCAACACCTGCCATTTCAAGATTTGGGTTTTTGTCAAATTGCTCCTGCACATAACGTATCACCAATTTCTGGGTTTCAGGGTTGCTAACGCAGAGTTGTCCCCATATACCCCAGCTTTTGCTACCTGGTTTGAGCGGTTGTCCTGGCGGTGTCTCAGGTCCAGTGCCTGTCCGAATCAGATTTCCATTTTCATCTTTAATTAACGCCCGCATCTCTGGATGCGCTTGAAATTCATTCCAGAACCGCTGAACAACATTGTGCGCGCAATGGCCAGCAGCGCTTTTAAATCCACTGGCCAGCAGATTTTTTCTGTTCCATGACTTTGTGGCTTGGCCGGCATCAGGATCATTCGGTTCATACTGCTGGCCCATATCATATCCAAAATACATCCCGAGCACTTCTGGCCTGTCAGTTTCATTGATGTTGAAACTCAATCTGGAAATCTTTGGAATTACTTCCCACGTTGGTCCTGGGAAAAACCATCGGCAACCAAGCAGTGTAAGAAATCTGCTCATTGCATGCGAAACACCTAGTTCTGTTGCTCCGAGGAGTTTAACACATCCCTGCTCTGTGCGGATGGCATAGGCATCCCGTCCATCATAGATATCATAGATTTTCAATCCATCTGCCGCAGAAGGTGTGGGAAATTCAGCAATCGTTCCGAGGAAAATAGCCGGATTATCAGTACCAGTGCCTGTTTTGACTTCAAACTTAGCACCTGTAATCTTTTCAAGATATCCCGCGAGTTCTTCTGCTCGCGTTCTGGTATCTTTACTTGCTTTATCAGAAATAATAATCGGAAGTTTCGCAACACCTTTATCAGCCAGTAACACTGTTTCTTTACTGCTGGAATGGTTACGGGTTATTGCATCGATTCTGGCTACTGCCTTCCCATAGGTGAAATTGCCAGTACATAAAATCCCGAGGATAATTGTGAAAAGCACTGAAAAAATATTCTTTGGCTTAAGACCATTGACTGATAAAAACATGTTTACCTCTTTAGTTAAAATTAACCTCTATTTCATTGTCCTTGTTTTACATTTTGCAATTCTATGTCATTACGGTTGTCTACCAGGCAAATCTTTATGGTTTTCTCAACCCCTGTTTTAATGCATCCTCTGGCACCATAAGAACACTGGGTGAAAGTGAGAATGCTTGTGGAACATTCAGCATTTCAAAATTAAAATATGGCTGAATTAGTTTCTCCAGCGACCATACCTTGCCGTCCGTTCCTTCAGGAACAGGTACTACCACAAGTTTACCGTTATCGCGTTCCTCTACTTTAGCGCGTTCGCCATTCGGCAGATATATGGGTATTTCAAATCCGCCTGCTCGATAGGAACCAGGGAAATATATGGCAATCTTATGTAATCCGCTTGGAACATAAAAATATAACCTTGGAGAAGGACTCCATTTCTGATTCTGGAATGTCCGTACTATCAACGGGATGTCCTTCCATGTCTGAAAGTTAAAAAGACCCAGTCGACCGCTTTTTCCAGCAAAGTTTAGATGATAATGACCAGGCGCAAGTGGAATGTTCATTTCATCCCAATCATTCATAACATCTTTTGCATCAGATTTAGTAACATTGTGTATGTAAATGGTTCTTCCCGCATTGTCTGTTACAGTAATCTTATTATCTTCGGATCTCGAAACACGCAGAGGAAATATAGCAAGCCCTTCTGGTATCTGTAAATCAACTGTTGCGCTTGACGCTGACATAACAACACCCCAGGGATCTCCTGATGGTGCTTTCCAGATAATCGGCTGAAGGGAAACAAGATTTCCTGTAAATACCTTGACTTCAAAATCTGGGAGTGGATATTTTTTCATCCCGTCCGTGATAAGTGCAGAAACCTCTGCATTGGTAAGTGGGTGGACACGCAGCCAACCAGGACCATCTGGCAGATTGTCAAATGACGTACCCTGCTTGCTTAGGGAAAATTCCTTTATTAGAGATGGATATCCGCGAAATGCGAGTAAATCAAAGGCGCGGGTTGTATGCACCATTCGCGAATTGTTAATATCAAATATGTACTCAGCGAGCACACTCGCCTTCTGAGTTTTCTCTGCTGCATCAGTAGTATTAAGAAACTCATTCCGCAGTCGTAGATAGTGTAGATATCGAGCGTAATCATACACCCTGTTGAGGACATCAGGATTTTTTTTAGCAAGTTGTTCTGCTTCATAGATATCCTTGTAAGAAACTCCAAGTTCAGATGAAATTGGTCGATAACCTTGCGCCCAGCGTTCGAGCATTCTCTTCATTGGTTTTTTTGCAGGACCGAACGCATTTTCATACCAGTCATCTATCAGCGCTTTTTCGTCCAGGTTAATGTCCCACATCAGGTGCGAAGCAACATACTGACCAATGCCCATAGCGCCTCCGCTGAATGTGCTTTCTGCCTGAATTCCCTTGATGTTATTGTTGTAGAAGTATCGCAAATTCTTTGCCATATCAAGATAGTTGAATGTTGGCTCATCATGACTCCAATCGGGAATTGACCAATAATCATAGATTGCCATATTCCTCGCTTTTAACTTCCACGCTGCAATCCACTCTTCATTGCTCAGACCCGCTGTCTTCTTACCATATCTAAAAGCAAACGCTGGTTGCACAATAAAATTTGGCTCAAGATCAAAAGTTGGCGGGTCTGACCGCTGCGCGTACGCGAGCATAACAACCGAAACATCCGGAAACTCGGCGCGCACCTTCCGGGCGCAGTAATTAGCAATGTAAAACTCCTGGTCACTTTCAGATCCATCACCAACACCCTGGGCTTTCAGTTCTTCATAGTTATTACCTTCACCTGTACCGTCTGATGGTTCCACGCTAATTGTCTGGATTGCATATCCTTCTGGTCCTTTGCGAGCAGCACGCAATCTCTCCATTATCCAGTTAGCATAAAGTTCTACGGCATCAGGATTGCCGGCATTTAATTTAGCAATGACATTAAGGTCGTGGGTACCTGTTCCAGGCGGTACTGCCTTGACATAGTCCTTTTTCTCTTGATCCCAGACATATGCTCCATTTCCAGGATGAAATGCAGGGCAAAATAGTGGTGTATATTTACCATCAATCTTCGCCAGGTACTCTGGATGCTCCTTGAGAATAGAGGTAATCTTTGGATCAGAAATAAATGCCTCTCCCATGGCATGGCCAAGAGATTGTCCGCCATTGCGCATTCGTCGCGACCATGCGGTCCATTCTATTTCAAATTCTGATATACCTTTGGCACGGGTCTCTGCCGAACCAGTATAGTTACGGCCTAAAGCATTACTATAAAATCCTCCAGTACCATAATAACCCCGGGCAAAGAAATCAGGTGTTACGCACTGATTTATTGTAAGTATGATATTTCGGCGAACCGGTACAACTGTCCAGTTTGCACCTGCCATCAACCATCGTACACCGAGTTGTTCAAGATAGAAATATATGCCGTGAGATAACCTGCGAACATCATTGGCTATAATCTGGAGTTTAGAAGAATCACCACGGATGATAAATGCTTCAAGTCCTTTATCTTTTAATTGAGCCACAGCATCCTTGGGCGCGTCGGGTGAACTGGTAAGAATTAAAATGATACCCTGTGAGGTATCATTGCTGATAGTGTAATCAACACCCGTCATTTGCTGGAGATATGCTTGAAGATCCTTTACAGCAGGATCAAGAATCAAGGAATTTATGGATGCTTCTCGTGTAATAATTATCTTTCCACCATAGATTGTGTTGGTATGTGAAACCACAACTTCCTTGTCGGCAGCGCGTGCATTGCTAAGATTGTTTGCTGGCAATATTCCAGAAGCAAATAAACCAACAAAAAGGCATGTAAACATTGTAAAATGAGTAAAAAAACTAAATCTCATGATTTGCTTCATTAGATATTCTCCATAAAACTTTTTTTACAGTATGATATTTAAGTTTTTTATTTTGTGGAAGCCCAGAGAAAACCTCGGCGAAGTAATCCTCCAATCTCTGCATTGT
>Ga0208461_1001612_pt1 | contig 19958 bp, 19 predicted proteins | sample AD_JPNTR4_MetaG_FD_184448 | JGI IMG/M metagenome (GOLD analysis project Ga0208461, IMG submission 184448) | Active sludge microbial communities of municipal wastewater-treating anaerobic digesters from Japan - AD_JPNTR4_MetaG (SPAdes) (version 2) | ecosystem: Engineered > Bioreactor > Anaerobic... | reverse complement strand
GCCGCCGAGCGTTACCGCCTGGCCCCCTTTGCGGTCACCGTGACCGACACCTCGCACCGCCAAGGTTCGCAGCCTTCTCCCTCCTCCCTCCTCCCCCCTCCTACCTCCTTTGCGACAAAACCGGTGGTTTTCCCGACCGAAGGCGCGCGCCCGCCGGTGACCGGTGATCCGGAGGTGACCCCCGAGCCGATCTACATTCCGCCGACCGCGCGGGCGGTTGCGCTCTGGATTTTCGCGGCGTTGGGCGGGCTGGCCGCACTCGCGGCCGCACTTTTCGGTCTGACCCGGATCAGCCGCCGCGTGCGCGAGTTCCGCATGTCGCCTGTGGATCGCGCCATGGCCGAACTGCAACGTCTGTTGGGCCGTAACCTGCCGGCGCGCGGGCTTTACAAAGAGTTTTACATCGAACTGACCATGGTGGTGCGGCGTTATATTGAGCGCACACGCGGCATCCGCGCTCCCGAGCAGACCACGCAGGAATTCCTCGCCGCCGCCGCCGGTCATCCCTCTTTCACACCTGAGGTTCTCGCTCAACTCAAGGTGTTCCTCGAATCTGCTGACCTCGTGAAATTCGCTGGTCAAGAGGCCACACCTGCCATGGCCGACGCCGCCACCGCCAGTGCCCGGGCCTACATCCGCGCGGACGCGCAGCAAGATCAATTAGGAATTAGGAATTAGGAGTCAGGCGCTCTTGGGAAAAACTGCCGAGATTGGAAACATGGCCATGAAGGAATCTATCATCAGAACCAAAAGCTATGCCTTTGCCGTTCGGATCGTGCGTCACTTCCGGTGGCTGAGCGACACGAAGAAAGAGTACGTGCTCTCCAAGCAGCTCTTGCGCTGCGGTACATCCATCGGTGCCAATGTGGAAGAGGCTGGCGGAGCCGTCTCCGAAAAGGAGTTCGCCGCGAAGATCCAAATCGCGTTCAAGGAAGCGCTGGAGACCCGTTTTTGGTTACAGTTACTTTACGACGCCGACTATCTCGATTCCGCAGACTTCGACTCCCTGTATGCCGATTGCGATGAACTCGTCCGCATACTCTCGTCGATCACCAAATCACTCCGTGAGAAATATCCTTCCGCCCACGAGTCTTTTGACCCCGATGCGTATGGCACTCCTTCCCCAACTCCTCATTCCTAATTCCTCATTCCTAACTCCTCATTTCCAATGATCAGCTTCGCCACACCGCTTGCGTTTCTGCTGCTGCTGCCTTGGGCTGCGGCCGTCTGGTTTCTGTACCGTACCGGCCGGCGCGCGGGCGTGCTTTTCGCCGCGACGCGCCGGTTGCCGGCCCGGACGGCGAGGTGGCGCGTGGTGGCCGCCTCTGTCATACCGCCGCTCTTTCTGCTGGGCACACTGCTGCTGATCATTGCTGCGGCGCGGCCGCGCACGACGCTGTCACGAGAGCGTCGTTCGGTCAATGCCATCGCCATCGGCATGGTCGTCGATGTCTCGGGCTCCATGGAGGCGCTGGATCTCTCGCCGTCGCAGCACGAGTGGAAGACGCGTCTCGAAGTGGTGAAGGAGCTGTTCGCTAAATTCGTGGAGGCGCGCCCCGACGATCTGATCGGACTGGTTACCTTCGGCGGATACGCCTCGACGCGTGCGCCGCTCACAGCCGATCACCGTGCCCTCGTGCATGTTCTCAAAGGCGTGGAGATTCCGCGCGCACAGACCGACGCCCAAGGCCGGCCTGTCGATCAAGAGGAAACGCTCACTGCGATCGGTGACGGCCTCGCCACCGGCGTGGCGCGTCTGACCGATGCCGAGCCCAAGACGCGCATCATCATTCTGCTTTCCGACGGCGAATCGAACACCGGCATCATCACGCCTGAGCAGGCGGCGGACGCCGCCGCCAAGCTCGGCATCCGCGTCTACGCCATCGGCGTCGGTTCGAACGCCCGCACGCCCTTCAAGACACGCGACCTCTTCGGGCGCGAGACCATCGCCTACGCCAATGCCACGTTTGACGAGACTCAGCTCAAAAACATCGCTGCCAAAACCTCCGGACGCTATTTCAGCGTGCGCGATCATGACGGGCTCAAAGCCGCGCTCGAAGAGATCAACACCCTCGAAACCACCCGCATTGACCGTCAGGTCTACCAGCGGTTCGACGAACACTTTGTCCGCTTTCTCCTTTGGGGTGCAGCCCTCGTGGCCCTGGCCCTCACTCTCAACATGACGTTGACGCGAAGACTGCTCTGATTTACATTAGGAGTTAGGATTTAGGAGTTGGAAAGCAGCAAGCGCACGGAGCTATCATGAAAGACACGCCGGTTAAAACGAAGAGTTATGCATTCTCGCTTCGGATTGTCAGACTTTTCCAGTGGCTGTGTAAGGAACGAATGAGTCCGTTTTATCGAAGCAGATCCTTCGTTGCGGCACTTCCATCGGCGTCAATGTTGAAGAGGCCAGCGGCGCTTATTCCAAAAAAGACTTCGCGGCCAAGATCCAGACCGCATTTAAGGAAGCCCTTGAGACCCGGTATTGGTTGCGCCTTCTGCACGATACCGATTACATCCAGACCTCCGCCTTTGAGTCTTTGAACACCGACTGTGAGGAACTCGTTCACATCCTCTCTGCCACAACCAAAACTCTTCGAGAGAAATCTGGTCCCGTGCAGGAAACCTCCGACTTCGATCCCGACTCGTTATATGCGTCCCCAACTCCTAACTTCTAATTCCTAACTCTGAACTGAGAATGCGTTTCGTCTATCCATACCTCCTGCTCCTGCTCTCGCTCATCCCGCTGGTCGGGGTGTTGTGGTTGTGGCTGTACCGGCGTGCGCAGCGTCGGCTGGGGTTGCTGGTCGCGCCGGCGATGCAATCCAAGCTGATGCCGCAGCACCCCAAGGGCGTTTTTTATGCCCAGTTCTCGCTGGTGATGGTTGGATTGACCCTGCTGGTCTTTGCCGCCGCGCGTCCGCAGTGGGGGCGCAAGGACGAGAAGGTCTTCACGCGCGGCCGGAACCTGGTGATCGCCCTCGATGTCTCGCGCTCCATGCTTGCCGCCGATGTGCATCCCAACCGGCTGGAGCGCGCCAAGGCCGACATCATGGATCTGATCGATGATCTGAAAGGCGACCGCGCCGCGCTGCTCGCCTTCCGCAGCAAAGGCAGCCTGCTCTGTCCGCTCACCACCGACTATGCCTTCCTGCGCCAGGCGCTCGACGGGGTCTCGCCGGAGTCGGCCCCGCGCGGCGAGACCGATCTCGGCGACGCCATCCGCAAATCGCTGGAGGCGCTTGATCCCGCACTCGACGAGTACAACGCGATCCTGCTCATTTCGGACGGCGAGGATCTCAAGGGCGATGCGCTGGAGGCTGCCGCCGAGGCCGCCCGCCGCAACATTCCCATCTTCACGGTCGGCATCGGCGATGATGCCGGGGCGACGATTCCCGGCGAGAACGGACAGGGCGTTCAGCAATTCAAGGGCACGGCCGTCAAAACGCGGCTCGTGGGCGAAACCCTCTCTGCGATCGCCGCCGCCTCCAACGGCCGTTACATTCCGCTCGGCACGGCCGGCACGGCCCACACCACCCTCGGCGCGATTTACCGTCGGCATCTGCGCCAAATCGCCGCCAAAGAGCAGCAGGAGCAGATTGAAAACCGTTATCAGGAGCGCTATCAACTCTTTCTCTTCCCCGCGTTGATCAGCCTGTTGGCTGCGGCCGGCTTCAGCCGCGGACGGCTTTGCGGCAACCGCGTGAGAAATTTAGGAATTAGGAGTTAGGAGTTAGGAGTTGGGATTGCCATGACGTTTATTTGGCCAACTTTGCTGATCTTCAGCCTGTGTATATCCGCTCAGGCTCAAGACCCCGTTGTCTCGCCTTCCCAACAGCCTGAATCTTCGGCTTCTCCTGCCTCCGACACGTCGGCCACCAACCGCGCGCCGGTTGTGGTCGCGCCCGGCCGTGCCGGTGCGCGCGAGGCTCAGACGCTGTTGCGCAGGGGGCGCCACACGGAAGCGGCGGAGGCTTTTCTCTCCGCCGCGCGCGGCGCGGATGTGCAGGAGGGTGAGGAGTACCGTTACAACGCGGCGTACGCCTACTACGTTGGGAAGGATCTGACCAACGCGGTGCAGACACTGCGACCTTTGCTCACGTCGCGCAAGAACGGTGCTCGGGCGGGTGAGTTGCTCGGCCTGATTCTGATGAAACAGGCGCGTGCCAGTGGCGCTGAAGACCCGGAAGCTAAGGCTAAGGCGCTTGAAGAGGCTGCGGTCGCGTTCCAGCGCGCCCTGCGCGAAGCGCCGCAGGACGAGCGCCGTGACCGCAATCTGACACGCGCGGTCGCGCCGCTGCCGGAGGCGCGCGAGAGTGCCCGCATCGCGCAGGTGCTGAAAGAGCACGGCCAGACGCCTGCGGATCGGCTGCTGGGCACGTTGCTTGCCGAACAGCGTGCGCTGCTGGAGGAATCGGCCGTCCTTTTCACTAACGACGCCCCGGCGTTGATCACCAAGGCTGAAGCGCTGGCCAAGCGCCAGCGGCAACAGGCCGACCTCTGGATCCCGCTCAAGCAGCAGATCCTTCAGGCCGTCACCAACGAACAGCAGCAGGCGCATTTCGCCCGGCAGATTGAACTGGCGCGCGACTGCATGAAGGGCGCGGCTGAGGCACTGCAGGATCTTCTGCCCGAAGCCGCGGCCGACACCGCGCAAGCCGAGCCGCTCGTATACGCCTTCTGGAAGGCCGCCGCACCGCCCGACGCCGCACTCGACGAGGATATCCTTTGCCAGAGCAACGCATTGCACAACCTGAATCTCAGGTATTTGGAAAAGCGCGACGCACAGGCCGAAGCCCTGCAGCTGACCCGCATTTTCCGCGAACGTTTCCCGGAGTGGGCGGAACAGTACATGCGGCAGGCGCAAAGCGACACCAACATGCCGCCCTTCACGGCGGAGGACAAGGCCAAGATCGAGGAGATCGCCGCGCACGCCGAGAAGCTTCAGACCGAGATCGTCGAACAGAAGCCGTCCGAGACCGAGCGCCGCGCACTGCAAGAGCAAGCGCTCAATGATCTGCTGGAGATCCGCGAGCTGTTGCCCAAACAGCCGAATCAGGGCCAGCAGCAACCGCAGCAGCAACCGCAGCAACAGCCGAATCAGGAGCAGCAGCAGGAGCAGGAACAACAGCAGGAGCAGCAAGAACAGGAGCAGGAGCCCGAACAGCAAGAACAGAAACCCGAGACGCCGCAAGACGTTCAGGAACTATTGCGCAAAGCGCTCGAACGGGAAAAAGAGCACGAGGAAGAAAAGAAGGAGCGCATGCGCAAGATCCCGCTGGCACCGGGCGAGAGGGACTGGTAGGAACACAACATGTTTGGGAGAAAGACAACGCCGATGGAATCGACTGGAGCGAACGAATCGATTCGGCCGAATCATTCGATTCGCTCGATTCTGTCGGCCTTTCTCTTTCTCGCCTTCCCTGCCCTCGCAGATGTCTCCCTCAAGGTGTCGCCCAGTCGGCAGAGCATCTATCTGGGCGAAAGCTTCAACCTCACGATTGAGGTCGGCGGTGCCGACCGTGGGTTGGACGTGCCCGACCTTTCCGGGCTTCCGCCGGCTGAGATCCAGTTTCTCGGGCAGCACAGCAACAGCCGCTCCAGCATTTCGATCATCAACGGCCGCATGACGCGTGAGGTTTATGAAGGCCGCGTATTTGCCTATCAGATCAAGCCCAACGCAGAGGGCGTCTACCGCGCCGGTCCGGTGCGTGTGGTCGTGGCGGGCCAGAGCTACACCGATCCCGGCCCCTCGGTGCAGGTCAAAGGCATCGAGCGTCAGGACTGCGTGATTGCCTCGCTCAGCGCCTCATCCACCTCGGTGCTGGTCGAGGAGCCCTTCACCATCACCTTGTCCGTCGCGGTCGCCGAATTGCCTGATCCCTATGCCGAAAGCAATGAGCCGCTTCACCCCAATCTGTTGCCCCAACTGACGGCTGATTTTCTGGAGATCCGTCAGGACACGCCCGGCCTCAAGGGCCCCGACTTGAATCAGATCCTCAACAACCTGATCGATCAGAGCGGACGCCAGCCGGGTTTCGCGATCAACGACTACAAGACGCGCGACATGAGCAGCGGTTTCGGGCGTCTTTTCGGCGACGACGATCCGTTCCGTCCGCGTCCGATCCGTTTCCGCCTGCCGCCCTCGCGCGTTACCCTCAACGGCAAGAAGTATCGCGCCTATACGCTGACGCTCGACTACACGCCTACCAAAGAGGGGGAGTTCACCTTCGGCCCGCTCACGTTCAAAGGCACCGTGATCAGTGATGTCACTGCCGACCGCCAGGCCGTGACCCGCGACATCTACACCATCGGTCCGGCGGTCACCGTGCGCGTTGTGCCGCCGCCCGACGAAGGTCGCCCCGAAACGTTCATCGGATCGGTCGGTAAAGAGATGCAGGCCACCGCCGCCTTCGACACCACGGTCTGCAAAGTCGGCGATCCTCTCACGCTCACGCTGGAGGTCACCGGCGCGATCAGCATCTCCAACCTGCGCACGCCGCTCTTGAACCTTCAGCCCGAACTCACTCGCGATTTCCGCATCTACGACGACAACGTGAGCGCCGACACGCTGCCCAACGGCAAGCGCTTCAAGTACCGCGTGCGTCCGACGCGCGAAGGCACGTTGGAGTTCCCGCCCATCCGGCTCTCCTACTACGACACCGCCGCGCGTGCCTACCGTACCGTCACGACCGCGCCAATCCCTATTCAGGCGCGCCCCACCACGCAGATCGCCACGCTCGAGCCCACTGACAGCGCCGAGGCGCTCACGGGGATGCTCGCCAGCCGCACACGCCCGCAGCCGGCCGGTATCACGCTCGATGTGGGCGGAGCACGTCCCGTTTCGTTGCTGCCTCACCGTCGCTGGGTCTGGCCGTTGCTTGTGGCTGGGCCGTTGCTCGCGCTGCTGACCGCGCTGGCCGCGCCGTTCGCGGCGCTGGTCGCCCGTCTGCGTGTCAGCCGACGTCATGCCGGTGCCCTTCGGCGCTCGCTTCGCGCGTTGCGGCGCGCGGACGAACCGGCACGTACCGCTCAGGCTGTGCGCAACTATCTGGCCGAACGCTGCGATGTGGCCGGTGACGCGCTGACGCCTTCCGACGTGGCCGAGTTGCTATGTCGGCGCGGGGTTCCGGATGCGACGGCGCAAACCTGGCGGCGCCTGTTGGCGCGCCTTGACGAAGCCCTCTATCGGCCTGACACCGCGACGCCTGTTTCTGAGACCGTTGGACACATTCGGTCGCTACTGCCCGAACTGGATGCGGCGCTCGCTGAGAAGCGAAGCGTGAAAGATGAAGCGTGAATGACCATGAGATTTTTTCCCACAAAAAAAGGTGAGCGTGCACATGCCGGGGCCGGCATGCGCCGTGTGGCGCTTGTGGCGGTCGGGCTCCTCCTGCTTGCGCAGCCTTGCGCGTTCGCCCTGCCCGAGGATGATTCCGCACGCACCTTCCTTTGGGAGCAGGCCAGTGCGCAAGCTGCGGCCGCAACGAAACCCGAGGCTTTTCTTCAGGCTGCCAACACCTACAACCGGCTGGTGGCCGATGGTGTGCGCGACGGTCCGCTCTTCCAGAATCTCGGCAGCGTCCTGGTCATGGCCGGTGACGGCGCCAATGCGGCCGCGGCCTTCGCGCGCGCCGAACGCTATCTCGGGGCCACGCCCGAAACGCGCCAGGGGCTTGCGGCCGCAATCGCGCTGCAGACCGGGCGTTCGCAGGCCGATCTGCCCTGGTCGCGTACCGCCTTTTTCTGGCACTACGCATTTCCATGTCCCGTTCGTGCCACGACAGCCTTAGTCGGTTGGAGCCTCTTCTGGCTGGGTGTGTTTTGCCGGCTCCTCTATCGGCGCGGCTTGGGGCGTGCCTTCCTGCGCAGCCTCGCGGAAACCTGCCTGCTCACGGGCGGGCTGATCGCCGTGATTTTCGCCGCCTCAACCCTGATGACGCTTGCGCATGAACGGCATGATGAAGCGACCTGGGGGGCGCGCGTCTTCGCCGCCTCGGCCAACGAAACGGAGGTCGAGCCATGAGATGGGCAGGGAGAAGGAAGAGGGAGGAAGGGAAAAGGAGGAGAACGGGAGGCACTGACGCCCAACGTTCAACGCTCGACGTTCAACGCTCAAGTTGTCAACGCGGCGGAATCGGGCGGTGGTTGAGCCTTTTGCTGTTGCTGGCGCTGCCGGTACAGGCGGGCGAGATTCTGGGCGGCCGCTTCAAGACGGTGCCCGAAGTGCTCTACGTGAACCAGGCGTTCGAGATCCACTTTGAACTGGAGGTCACGTTCGGCAGCGAGGTGGAGGATGTGCGGATCAGCGACTTCCCCAACAACCCCGAGCTGATCACCGTGGGACGGCTTGAGCCCGTGGCCGACAGCCGTGTCACGCGCGGCACCCAGACTTTTACGGTGCACCGCTTTATCGCCAAGGCCCGTTGCCACCAGCCGATCGACCGTGTCTTTCAGCCGCAGGTGCACTGTATGCTGGTTGAGCGGCGTAATGCCGGCTTCTTCTCACACTGGCAGTCGTTCCCCAAACGGAAACAACTTGAGCCCTTCGCGTTGCGCGTCCGTCCGCTGCCCGAGGCCGGGCGTCCCGCGGACTTCTCTGGGGCGATCGGGCACTTCCGCCTCAACGGACGGCTCTCGCAGCAGGTTGTGCAGCCCGGCGACATCGTGACGCTTTACTTGGAGTTGGTCGGCGAGGGCTGGCTTGGCGACAAGGTGGTTATGCCTGCGCCTTCCGCATCGCCGCTCTTCAAAAGCTATCCGCCGAAAGAGGTGCTGCGCCAAGCGACGCACCTGAAGAGTGAGCAGGTCTTCATCCCGCAGAGCACCAACGCCACCGAGATCGCGGCGGCGCGTTTCAGCTTCTTTAATCCCGCAACTGAACGGTATGAGGAGAGCGTGGCGGGGCCGTTCCGTCTGACGTTTAGCGCGACCCTGACCGCTCCCGCAACCGAAGAAGTGCGGGTGATCGTTACCGCGCTCCCGACGGCGTCCGCCCATCAGGCCCAGCTCATCACGCGCGAGCAGGTGGACCAAACCCTGCGCCACAGCGTGCCGCTTCTGGTGGCGGGTGGCGGCATTCTGCTGGCGTTTTTCGCCTTCTTCCTGTTGGCCAGCACGCACCGGTTGCTCGCGGCGGGCGTCGGGTTGCTGATTTTGGCAGGCGGTCTAGGTATGGGTTACCAGTTGCGCAGCAAGACGACACAGACCACGCGCCATCTCGCGCGGCGCGCGGAAGTGCGCTTCGCGCCTTCGCAGGAGGGCGCACTGCTCTTCACGCTTAATCCCGGCAGCACGGTCGTACCGTTGGAGCAGGCCGGCCCTTGGGTGCGCGTCGACGCCGCCGGACGCCGCGGCTGGATCCACGCCGACACCCTCGCGCCAGACACGACACCATGAACCGATCACGTCATTGCGGAGAGACGGCCGATAGCGCGTGTTCCACCGCCTTGACCAACGCGGGGTCATCAGGCGCCGTGCGCGAGCCGAAGTGCGCCAGAAGGCGGCCGTCGCGTCCAACCAGAAATTTGTTGAAGTTCCAAGACACTTCGCCACCTAGACCAGAATGACGTTGGCCATCGGTTAGCCATGCAAAAAGCGGATGTTTCTTATCGCCTTTGACATGGATCTTGGCGAAGAGCGGGAAGGTCACTCCAAAGTTTACCGAACAGAACTCACGGATCTCCTCGTTCGTTCCGGGCTCTTGCCCCATAAAGTCATTGCACGGAAATCCGAGGATCACGAGGCCGCGCTCACGGTAGCTCTCGTACAGCTTCTGTAACCCCGCATACTGTTTCGTGAAACCGCAGCGGCTGGCCACATTCACCACAAGCACAACCTGTCCTCGGTATGGGACGAGATTGGTGCTTACACCGTCGATCGTCTCCACCGCAAAGCCATAAAACGTCGGCTGCGCGGTTTCCTTTTCCGGATTGTTCGATTCAGACGCCATGGCGATTCCTCCGATTGAGAAGATGGCCATATGCATTAGCGCTCTCAACAAAGCCTGCATCGCACACCTCCTTTCGTCTTTTGTTGAACCGGTGACATGGTATCACACCTCCATTCACAGCGTAATATTTAGCTGATAAGCGTCCGGGAACTGCCCTAAACTGCGCGAGGCCGAATTAGACCGTGCCCCGCATGAGGCGCGGTCCGACTATGCCGCCGGACGTATTGCGGATGAATCTGTCGCCGGACATCTCAAACGGATTTCTTGACGTGCACATCCATCTGCGGGAACGGAATCTCGATGCCGTTCTTGTCGAACGCCTCTTTGACCGCGTGATTAAGCGCGAAGAAGGCGGGCCAGTAACTGGCGGGCTTAGCCCAAGCGCGCAACACCAGGTTGACCGACGAGTCGCCGAGCGAGATGACCTCGGCGATCGGTGCCGGATCGGCCAGCACGCGCGGGTCGGCGCGCAGGGTGTCGAGCGCGACGCGCTTGGCCTTGCCGATGTCCGCACCATAGGCGATGGCTACCGCGATTTCCATGCGGCGCCTGTCGGTGGCGGTGAAGTTGGTGATCGGCGAACCCCAGATGACCTTGTTCGGGACCACCACCTTGACGTTGTCGGCAGTGAAGAGCGTGGCGGCCATCATGTTGAGTTCGCGCACCGTGCCGCTGATCGTGCCGACCGTCACGTAGTCGCCAACCTGGAACGGCTGGTTGATGGCGATCATCATGCCCGCAGCCAGATTGCCGAGCGACTCCTGGAAGGCGAAGCCGAGAATAAAACCGGTGACGCCCAAGCCGGCGATCAGCGGCGCGATGTTGACGCCGAGGCGCTGCACGACCACCATCAGCAGCAGAACCCAGGCGGTCTTGTTCACCACGCTGCAGAGAAAGTTCTGGAGCAACAGGTTCACGCGGCCGGATTTCACCAGTGCTTTCCGGGTGGCGCGCGTCAAGGCTCGGATCACGAATATGCCGATCCCGAGCAACAGTAGCGCAACCACCACGTCGACAGCGAAGCGGATGCCGTTTTCGGTCAGCCAGCGGAAGACGATGTTGAGGAGCTCGCGCCCCTGCGAGACCTCTTCGGCCAGCGCGTGCTGGATCTCGACGATCGGCTTTTGGATCAGTTCAACGGCGACTTGCGCATCTTCGTTTGTCATTTAGGCCCATCACTTTCAAACTCGGCAGCCACCTTCTCCAGCCAGGCGGGAATATCGATCGACTGCGGACAATGTTTCTTACAGGCGCCGCACTGGATGCAGGCGGAGGCTTTTTCGGAAGGAAGCATGCCGCGGTAGAGGGCCGGCTGCAGGGTGTGTTTCCGGTTGACCAGCAGATGCTTGTTGTAGAGATCGAAAACGGCCGGGATTTTGATGCCCACCGGACAGCTCTTCAGACAGTAGCCGCATTTGCTGCACGGGATCGGCACGTTTTCGCGCATGTAACGGCAGACCTGTTCCAGCACCTGCCGTTCGCGCTCAGTCAACACGCCGACATCGGCTGTCTCGACAATGCGCAGGTTTTCCTTGACCTGATACTTCTCGCTCATGCCGCTCAACACGACCGCCGGCTCAGGCTGGTTCCAGATCCAGCGCAATGCGCCGGCGACCGGATTCACGCCGTTCTCTTCGAACAGTCGGCTTGCGCCGGGCGGCATCTGCGGGCCGGTCAGGAAGCCGCCGAAGAGCGGCTCCATGATCGCGATTCCGAGCCCTTTTTCGTAGGCGTACTTCAGGCCGCGCGTGCCGGCCTGGATATCGTGCTGCGCGTAGTTGTACTGGATCTGGCAGAAGTCCCAGTCGTAGGCGTCGACGATGGTCCTGAACACATCGAAATCGTCATGAAAGGAAAAGCCTGCGAAGCGGATGCGGCCACGCCGTTTCTCCTCGTCCAGCCAGGCCAGCGATTCAGAGCGCAGAACCTGCTGCCAATAACGCGTGTTCAGCGAGTGCAACAGATAGAAGTCAACCTGCTCGACCTGCAGACGTTCAAGCTGTGTGCTAAAGATCGGTGCTTGGTCACCCGGCTTTTCCAGCTCCCAGACCGGCATCTTGGTCGCCACATAGACCTTGTCGCGCCAGCCGCGCTGCAAGGTCTGGCCGACGACCTGCTCACTCGCGCCGTCGTTGTAGATATAGGCGGTGTCGATGTAGTTGATGCCACGATCCAGCCCCGCCTCGATGAGGTCGATGGCGCGTATCTCGTCAATGACGCCTTCCGGCGTCAGCGGCAGACGCATGGCGCCGATGCCCAGCATCGAGACGAGCACATCGGTGCGGGTCCCGAAGGGCCGGTAACGCATCGTGGGCTTATAGTTGCGGATCTCCATGTTCAGCCTCCGTCACGTTCCGGCAGAGGCGTGTACGGGCGCTGTCCGAAGACCGCCTTGTAGGCCGGCCGGATGATCGGCCCGCCGTTGAGCAGCTCCTCGATACGGTGCGCGCACCAGCCGACCACGCGCGAGACCGCGAAGAGCGGTGTGTAGAGGTCGACCGGAATATTGAGCATGTCGTAGACAAAGCCCGAGAAGAAGTCCACGTTGGCGCAGAGGTCACGCGGCTTCGCGCGGTTGCGGTTGAAGAGCGCGGGACCGATACGCTCAATGGTCTCATAGAGCGCCATCTCTTCGTCGCGGCCCTTGGCGCGTGCCAGCGCGCGCGCTTTATCACGCAGGATCTCGGTACGCGGGTCGGAGAGGGTGTAGACCGCGTGCCCGAGACCGTAGATCAAGCCCGTGCCGTCACCCGCCTCCTTGTTGAGGATACGGGTGAGATAGGCGGCGACCTCGTCTTCGTCGTCCCAGTGTTCGACATGCTCTTTGATTTCGCGCATCTGCTCCATCACGCGCAGATTGGCACCACCATGACGCAGCCCTTTCAGCGAAAGCGTGGCGGCGGCGATGGCGGCATAGGTGTCGGTGAACGACGAGGTCACGACATGCGTGGTGAAGGCGGAGTTGTTGCCACCTCCGTGCTCGGCGTGCAGCACCAGACAAAGGTCGAGCAACTCGGCTTCAAGCGGCGTGTAGAGCCCATCCTCACGAATCAGCATCAGAAAGTTCTCGGCTGTGCTCTTGCCGGCTTCCGGGTAACGCATCATCAGACTCTGGCCCATGTGGTAATGGGCCTTGGCCTGGTAGGCGTAGGCGGCGATCACCGGGAACTGCGCGATCAGGGAGATGCTCTGGCGCAAGGTTGTCTCCACGTCCAGCCGGTCCGGTTCCGGATCGTTGAGATAAGTCATCAGCACCGCGCGCGCAATGCTGTTCATGATGTTCTTGCCCGGTGCGCGGATGATGGCGCTCTCTTTGAAGCCGTCCGGCAGACGCCGGCAGGCGTCCAGCAGGTTGTTCCAGTGCTGGAGATCCTTCGCATTGGGCAGCTCGCCAAAGAGCAGCAGGTAGGCGGTCTCCTCGAATCCCGGACGCCGCTCGTCTTGGAAACCCTTCACCAGATCGTTCACGTTGATGCCGCGGTAGAAAAGCTGTCCCGGTACGGAGACCTTCTCGCTCTCCGAGATCACGTAGCCATGGACACTGCCGATCGCGGTCAGGCCGACCAGCACACCGGTGCCGTCCGCGTTGCGCAGGCCGCGCTTGACATTGTATTTGTCATACAGTTCTGGATCGATCTTGCCTGTCGCGCGAATCTTATCCGCGTAGCGCTTGACGATCGCGCCGTCAAAAACTGGAGATACGGATGCTGCTGCCGTCATCATGAACTCCTTGGCAGAGGAAATCCCCTGCGCCATACATCACGGGCATGCGCTGCCCTTGAAGAGTCGCGAGTGTAGCGGTTTTCTGGAAGCGGGTCAATTGGAGATCAGGCTACACAAGGCGCCTGTGGGCGTCGCGCAACAGGTTCTCAGTGGTGGGCCAGTCGATGCAGGCGTCGGTCACGGAAAGTCCGGGACGCAGGGTTTTCGGATCTTTCGGCATGGGTTGCGAGCCCCACTCGAGATGGCTCTCGAGCATGAAGCCGCGGATCGAGCGGTTGCCCTGCTCGATCTGGGTGAGGATGTCGTTCAGCACCACGCCCTGCAACTCCGGCTTTTTGTGGGAGTTGCCGTGGCTGCAATCGACAATGATATTGACCGGTAAACGGGCGTTACGCAGTGCCTGTTCGCACAGGGCGATGCTTGCGGCATCATAGTTCGGGTGTTTGCCGCCACGCAGCACGATCTGCGGATAGGCGTTGCCGGTAGTGCTGAAAACGGCGGGCAGTCCATCCTCGGTCACACCGAGAAAGTGGTGCGGGCCCATTGCGGCGCGCATGCCGTTGATGGCGGCGTCGAAGGAGCCGTCGGTGGCGTTTTTGAAGCCCACCGGCGTGGAGATGCCGCTGGCGATTTCGCGGTGGGTCTGGGCCTCCGCGGTGCGGGCGCCGATCACGGACCACGAGATCAGGTCGCCGATGTACTGCGGCATGAGGGTGTCGAGCACCTCGGTCGCGGCCGGCAGGCCGATCTCCGCGACGCGCACCAGAAAGTGGCGCGCCATGCGGATGCCTTCCTCGATGTGAAAGGTGTCGTTCATGTAGGGGTCGTTGATCAGGCCTTTCCAGCCGAGTGCCGAGCGCGGCTTCTCGAAGTAAACACGCATGACCACGCAGATGCGGTCGCTGATGTCATCGCTGAGCCGTTTCAGACGCTGGGCATACTCCTCGGCGGCGTCGAGGTTGTGAATCGAGCAAGGGCCGACCACCGCCAGCAGACGGCGGTCCTCGCCGTCCATGATGCGTTCGATGGCTTCGCGCCCACGCATCACGGTGGAGAGGGTGGCGTTGGTCTGTGGCACGGCGGACTGCATGGCGCGCGGCGTTGCCAGCAGTTCGACCGACTTGATGTTGATGTTTTCTAGACGGGGATGGCTCATCGGAATTTAGGAATTAGGTGTTGGGGGGATGATTTCTGACCTCTGACCTCGGTTCTCTGGCCGGGAGCCAGAATGACGGGGCGCGGGTTTCACCCGCATGTGCGCGAAGCGCGTGGGTAAGGGTCCGTATCAGGGCATGGCTTTTGACTCCGGGACGGATCTCGACACCCGAGCTGACATCATACGCGACGGCTCCGGAGAGCCGCAAGGCATTCACAATGTTGTCCGCGTCGAGACCGCCCGCCAAAGCGAACGGGCGCAACGCGGCGAGCGGCGCGGCATCGGCCCAGTTCCAGACGGCACCGTTGCCGCCGGGAAGGGATCCTGTGCCGCATTCTACCAAAATTCCGGCCTCAGAGGGGAGGGAACTCGCCGTTTTCAGCAAACGGTCGCCCGTCGCCGTGAGCACCTTGATGACACGGTAGCCGTATGCCAGCCCCGCTTCAATGTCGGCGCGCGTTTCCTGTCCGTGAAGCTGAAGCGTGGTGAGCCCGGCGATACGCGCGGTCGCGAGCATGTCGTCCGGTGTACAGTTAACGAACACGCCGACACGCGCGATGTGTGCGGGCAGGCCCTCGAAGAGTGCGCGGGCCTGTTCCGGTGTCACGCAGCGCGGGCTGTTGGCGTAAAAGACGGCGCCCAGCGCACCCACGCCTGCCGCAACACAGAAACGGGCGGTTTCGGGTTCGGTCATGCCGCAGATTTTGAGGTTGGAAAGCATCGGGGAAGTCAGGATTTAGGGTTTAGGAATGAGGAGTTGAAGGAGGAGGGAGAAAGGAGAAGGGAGGAGGAGAACTTTCAACTTTCAATTTTCAACGCTCAACGCTCAAGGTGTGGGTGGGCAGAGAGGTCCAGGTGCGGAGCGTGGCGGCGGGATCGGGTTGGCGGACCAGGGTCTCGCCGACCAGAAAGCGGCGGATGCCGCCTGCGAGTGTCTGGCGGATATCGTCAAGCGAGCGGATGCCGCTTAATGCCACGACCGCCGTGCCCGGTGAGAGGTGTTGGGCGAGGCGCGCGGCATGCTTGACGTCGGTTTCGAAGCGGTCGAGGTCGCGGTTGTTGATGCCGACCGGTGTCGCGCCCAGTGCGCGGGCGCGTGCGGCATCGTGCGCGTCAAAAACTTCGGTCAGCACATCCAGGCCGAGCGAACGGGCGAGCGTGTAAAGGGCGTGCAGGGTGTCGTCGTCCAGAATTCGGACGATCAGCAGGATGGCGTCCGCGTGCAGGGCGGCGCTCTCGTAGACCTGATAGGGGTCGATGATGAAGTCCTTGCGCAGCACCGGCAGCGGCGAGGCGTCGCGGGCCTGCCGGAGGTCGGCGGCCGAGCCTTTGAAGAAGGCGGGTTCGGTCAGGACCGAGAGCGCGGCCGCGCCGCCGTCGGCGTAAGCGCGGGCGGTGGCGGCGGGGTCGAGATCGGCGCGGATGTCGCCGCGCGAGGGCGAGGCGCGCTTGAGTTCCGCGATCACGCGGACGCCGGGCGCGTCGAGCGCGGCGGCAAAGCCGCGCGGGCTGTCGCGACGCGCGGCGGCGAGCCGCTCGATCTGGGCAGGCGAGGTGTGCGCTTTGGCGCGTGCGATCTCGTCGCTTTTTGCGGTCAGGATGGCGTTGAGGAATGACATTCTTTTTTAGCCAGGATTACAGGATTGACAGGATTGATGGGGATTGAGAGTTAGCCAGGATTACAGGATTGACAGGATTGATGGGGATTGAGAGTTAGCCAGGATTACAGGATTGGCAGGATTGTGGGTGAGAAGGTGTGTAAATTCTGCGTTTACGTTTGAATTGCAAGCTGTCTGCGCCGAAATTCAAAAGCAGTCCATCGTTGATGCCTGTGGCCGTCAAGTAGTTGACAAGCTGGATGCCATGCCGATCATGCAGCGTCTGGCAGGCTTTTAGTTCGACGAGGACTTTCTTTTCGACAAGCAGGTCTGAAACGAAATCGCCCACAGCATGGCCTTTATACTGCGCGTGAATGGGCATTTGGCGCTCATACGAGAGCCCCTGTAACCCCAATTCGATCGCGAGTGCCTTCTCATAAACGGACTCCAGAAAACCAGGGCCAAGCGTCCTGTGGACTTCCATCGCACACCCAATAATTAAGCCGGTTAAGGTATCGATTTCGTTTTCCATCATTCCACCTTTCGCCACCTGATTTAATCAGACATCAAAGCAATCCTGAAAATCCTGGCTCAAAACCCATCCCATCCAACAAATCCTGAAATCCTGTGATCCTGGCTCAAAACCTCCCCGCTCAGCACTTCGAAAACGCGATCAATTGCTCGAGTTTGTCCAGCGCCGCACCGGAATCGATGGATTCTGCCGCCTTCTTCAGCCCGTCTGCGAGGTCGGCGGCGAGGTCGGCGGCGAGCAGTGAGGCGGCGGCATTGATGAGCACGATGTCGCGTTTGGGGCCATGCAGTTCTCCGCTGAGAATCGCGCGGGTGATGGCCGCATTGTCGGCTGGGGTACCGCCTTCGAGGTCGGCACGGGTGCCATACCGGTCAAAGAGGGCGAGCGGATCGATGTCGTACGTCTTGATGCGGCCGTCCTTGAGTTCTGAGCAGCGGGTGGGCGCGGTCAGCGTGATTTCGTCCATACCGTCGTGGCCGTGCACGACCAGCACGCGGCGTGAGCCGAGCTTGCGGAGGACTTCGGCGAACGTTTCGGTCAGGTCGGGCGCGAAAACGCCGATGAGTTGGCAGGGGGCGCCGGCGGGATTGGTGAGCGGGCCGAGGAGGTTGAAGAGCGTGCGCACGCCAAGCTGTTTGCGGACCGGCCCGGCAAAGCGCATCGCCTTGTGGAAGGAGGGCGCGAAGAGAAAGGTGATGCCGATCTCGTTCAGCGCCTGTTCCATGATTTCGGGATCGGCGTTGAGATTCAGGCCGAGCTGTTCGAGACAGTCGGCACTGCCACTGAGGCCCGAACTGGCGCGGTTGCCGTGCTTGGCGACGGTCGCGCCGGCGCCGGCGGCGACAAAGGCGACCGTGGTGGAGATATTGAAGGTCATGCCGCCGTCGCCGCCGGTGCCGACGGTGTCGAGCGTGTTCGGCACGAGCGACTGGACGCGTGTGGCCGCAACGCGCATGGCGCGGGCGCCGGCCGAGATCTCGTCGACGGTCTCGCCCTTGGCGGCGAGCGCGGCGAGGAACGCGCCGGTCTGGCCTTCGGTCAGTTCGCCCGCGAGAACGGCGGTGACGGCGTCGAAGGCCTCGTTCTCCGTCAGGTCCCGGCGGGCGATGAGTTTTTTGAGGAGAGTCGGGAATGGGGTGTTCATTCGTTTCTTTATATAGAAACACCGGGGCGACTGTCAAGCGGAAACGGGGGGGCCAGGGCCGACGCAACTAAAATTCGTTTTTTTTCCCGCGAATCTCCGCGAATGAGATGTTGTCTTGGATGGCGGCCGCTCCCATTCGCGGAGATTCGCGGGAAAATGAATCCCCTGTTGCCGAAAAACCGTCTACATGAAAACGCCCTGGGGGGGCGCGGGTTTGCCGCGGTCACAGGCGGTGTTTCCGTTTCCGTGTTTCCGCGAAAACTTCTTCGGCTGGAATCCCTTTGACGCGCCCCGAGCGCAGGTCGTCCAACCGCCGTTCCGCGACGGCGCCCCACGCCGCGTCGATCTCGCGGTCGACGGGGTTCAGGCTTGCCAGCAGTTTGTCAACCAACCCGATGCGGGCCTCGACGGGCAGGCTGAGCGCCGCGTCCGCCACGTTTTCCAACAGTTCCGGCATAACGTCCCCTTTCCACGTTCCACAGTATGCCACCCGCCGTTCCGGCGGTCAACCCTGCCGGAGCGTGGCCTTTCCCCATTTTTTGCCGGAGAACGCTCAACGCTCAACTTTCAACGTATAAACCTAAGAGCGGCAGTTGGACTGCTCCGCAGTTGAGAACGATATTCGTAAGTTTCTTTTCATGAGTCAGATGCAGCCATATTGCTTCGCCGTTTGCATGACACCAAGCAGGTGCATGTCACACCGCGTCGCCACACTTGATCTCCCTCTTAGTCGGTTACGCTTAGTCGTTTCTCTTAGTCGGCGAATGCCTGTGGAGTAACGACTAAGAGGTTGGACTAAGCGTATCCGACGAAGTGTGGGACTAAGCGTACGCGACGAAGTGTTTTGCTGTCCTGATCCAACTGCTCTTTTTAGGTTAAAAGTTGGTTGGGGATTGCATGCGCAACGCGTCCTGTCCGGTGTCAGACCCCGGGGATCATCCGCATGGCAACACATTGGCAGGCCCGGCAGAGGAAAACCGCGTTTCCAGTTTCCCGAGTGTCTGCCGGCGGTCGGCGGGCGATGGTTTCAAGGGTTTCGCGCTTCCACCCTCCGTATCCCATTGGGTCACGTCAAGCAGGGCGCTCATGGCGGGGCGTTTCCTTATTTGTAGACATCGCCGCGATAGCCGATGGCGATCACGATGACGACCAGCATGTCATCGAAACGGTCATAGATGACGCGGATGTCACCGACCCGCAACCTGAAGCGGCAACTGTATCCCGCCATCTTTTTGATGTCGCTTCCCTGCGGAAGAATGCCGATGGCGGACAGAATGCGTTTTTGGACGCTCGGCGTCTGTTTGCCGAGGAATTTGAGAACCGTTTTCCTGATCTCAATTCTGTAGGTCGGCATCGGTCAGTCCGAGTTGACGCAGGGCCGCTTCAAACGGAACCGTCTCCGGGTCGGCCTCGTTGTCGGCGCCGGCGGCGAGTTCGTAATCGAACGCATCGAGCGGCCTGTCCTGCTCATACAGGAAGCGCAGGTAATCGGACGCGCTCTTCAGCCTGTCTTCGGACAGGTGGCGCGCGTAAAAGACTGTGGCTTGCAATAAATCGCTGTCCATGGCCGCACCTCTTTCAATCACCGGTCAAGGGTAGCGCATCCCGCAGCCAGTCTGCAAGCGTGTTTTGGATGTAATCGGTTGCTGACGGAGAGAGGAGAATTTTACTAAGCGTAACGAAATAGTATCAACCATGAAACACATGAAACTTCATGAAAAATCCGTGTTTCATCTGTGGCTTCTATTCTGCGACTCTTAGTATATGCCGAATCTGCGAAAGATGCCTCCATAGCCTCGTGAAGCTGAATGTTTGTCCTCGCACGTTGAGCGTTGAACGTTGAGCGTTGA
>Ga0208461_1001606_pt1 | contig 19994 bp, 16 predicted proteins | sample AD_JPNTR4_MetaG_FD_184448 | JGI IMG/M metagenome (GOLD analysis project Ga0208461, IMG submission 184448) | Active sludge microbial communities of municipal wastewater-treating anaerobic digesters from Japan - AD_JPNTR4_MetaG (SPAdes) (version 2) | ecosystem: Engineered > Bioreactor > Anaerobic... | reverse complement strand
TGGTTGTCCAAGCTGACTGATCAGGTTGACAAGTTGACCAAGTTGTACCAGACCATGACGGGATCTCCGACCAAGATAACCGAGGACAGGCAGATACATCATGCCACGGTAGACGACAGGATATCTAGATACCTGGAGGCTATCACCGAGAGGAGAGATTACATAGACGCTGATACCACAGAGAGTTAATCTGTATACATAGGTGTCTTATAAGATACCTTATGTTGCGTTGAGTATTCCAGAGGCTGTTGTGAGGGGTAATGTCAGTATAGGTCAGGCGCAGGGGGTACACCTTCAAGTCAGGTACTTCATGGCGGGGGGTTGCGCGGTATAAATACATATCTACACACACAAGTCAGTACTAATCAGCATTCCTGCATCACATCAAGTATCAATTACCCCGCATTAGGATCTTTTAAGAATACTACACCTGATAAGTATTATAAGTCAAGTATGGGTGGTCTTGTTGACCGCCTTTTTTTATGCCGTGAAAGGGGGAGGTTGTCATGGGTGAGGTGATGAAGAAGCCGTTCCCGCCTCACAGGTGGGGGGACAGGTACCCGTCTGTGGAGGGTTGGTACTGGTTTGTGGGGTGTGTAGGCGGTCAGTGGAAGGCCAGGTTTGATGAGCCTGTACTGGTCATGTACGTCCCTCACGATAGGGTGCCTTTGCTGGGGACCTGCTGGCATGAGCATGAGTACGGGCGTTTGCAGAAGTCGCCGGTTATGGAGATGGAGGGTCGGTGGTACGGGCCGGTAAAACCCCCTGCGGGATGGAAACGTTGACGGAGGAGCAGGCAAGGAAACTTGCGGTGTTCGCCGTAACGATCCTTGAGAACCCATACATCCCCCATGAACCCACTTCTCAGCAGGCGAGGTTCCTTATGTGCGACGGTCTTGAGGCGTTTTATGGAGGAGCAGCCGGGGGCGGGAAGGCTCTTGATGTCGAACTGCCTATTCCCACTCCTGACGGGTGGAAGCGGATGGGTGACATTCACCCTGGTGACTTCGTGTTCGGGATGGACGGCACCCCGGTCAGGGTGCGTGCCGAGTCTGAGGTGAGAAACGACAGGCCGTGCTACAGGGTGGTTTTTGATGATGGGTCTGAGATGGTCGCTGATGGGAGTCACGGATGGTTGACCTTCGACGCTTCCGAGATGAATGCGCTCACGAGGCGGGATGACGGTTGGCGGGCGAGGCGGCGTGAACGTAGGGTGAGCAGGGCTTCGGGAAATAAGTCCCTACTTTTCACAACCATGCTGATGGAACTGAACAAAAACAACCCCCCGCCCACAAAGGAAGCACCGCAAGGAACGGTCCGTAGAACAAGGGAGATAAGCGAGACGGTCACAGTTAGAGGCAGGAGGAATCATGCGGTACCTGTCCATGACGGACTAAGGTTGCCTGACGCAGACCTTCCAATAGAACCGTACCTGTTGGGGGTCTGGCTTGGTGGCGGGACTTCCGCGAGCGGTGCGTTCACCACGGCTGATGAAGAGATAGCTGAATCGTTCAGGTCTTTCGGTTACGAGGTCAACAAGCGTTCCGGGAGATATGACTACGGGACAGTGGGGTTCTCCCCGAAGTTAAGGGAAGCCGGTCTCTTGAAGAACAAGCATATACCACAGGGATACTTGCGGGCCTCTGAGTGCCAGAGGCTTGAACTTTTACGGGGGCTTATGGACACCGATGGCCATGCCTGTGAATCGGGAGCGGTGGAGTTCACGACAACGAATCCCCGCCTTGCTGATGGAGTCCTTGAACTGATACACAGCCTCGGCATGAAGGCCGTTGTCAGCGAGGGAAGGGCGACGGTGAACGGGAAAGACTGCGGGGCGAAGTACAGGATCAAATGGTCTGCGAATGTACCCGTCTTCAAACTTGCAAGAAAACTGGCGAGACAAAAGGTCAACGGCCACAGGCGTACCACAAGGTTCCGCTACGTAGTTTCCTGTGAACCGGTTGAAAGCATCCCCGTCAAGTGTATCAACGTGGCGGCGATGGACGGAATGTTCCTTGCGGGGCGAAGCATGGTTCCCACCCACAACTCAGACGCCTTACTCATGGCGGCCTTGCAGTATGTCCATGTCAAGGGTTATGCAGCGTTGCTGCTGAGGAAGTCTTACCCCGACCTTGCGTTGCCGGGTGCTTTGATGGACAGGGGGCGTGACTGGCTTCACGGTTCTGAAGCGAAGTGGGACGACAAGAACAAGACGTGGCACTTCCCGGCGGGGAGTTCGCTGACCTTCGGGTACCTTGCGACGGAGACGGACAAGTACCGCTACAAGTCCGCGGAGTTCCAGTTCATAGGCTTCGACGAACTGACGCAGTTCGATGAAGCGTCCTACCTGTATCTCTTCTCAAGGCTGAGGAAACCTGCCGACATGAAGGTCCCGCTTCGAATGCGCGCGGCCTCCAACCCCGGGGATATAGGGCATGCGTGGGTGAAAGCGAGATTCCTGACCCCCGAAGGAACGGAAGCGGGGAGGATATTTGTTCCCGCCAAGGTTGACGACAATCCCCACATCGACCGTGAGGAATACCTGAACTCACTGTGGCAGCTGACCAGCGGCGACGAGGTCACGTACCGGCAGTTGAGGGAAGGTGACTGGGACGCATTCGCAGGGCAGGTTTTCAGCGAATGGACTCCTTCGGTGCATGTGGTCAAGCCCTTTGAGATACCCAAAGGCTGGATGAGGTTCCGGTCTATGGACTGGGGGTTCGCCACGCCTTACTGCGTTAACTGGTGGGCTGTCGATTTCGACGGGAAGATGTACTGCTACAGGGAGTTGTACGGCTGGGGCGGCAAGCCGAACATCGGCACCCGCGAGACCGCATCGGAGGTAGCCGGTCGGGTGCTGGGACTTTCGAAGGATGACGGGGAGTTCGAGTACAACACGGCAGACCCCTCGATATGGGGCGAGCGTGGAGGCACCGGCCCGTCCATAGGCGAGGAGTTCATGCAGGCGGGCATACCCTGGATGATGGCCGACAACAACCGGATGTCAGGCAAGCACCAGTTTCACAAGAGGCTCCGTGGCTGGGACAAGGACAACCCCGGAATAGCGTTCTTCGACACCTGCGTCCACAGCATACGCACCATCCCGGTGCTTCCTGCGGACAGGAACAGGCCGGAGGACGTGGACACCCGTGCGGAGGATCACGCCTACGACTCGGTCAGATACGCGTGCATGAGCAGACCCTGGGCTTCGGAGATGGATGTACCGGGGCGACCGAGGGATGCATGGGACGACGAACCCCCCGACATGGGGAACAACTTTATGGCGATGTGAGGTGAGGATGATTGGCTGACGAGTACGAACTCCTTGAACAGCACAAGGAAGCCTTTGTGGGCGACCATGACTTTCAGCGGGACTGGCGGGTCAAGGCGAAATCGTGCTACAGGTTCGAGTCCGGCAAGCAGTGGGATGAGACCACCCTGTCCCGGCTGGAAGCGGAGGGTCGCCCCCACATCACCATAAACAAGATACGCCCCACGGTCAACGTGGTTGCGGGCTTCCAGAGGATGAACCCCTATGAACCGCAGTTCAAGCCGAGGACGAAAACCGACCTTGAGGATGCCAAGATCGCCTACGGCGTTACCAAGTATGTTCTCGACGATACGGTGTTCGAGTATGAGGAGGGCAGGGTGTTCCTTGACTCCCTCATCTGCGGGAGGGGTGTTTTCCATGTCGGTGTCGAATGGGACTTCGAGACCCTTGATGCCGACATACGGATAAAGCGCATATCGCCACTGGACGTGTACCCCGACAGGGAATCGAAAGACCCCTTCTGGCGGGATGCGGAACACGTACACGTCGCAAAGTGGGTCACGAGGAAAAGCCTCAAGGAGGTCTACCCTGAGTTCAAGGATGACATCGATGCCATCATGAGCCGGTACGACAGCCTCGAAGAGGACGAGGTCACGCACCAGGACGGGCTTTTCTACGACAAGGCGACCAAGAAGGTGCGGCTTTTCGAGACGTGGTACAAGGAACACTACGTGCGGAAAGTCCATATCATGCCCGACAAGACGGCGATACCAGATGATGTCATTCCTGAAGAACTGAAAGGTCAGGCTGTAGGCACGGCGAGGATACCCCTCTGGGACATAAGGGTCAGTTCATGGATAGGGGGTCTGTTGCTTGAGGACGTGGATTCCCCCTACAAGCACAAGATGTTCCCCTATATCCCAGTACCCGCCTATGCGACAGGGGAAGAGGGGAAAGAAGGTCCCGACGGGCTTGTTTCAGACCTCATAGACCCGCAGTTGGAGACTAACAAGAGAAGGTCACAGGCACTGCACATCATCAATTCGATGGCGAACAGGGGATGGAAAGCCCCGAAGGGCGCTCTTGACGAGCGCAACAAGAGGCTCCTGAACGAGAAAGGGTCTACCCCCGGAATACTCATAGAGTACAACGTCACCGGCGGGCACGGTCTTGAACAGTTCGGCAATGATGGCGTACCTATGGGCATCATCAAGTACGAAGACATCGCCAAGTCTGACATGCGGGAGATATCCGGCATAAACGAGGCGTTTCTGGCACAGCCCCTTGCATCCAATGTTTCAGGGCGTGCCCTTGAGATACGCAACCGGCAGGCGATAACGTCCATAGCAAGGATATTCGATAACCTCCGCATAGCGAAACTGATGCTGATGAAGCAGTTGTGGGGCAAGTTGGGCAAGCCCGGACTTATCCCGCAGTATTACACCGACGCAAAGACGGTACGGATAGTTTCGGACAACGGCGGGGACGACTTTGTGACTCTGAATCAGCCCCAGACAGACCCCTTCGGGAATGTGACTGGCCTTCTTCACGATCTTTCAAAGATGGAGTTCGACATCGTGATAACCGAGGCCCCGATGAGTACTACCCAGAGGGAGAAGCAGTTCGCACAGTTGCTTGAGGCGGCGGGTGCGGGAGTCCCGATACCGCCCGACCTGATAGTAGACTTCTCCGACTGGCCTTTTAAAGAAGACCTTAAGGCAAGGATGGTTCAGGCACAGCAGGGACCGCCGCAGCAGGGGGGTTCTCCCCCGAAACTCCCCACGGGGGCGCAGATGGCGAACAGTCAGGCGCAGAACCCGTTGGGAATATGACCAAATGACATGAGGGGCACTCCTGAAAAGGGGTGTCCTTTTTCATGGATTCGCGAAGCCTGCGACAAGGGCTACCGTGCCGCCCACGCTAGGGGCGAGCGTCTAAAAGGAGGACGTAAAAAATGAGCAAGAAGAACAGACGGAAGTACGACGAGGGCGTGGAGGAACTTGTGAAGGATATGCCCCTCATGGGCGAAGAGGAACTTGATTCCTTCATGGACGAACACGGCGTGAAACCCGTTGACGACGAGGCAAAGGACGCACCCGACGATGAAGGCACCCCCTCTGCTGGCGAGGCCGAAGCGGAGGGCGGGCAACCAAGACAGGATGACGACGGGAATACCGCCGATGGCGAGGACTACAGCGGGAAGACCGTTCCATATGCGGCACTCAGGGAAGAGCGCACCAAGCGCAAGTCCGAGTCTGAAAAGGCGAAGCAGTACGAAACACAGATAGAGGCGATACGCAGGCAGAACGAGGAACTTCAGAAGCAGTTCATGGAGATGCAGAAGCAACTCCTTGAGACGGCACAGAAGAACCGACAGGAACAGGCACCGAAGCCGGAGCCTGAACCCGACCCCTTGAGGGATGCCGTTCTGAACTACGTGAAGCCCCTGATAGAGCCTATTCTGCAGGAGCGTCAGCAGGTGGAACAGCAGAGGCAAATGTTGGGGCAGATGCAGAAGATCGCATCGGAAAGCGAGAAGAAGGCACGGGAGAAGTATTCCGACTATGACGAGCGCACCAAGCACATATTCGAGTATGCCTCAGCCCGTGCGAAACAGGGCGACCCGTCCTATGCGATGGACATACTCATGAGTCCCAACCCCGCCGAGTACGCCTATACCCTTTCGTTCCGTCTTGATGCCATGAAACCCAAGGAGCAGGTGCAACCGCCTGTTGCCGACAGGACGCAGGACAAAATACAGGCTATCGCCAACATGCCTAGGTCAGGAATGGTGCAGGGAGGCAGCGGAACCGACGACATCTCACTTGAGGCGAAGATGGCGAAGATACAGTCCAAGGAGATGCGCTGGACAGACCTCACTAAGGAGGAGCAGTCACGACTGCTTCGAGGCAAGTTCTGACCTTCAGCAAAAGCGGTAGCCGTCAAAACGAATAAGGAGTGATAACAATGGCTACCACTTCCCCGAATGCAAATCTTGTACGTGAAGCATGGGCGAAGAAACTCTGGGTCGATGCCCAGGATGAGCAGTTCTTTGTAAAACACGGGTTTATCGGTGAGTCCGATAACTCCATCATTGTTAAAAAGGTTGACCTCAAGAAGGACAAGGGCGACACAATACACATCGGCCTGTCGGTGAAACTCTCCGGCTCCGGTATTTCCGGTGACAGCACCCTTGAGGGTTACGAGGAAGCGATAAGTACCTACGCGATGGACGTGCAACTCGATCAGATACGCAACGCCGTCCGTATCGCCGGTGCCCTTGCGGAACAGCAGGCGTGCTACGACATGCGTTCCGATGCCAAGGAAAAACTCAAGATATGGCTTGCGGAGTACCTTGACGAGAAGATGTTCGAAGACCTTGCCTCGTCCCCTTCGACCAACAGGAAGATATGGTGTTCTGTTGACCACTCTTCGGTGGCTACCCTTGATACCACAGACAAGCTGTCCACCGGCTATATCTCCGAGGCAAAGCGTCTTGCGAAACTCGCATCTCCGAGGGTGCGCCCCATCAGGGTCAACGGCAAGGAGCATTACGTGCTTGTCGTGCATCCCTACTGCATGAGAGACCTCCGCAGAGATGCCGACTGGATAGACGCACAGCAACTGGCGAATGTCCGTGGCGTTGACAACCCCATCTTCAGCGGTGCCGAGGGCATGTGGGACGGCGTGATCATCTATGAGCATGAGAACGTCTACCGCACTAATGACGGTTCCAGTTCTGCGTACATTGCGAGGAACCTCCTGCTTGGTGCCGGCGCGGGTGTTTGGGCAATAGGCAAGGAACCCTTCTGGCGTGAGAAGACCTTCGACTACGAGAACCAGGTGGGCTTCGCAACTGGCCTCATCCACGGTTTCAAGAAGGCCGTCTTCGACGGTGAGGACTACGGGGTAGTCACCCTGTACGCTTCTGCGGCTTCCGACTAGGCCCTTATGCCTGCGGGAGGTGAAATAGGATGGTAACACAGTATAAGGGAACTGGCGCACGCACCAGGGAGACCCTTAAACAGGTCTACGACAAACTCAACACCATCAGCGATACCGAGATAGGGTTCGTTGACGGCGTAACCGCCGGAACTGTAGCCGCTTCAAAGGCTGTCGTGGTGGGCACCAACAAGAACATCGACACCATTGTCATTGCCGACGGCGGGCTGAAACTTGGTTCCGGTTCCGGCACAGCGGTCACTTCGACGGCCGATGAACTGAATCAACTCGATGACATTGTTGCGTCCTTCTCCTTTGAGGCATCGGCGGGGGCGGAGAATGTCTGCGAGGTTGCCATCACCCTGAAGGACGCGGCAGGGGCAACCGTTGACGGGGCACGTCCGTTCATGGTGTGGCTCTCTGATGCTGACACGGGTGTGGGACTTACTGCTACTACCGCATCGGGCACGGTTCAGGCAAAGAGCGCATCGGGTGCGGACTTTGCGACTTTCACGGCAAAGAAAGCACTCCTGGTACAGCCTCTTGCCACGGGGGTATACACCCTTGAGATAACAGACTCTGCAAAGACCGCGTTCTATGTCTGCGCCGCCACACTTGACGGCAGGGCATACAGCGTCAGCACCGTACTGGCTCCAGAGGACTACGGTACCGGCGAGTAACGATAAGGGGGCTTAACCGCCCCCTTCTTTTTTTGAATTGGAGGTGATGGGATGGCCTTCACCGTCTCAGAACTGATGACCGATGTGCGGTACAAGATCATAATGCCCTATACAGACGACCTCGATAACACGGAACTGTTGGTCTATGTCAACCAGATGAACCGTGAGCTATACCGGCAGGCATCCATGCATTGCCCACAGGTGATATGGACAGACGACGACACGGGTTCCACTGTAGCGTCTACCGCAACGCTGACCACTAGTTCATCCGTGAAGGTCATGAGGTGGGTTGTCGTGCAGGTTAACGAGGTGAACCTGAAGGTTGTAAATCCCCGTGATATTTATGACTTTAGCGGCGAGGGACAGCCTGTCTCATTCTGGCCTTCAGGATTCACGCAGGTCAGGTTGTACCCGATACCAGATGCCGTGTACGACTACAGGCTCATCTACATAGCGGAACCCACCGCACTTGAGTCCACGTCTACCTTTGCGTGGCCTTACGACTTTTACGACCTCCTCCTTGACGGCGTTTCGATGGTCGCAAAAATCCGCAACGCCTGGGACATGAGGGGGGAAGCGGAGTTCTTCAAGGAGTGGAGGCAGGAGGCTATATCACGTCTGACCTCACTCACCTATGAGAATGAATATTCTGCGACGAGGGGCTATTGGGGGGCAAGTATCCCATTAGTCAAGGAGGACTATTGATATGTCTGTCAGAAGTGCCTCCTTGCCCCTTCCGGTAAAGGGCATCAATAGTTCCCTCCCCGTAACGCAGATAGACGATGCAGAGATGGCAGAGGGGCTAAACTTCTGGCTTTCGCCGGAGGGCAATTTCGAATCCCGTCCGGGACTGACCAAACTTACCACCGAGTCCAACACGGGGGGTGCCATCAAGGGGATATACTACAGCCCCGCCAACAGTGAGACCCTTGTCGCAAGCGGAACGAAACTGTACAAGTACGCCTCCAACGGCGTGACGGAGATAGGGACGCTATCGGGGACACTGACGAAGGTACATATGCTTGACTTCAACGGGGCTACCTATGTCGCTTCCGGCGGGATATTGCAGTCTTATAACGGAACCACCCTGTCGGACTGCACCAACACGGGGACGAATGACGTCCCACCCGCAGCGAGGTATCTGCAGGTCAGGCGGGACAGGTTGTTCGTGGCAAGCGATACGGAATCTTCCCTGTATTATTCCGGTTCCTATGACGGTGGTGACTGGGGCGGGGGAGAGGGTGCCGACGGCGGGATCATAAATGTCCGCAAGAACGACGGGGCGAACATCAGCGGTATCGTGCAGGTTGATGGGAACCTTGCCGTATTCAAGGCCAACCTCAGCAACCTCAGCAACCCTCAGCCGTGTTCAGTTTCGCTCCTTATAGGGGAAACGCCAACGGATTTTGTCTTCTACGATATACGGGAGGGTACTTCCGTAGTTGAACCGCACACCATATCGCCCGTTCTGAACGATGTGGTTTTCTGCGGTAACGGTGGGATATTCACCCTGGCACAGGTGCAGAGTTTTGATAATCCCCGCTCGTTCCCTATCTCTCTCAAGATGCGTCCGACATACCGTTCATACACCCCTGCATGTGCCTGTTACGCAGACACGAGGGGCTACTACATCGTAGTCACCAACGGCTATACCTTCGCCTACCACGTAGGCATGAGGGCATGGTTCCCGTGGAGTCATGAGGGGATAACCATGACATACGTCGCCAACGGGGGTGACGACAAGGTGCTGTTCGGTTCAAGCACGGGGCACATTTACCACCTCGACGACGACGGGACCACCTTCAGCGATGACGGAACAGATCCCGCATGGCAGTTGTCCACTCGTGCGTACGATCTCAAAAGCCCGACTGCCGAGAAGTGGTTCCATAAACTTTACATGACATTCCAACCCTTGAGCGGTACGGGTTCCGTCGGGGTCAACTACAAGAAAAACTCCGGTGAGACCGTCTTGGGTTCCCGCTCCGTAAGTGCGGACACGTCCACCCTGGCGGGTTGGGACGGCACTTTCGCATGGGATACCGCAGGTGTCGGATGGGATGACGATGCCATGTTGCAGAAGGGTCACATGATACGCCTTCGGGCGAGGAATATGCAGTTCCAGTTGGTACCGACGATACCCATACGCCTTGTGGAGTGGGCTGTAGACTATGAACCCTTCCGCAGGACACCCCCTTCATGGAAGTAGGTGATATTGGATGGCATACGCAAGAAGAAGCACCATTGCGTCAGAGGAGACCCCCGCATCTTCCTCGAAGATGAACACGGAACTCAACGGGATATACAGCGACCTCAATGACCTTGACAGCAAGAAGTCCTCTACCACACACGACCACGACGAGGATTATTCGGCAATAGATCACGACCACGACGAGGATTATTCGGCAATAGATCACGACCACGACGAGGATTACGCCGACATAGACCACAACCATGACGATGACTATGCGGATATCAACCATAACCACGACGAGGATTACCTAGCCAAACTCACCCCAACTATAGGGGATTCTGGGAAGGTCATAGCCGTTAAGTCAACGGAAGATGGCTTCGAACTAGCTGTGCAATCTGGCGGAATCAGCGACGTGGTTGATGACACCACCCCCCAGCTTGGAGGCGACCTTGACGTCAATGGCAAAAAGATAGTGTCTGCATCCAACGGCGACATTCCCCTTGCCCCCAACGGCTCCGGCATGGTTAAAATGGAAAAGGGAGTGTATTTCTCCGACTACATCTCCAACGGCACCGATTCGTGTACGATCGACTGGCGAGCGTCAAACAAGCAGTTGGTGACTCCGTCTGGCAACCGCACTTATACGTTCACCGCTCCTACAGGCGTGACATCACTGACGCTTGTGATTACGGTCACGGCATCCAGAACGCTTTACTGGCCAGCAGCCGTTTCGTGGCGTGGTGGTGCCCCTGCGACAACAGCAGCAGGGACGTATATTGCCACGTTCTTCTGGGACGGGACAAACTATTTCGGCACATGCACGGGGAAGGATTAGCTATGGCACCTTCAAATGTCTACTACGCAAGTAGTGCTTCAGGGTGGGACTATAGTTCTGATGCTACTGGGGAACCAGATGGTAAATACGCCAGAGAAATCAACAAAGCATCACAGACTAAGTATATGTCCACAGGGAACTTTGGAATAAGTAGTGCCAATATCCCTGCAAAGGCAGTTATTAAAAGGGTCACAATAAGGTCAAAAGTTTATAACAGTGGCCCAGACATGTCTGTCGGAATTGTTGGACGAATTGGCAGCACGGACCAAGGTACTTATGTCACAACAAGCAATTGGTCCGTGCTGCCAATTGGAACAGTAATCACAAAAGCCTACAGCAGTGGTGACCTTCTTACCTTATCAAATTTAGCAAACGGCACCTTCACTGTGATGGTTAGAGGTGTTCTCCCTGCTGGTGGTGGAACTAATTATTGTGACTATGTTGAGGTAACCGTGGATTATGAACTGCCAATGGGCATAGAGATGGGGTGTGTATTCTAATGATCAGAACCCTGCACCGATTTGACAAAAGGGATGGTCGTCTCATCGAAAGCATCGAGGTGGACTTCATAGACGGATACCCCCTCGACTACTGGAGGCTGCCGGATGACCAGACGGCGGAGGCGCTTCCCAAGTATGACAAGGCCAAAGAGGTTCCGGTATGGGATGGCAAGGGATGGGTGGTAACACCGCTATCCTTTTTTGAACCAGAACCAGAACCAGAGCCAGAGCCGTCCATACTTGACCCTGACAACCTGATCAAGGCGGTTATCGCCCTGATAGATGCGGTCGAAAAACAGGAGCCGATACCACAGGAGACAAAGACGCTTGTGGAAGCGGAGAGAACGAAGACAAGCCTTGAAGTCAGAAGGACAGTGAAGTAATGGGCAGGTGAATGGACTGTGTTGACCCCGTAGTTGCGGGGCTTGAGTTGATGGAGGAACAGTTGGGAGATACCGAAGGGGTGGAACAGTCAAGCAATACTTGTCAGTTCGACGGATGGCAACCGAAGAAGACAGAGGAACCGTGGTACATAGGCAAGTATGTCGAGCCGATGTGGTAGCGGGGGTGACAGGGAAGAGGTCTCGGCACGTAGTGCGGACACCTAACGGGAGTTCAATTCTCCCCACCTCCACCAAATGGGGGAAGCGAGGGAACAAGGCCACGCCGTCTGTGACGGACACAGTGCGACCATTTAGGATGGCCGCCATGTGGCCCCCTGGCCCCCACCAATAAGTAGCTCATCTGCCAATTAAGTGGGCAGAAGGAGTAGCGATGCCGTTCACTCGGGTGGGCGGCATTAGTCATGTAATAGGGGGTGGCGACTGTCCCCGCCGGCACAACAGCCGAACTATACTCCCCGGCGTTCTGTGGGATGCCGGGAGACAGGGCGGCCCTTGCGGGTCGCCCTTTTTTATTGGAGCAGAAGGGAGGTAATACGATGCCCTCATTTGACAATTGGTACGAGGCTCTTTACGGACCTCGGCAGATAGGATTCACACCGCAATGGACAAAGGAAGCGGATACGGGGAATACAGGAGTCACCCCTGTCGTTCCTGTTACGACTCCCAATATACAACCTCCGAGGGGCGACGGCAGTCAGGACGGAGGGTTGAGTGGCGGCGGTGACGACAGGAGTTTTCCCACGTTGAACGACCCCGCTTATTGGGGCGGGTGGACTCCCGATCTGTCGTGGAAGGATGTGATGAAGGGGTACGGTAAGTACATGGGCAATCCCATGCTTGGCGGGCTTGCCATGTTGTACCAGTTCATGAACCCCACGAAAGACCCTGTATGGCAGAAGGCGGCAGAACAGTACCTGAGCGAGTTCGCGCCCAATACCACGCTTGACCAGTTGATAGAGCAGATAAACCAGATATACAAGACAAACCCCGACGCAAAGGTGTTCGCATCAGACACGATCCGGGGAATGATGATGAGCATGAACCCGGAATATGCACAGGCGTTCAAAAGTTGGACGGACGCAGGAGGTTCCATTCACGGCTTCGCACAGGAAGTACAGGGATTACAGGAGATGGCTTCCGCCTTCCCCGGACTTGACATAAGCACAGTTCCGATGCCGGGCACCGCCTACGGTCAGCAATGGAACGAAGTTTTCAAGTATTCGAGCAACCCCAACAACATGGAGTTCAACTGGAACACGAAGGAATACGAACCAACCGGCACGGCATACGCCAGAATGGTCGCACAGCATCAGCAGAACGCCACTAACAGGCAATTGAGCAAACAATGGATGGATGAAGTGCTTGATGGCACTACAACGCTTGGGCTTAATGATTGGAAGCAGAATAACAGTGGCATTTACGGTAAAGACCAGGATGGCAACGATATAGGAAGGGCCGACCATTCTGGCATTTCTGGACAAACCGGCGATGGGTACGGTATATCCGGAGACCCCAGAGACAGGATAAGGTAAAGGTGGTGACATAGATGGCTAACTGGTATGACGGACTTTCCAACCTCGGCTTCGACTGGGGTTCTGTGTTTTCAGGGAATACCAGTACAGGAAACACGGGCGGGACTGGTGGCACATCGCAGAACATGTCGCTCGGCCAACTGACGAACTGGCTACAGAACAAGAATGTTGCCGGGTATCAGAAATACGACCCCTCGTGGCAACTCAATCTCAAGTCAGCCTATGACGCACAGGCAGACGCTTTTAACCAGTATCAGCAGAACGTCGGCGGACTACAGGGACTTCTAGGGAACCTCACGCAGCAGGCGCAGCAGAGCGCACAGGGTTTGCAGGATACCTTTGGTCAGGCGCAGGACTACATTACTCAGGCTATGGGTTCCTATGATCCTAACCAGTGGAGCAACTATATGCAGACCGGACAGGTAGCACAGCCGATTCAGGACAAGATGCAGTCCATGTATGACCTTCAGATGCAGAACTACATGCAGACACTGAATCGGCAATATGACAGGGCAATGCAGGACATGATGAACCGCAGGGCATTCGGCGGTGTCAGCGGGAGCAACGTCACCGCAGATTTAGCGAACAGGCTGTTCCAGACGGCAGGCGACCAGGCTCGCATGGCTTCCAACACCTACGGCTCGGAAATGATACAGAACCTGTTGGCTGAACCTTACCGTCAGCACGCTGCACAATTGGAGGGCTTGCAGGCACAACTTGGACTTGGACGGGGACTTGGCGGACTTGCCAATCTGTTAGGCCAGTCGCAGTTGTCCAACTGGGGCGCACAGGCAGGATGGGGCGCAACGGTTCCACAGTACACCGCACCTATGTTCAGCATGTCACAGCAACTTGCCACTATCCCGACAATGATGAGGGAAGCCTACGCTACCCCACTGCTGCAGATGTGGGATGCGCTGCAGAAGGCGGCTACATCGGAGAAGATAGGGCAGATGCAGATGGACGCAAGCGACAATGATTACTCGTGGCTCGGCGGGGTAGGCTCGCTTATAGGCGCAATCGGGGGGTTGTTCTAAATGGCTGATTGGACGCAGATATACCAGAACCCGCAGACTCAGGCATTGTTTGGCGGGGCTGTCCCCCCTATCCCCTCTCCGTCCGTCCAGCCAATAGGGGGATGGGGGAACGTAGACCTCACGCAATCGATGATGAACGCACCGCAACAGCCACAGCGTCCGCAGATGCCCGTTCAGACTCCGCAGGCACCGCAGACGGGGCAGGACGGGGCGATGGGCATAGGGCAGTTGATAATGATGATGTTGCCGATGCTGTTGGCAGGCGGTACCAAACACCCCAACAACGCAAGAAGCGCTTACATGATGGGGCTTATGCAACAGATGAATCAGCAGAAGGCACTCCAACAGCAGAAAATGGCTCAACAGCAGGCTCAGATGATGGAGGAACAGAAAAGGAAGTACGCCCTTGCCAACGATCTATTCAAGGCACTTACGCAGAATAACCCCGAAGCCATGTATGACGGGAACCTTATAGGGTTCATGCAGACAGGCGATTTTGAGGGTATGCGGAACTACATCAACGAGAACAGGGAATCCCTCATGCCCACGAAAGAACCGGAGAAGGTTGACCCTTGGGCAGACAAGAAGGTTGTAGGCGGGCATGTAGCATCCTTCGATGCGGAGGGGAACCCCGTATGGATTTCTCCCCCGGAGAAACCGAAAGAGTATGCTCCACAGCGGGGTATTGTCGAAGTTATTAACGGTAAACGGGTTCTTGTAGACCCGACCAACGGGAACGTTATCAAGGAACTCGGAGACGAGGTACAGAAACCGTTGACCCGTGCCGATAAGGACGCTATATGGAGAGCCATCATGGGTGGCGTTGATATGTTTGGTTCCAAAATGACAGGGTTGGCCAACATGTACAAAACACCCGAAGAACTCGCACAGGCTATTGAGCAGTATTACGGTGAAGGCACTCCCGAATACGAACACGCAATGAACATAGCATTCAATGCCCCAGAGTCGGCATACAAAGGGAAAGACCCCCGCAACAAAGCTACCGAATGGGACTGGGATGAAGAAGCAGGGAAACTTGTTCCCAGGCAGTAAGGAGGTGACGGCGTGGCACAGTATGTAACAATTTCTAGCAAAAATATGCGGATAGCGTTTCCTGACGAAATGTCACAGGAAGAAATATCCGCAATCATCAAAGAACATGTTTTTGGCGAAACGCCGTCAGAAACCGAACCTCCGAAGGCAGAATATATCCCCCTGCCACAAAGACCCGAAAGGAGACCACATGAGCGGTCTGCCAAAGTTGAAGGTGGCAGGGTACGCATGGAATCACAGGAGGCTTTTGCTGAAGGATTATCACGGGGATTGGGTGTGAAGTTCACTCCCCACGAAGGCAACGTGTTGCCGTCAACGAAGGCAGAAAATATTGCAGGAAACGTTGCGGGTAGCCTGTTGGGTTTCACCCCGTGGATAGCGGGCGGTTCGATGGTGGCACAGCCGTTCACCGCAGGAGCAGAATTAGCCACAACGAAGGCGGGGCAGATTGCCAACCAGGTAGCACGTGGCGCATCTAGCCTGGGGCTTGCCGAAGGTGCAAGGCAGACCATGACGGGCGAACAGTCACCCGAACAGATCGCTGTTTCCGCAACCATCGGAGCCATTGCCGACCCCCTGTTCTCACAGGCTGTTGAATGGCTGACAAAGCGTTTCGGCACTAATTGGCGTTTTGGCCCCAAAGGAGAAGAAATGCCCATCAAGGATGCCTACGCCGAATTGGGGCTGAAGAGCAACGCAACGCCGGAACAGGTCAAGTCTGCGTGGCGAAGTGCGGTCAAGCGACATCACCCCGATGCAGGGGGAAGCCCCGAAGCATTCAAGAAGGTTGCCACCGCCTATGAGCGCATCGCCTCCACGTGGTCGAAGGGGAAGGCAACGCCTGTCGCAACGGAACCGTCATCACCCACCGCCTCAACGCAGACCCCTGTCCCGTTGCAGGAAGGCGCGATGGTCGGGGCAACACCGCCTGTCGGCTCGCCTTCGGTTACGCCCATTGTCCCTGAGGCATCCGTACCCATAACCGAAGCACCCGAAGAACTGATTTCCCCCCTTGCAAGTGTTGTCAACACGCCAAGCGTGGGGGAAATGTTGGATAAGGTGCGCGGCAAGGCGAAGGGTGCGGTTGATCTTGCGAAGAAAACTTTTTCCGTTACGCAACCCTTCGATGATCTGGGCGCACCCGAAACAGGACGCTCCCTTGAACGAGTGTTCACCACGCAGGAGTTCAACGTTATCAAAGCAGAGGACACGCTACAAAAGCCTCTGACGAAGTTAAAGAACGAACTGGGTATATCTGATACGGAAATGAGAGAACTGCTCTTTTACGCTTACGACAATACGGAGTTCTCCGCTTTACCAGCACAACAGAGGGCAAAGTTTGAGCCTGCCGTTAAACTCCTTCGGGATTATTCGGAAAAGATGGAAGTTGCACTCAAGGGAAGCGGTGTCATTGACGAAGGTTTTGCTGAAGGGCTTGAGACCCGCCTTCGCGACGAGATACAGACCATCAAAGAAGACATGATTCAGGCGAAGAGTGGAGAGAAAATCAATAGGCTGGCGGGCGAACTTGCGGAGGCGCAGGAGGCTCTTAATTGGGCGGTCGCACGAAGAGGCGAACTGACGTACATGCCGACTCCGTTCAGATACTGGTTCAGCAAAGCCTACGAGAAACGGGGAGCCGTTGCATCCACAAAACTGATGAGTCAGCATTTCCGGCAGAAAACCAAGGTGGATATGCGTGCCCTTGCTGATGACCTGTTACAGAAGGGGATTATCACTCGTGAACAATTAGACCCCCGAAGGGTATTTGCGGACTACTCAAGGACGGCGGGAACGAAACTCGCAATGGCAGACGTGTATAATTCCGCAAAGAAGGAAGGCTTGATAGTTGCCCGCAACAAGAAAGGGGCACCTACAAACTGGCCTTCAATTCCTGAAAGTGTTGCCCCTGGTCTGCGGAACCACGTTGTCCACCCTACATTATACGAGTACATCAGCAAGAACCTCATGAGTCAGGGGCAAATTGATCCCGAAGCGCAGGAGATAGTTCACGGTCTCCGTCACGCATGGACAGGACTCAAAATGTTCCAGTTTGATAACCCGATAATTCTAGGCGGGTACGACCTCCTTCAAGGTGCTGTCTTGGGCACGTTGCGTTCATTAAAAGCGCCGACATACTTGCAAAAGGGTTTCATATCCGCATGGACTCACGACGAAGATTACATGATGGCGTTCAAAGAGGGTGCAATGCCTAGACCTTACAGGCTTCCAGAAGCGGAAGCGCAGGCAAGGGTTGAAAGGATAATCAATAACGAGACACTTCCTAAAGCGATCACAGCAGAACTGAAACGGCTTTTCGGGAGTGGAATACTTCCCGAACTATATAGGTTAAGTCATGCTACGGCTTGGCATCTTGACCATTCGGTGAGAATGGCGAGTTACCATTATCTCCGTGACAATGGGTACAGCCCCCAAGAAGCCGCTGAACTGACCGCCAACGCACATGGGCGTTATTCAAACTTGCCTCCTTCCGTGAGAAGGAAACTCAACCTCCCCTTCTTCACCCCCACTTTCTGGACGGCAATGGCGAAGGAACAAGGAAAAATGATAGGCGGTCTAGCAAAGACCGTCACGGGTAAGGGTGAAAAGAAGGATAAGAAATATGCAGAAATGGCGGTTGCCGCCGTTGCCCTCCTTGTTGGAACGGATTACATGATGACACAGGCTGGGTTTAAAAGGGAAACCTTTGGACGGCGTTACACGAGGGATGGCAAGATTGACGGCAGACCACGAGAACTTGTCGTTACGCTGAGTACCCCCTACAACATCGCTATGCGTTATTGGGACAACCTTAAACGGATACCGCAGAGCAGTGAGTGGAGCGACAAGGTAACGCTTGCTGTTCCATATTCCCTGCATCCGGGGATACACATTATCCGTGAATTGTTGTCTAACCGTGAGGGTGGAGTGGAACCGATATACAACCGCTTTGATATCGGTTTAGATCAAGCGAAGGATATATCACTTTACCTCACCCGAAGAATATTCCGCATGACGGAACGTTTCGGGGAAACCCCGACGGGTAAGCGACGCACGCAAGCGGTAGAAGCACTCAAGAAAGAGGTCGGCAACCTCGCCCATGTCTTGAACGTGTTGGGGTTCATTTATGACCGTGCCCCCGCACGACAAAGGGTAGCCTGGCAGGTCAAGGAAGTGGAACAGGAACTACGGCGACAAATGGAGTTCAACCAGGATGCTACGTCTGAACGGATTCAAACCTGGATAGGGAATGTCAGGAAGAAGGTCGCAGAACTCTTGGCGACACTAGAATAGCAATTATAGCACGTAGCCCCGCTAATCGGCGGGGTTTTTTATTTAAAGGGGGGGTGTTGACATGTCTTACTCCCGCAGAAGGATGAGACGTACCACACAGAATGTTGACATCAATACAGAGTTAAACGGAGTCTACGAAGACCTCAACGCCATTGCCAACACTATATCGTCACTCAATTTCGACGGCGGGTCGCCTGACAGCATATATTCTGATGGCCCAATTCTGGACTGTGGGGAGGTGTCCTGATGCCGTATATACAACTTCAGTTCAGAAGAGGCACTGCTCTAGAGTGGTCTACCGTTAACCCAACCCTTGCAGATGGGGAATTGGGGATAGAGACCGATACTGGCAAACTCAAGATTGGCAATGGAACGGCCGAATGGGGGGATTTGGATTACTGGACCTTACCAGGTCCCACAGGGCCGACCGGCCCCACAGGTTCTACAGGTGCAACAGGGCCTACAGGGGCTACTGGGGCAGACTCGACTGTACCGGGACCTACCGGACCCACTGGGCCGACTGGGCCGATTGGCCCGACTGGGCCGACGGGGGCAGACTCTACAGTACCAGGGCCGACCGGACCCACTGGGCCGACGGGGCCGACCGGAGCTGATTCTACGGTTCAAGGTCCCACTGGTCCCACTGGCCCCACTGGCCCCACTGGCCCCACTGGCCCCACGGGAGCCGATTCTACAGTGCAGGGTCCTACTGGACCCACCGGCCCGACAGGCCCCACAGGTGCTGACTCCACTGTTGCTGGCCCTACTGGCCCTACGGGAGCGACTGGCCCTACGGGGCCTACGGGGCCGACAGGTGCAACTGGTGCAGACTCTACTGTTCCCGGCCCGACAGGACCCACGGGTCCCACTGGACCTACAGGTGCAGATAGTACAGTTGCAGGGCCTACGGGACCCACGGGGCCTACGGGTGCTGATTCTACAGTTCCCGGTCCTACTGGTCCCACAGGCCCCACTGGGGCTACAGGACCAACGGGAGCAGACTCTACAGTTCCGGGGCCTACTGGGGCTACCGGGCCGACCGGGCCGACCGGGCCGACCGGGGCCGACTCTACAGTACCAGGGCCGACCGGACCCACTGGCCCAACAGGGCCGACCGGACCTACTGGCCCAACAGGGCCAACAGGGGCAACAGGGGCTACTGGTGCTGATAGTACGGTTGCAGGGCCGACCGGAGCCACGGGACCTACTGGCCCAACAGGGCCGACCGGACCTACTGGCCCAACAGGGCCGACAG
>Ga0208461_1001603_pt1 | contig 20051 bp, 18 predicted proteins | sample AD_JPNTR4_MetaG_FD_184448 | JGI IMG/M metagenome (GOLD analysis project Ga0208461, IMG submission 184448) | Active sludge microbial communities of municipal wastewater-treating anaerobic digesters from Japan - AD_JPNTR4_MetaG (SPAdes) (version 2) | ecosystem: Engineered > Bioreactor > Anaerobic... | reverse complement strand
GTTGTAATGACAGGCATGGGTTCTGACGGCAAAGAGGGTGCAGCATGGATAAAGGCACAGGGCGGCACAGTATTTACAGAGGCCGAGGAATCGTGTATCGTATACGGCATGCCCCGTTCTGTGGTAGAGGCGGGGTTGAGTGACAAGAGCCTTACCCTTGACAGGATGGCAGAAGAGATTGTGGAGAATGTGTGATGATGAAATGATTTATATTTGGTGATTGGTTATAGATGGTGGAGACTGAAAAGCTAAGAAAAGGAATTTAATCTTAAGAGGAGGTTACTATGGCCAAGGTACTGATTATAGATGACTCAGCCATGTCAAGGAGGGTAATGAGGGGTATACTGGAGGGTGCAGGGCATGAGGTTATCGAGGCAGCAGACGGCATAGCAGGTATAGAGAGGTATTTCCTTGAGAGGCCTGACCTGGTTACGCTGGATTTGATTATGGAGGGCATGAATGGTATCGAGGTTATCAAAAAAATAAGGCAGATGGACAAAGATGCCCTCATTGTCGTATCCACTGCTGATATACAGGGTGCCACAAGGGATGAGGCCCTGAAAGAGGGTGCTGTAGATGTTATAAACAAGCCTTTAACACCAGAAAAGGTGCTTGACACACTTTCTCGTATCTTAAAAAGGGGGGTAAGATGATACTGACAGATAACCAGAGGGATTCTTTGACAGAACTGATAAACATTGCCTTTGGCCGTGCTGCTGCATCCCTTTCAGAACTCACAGGCTTCAGGGTCCTCATTAATGTACCAAAGGTAGACATACTAAGCATTAATGAGCTCATATCTGCCCTTAACGGGTTTATAAACGGCGAGGTTGCCACTGTCCATCAGATATTTACAGGTCAGGTGGCAGGCGATGCCCTGCTCATGCTTGATTATGATGGGGCAACAGCCCTGACAAGCCTCCTTACCGATGAAGAGGTAAAGAGGATAGATGTCTCATCAAAGGAGGTGCTCATAGAGGTGGGTAATATCCTCCTCAATGCATGTCTCGGCACATTCGGAAACATGCTACAGGTGCATATTACTTTCTCTGTGCCACGCCTACATCTCAGCCAGCTCAACGATATGCTGAGCACACTTGTTATAGGGAAGGAGGAGATACGCTATGCCCTTGTAATCACTACGAGGTTCCGTCTCAAGGACAGCGAGATAGGGGGCTACCTTGTTATAGTCCTTGGCGTTGGCTCCCTGGACAGGCTCATAGAGGGCATAGAAAAACTCGGTTGATAGATGATTTATGACAGAATACGGGTATCAAGATGCGGTCTTTAACTGGATAAGGAATATCTTAGATTTGGGTGTCTTTACCACTGATGCCCAACTAAGGATAATGACATGGAACAGGTGGCTTGAGATACACAGCCACATAACCTATCCCCAGGTTATAGGAAGGAATCTTTTAGAGGTCTTCCCGGATTTAGAGGAGCGCAGGGCATACAGATACTATCAGCAGGCCCTTGAAGGTCAGGTATATACCCTATCCCACAGGTTTCACAGGTATCTCCTGCCCATGCCTGCCCCTGATGAATATAATGGATACTTTGAGAGGATGCAGCAGACAGCACAGATTGCACCCCTATCATCAGGGGACAAGGTCATAGGGACAATTACAAAGATAGAGGATGTGACAGAGAGGGTCGTAAGGGAGATACTCTTAAAAAAGGAGTTAGAGATAAGCGAGAATGCACAGAGGTTGATAAAAAAGGAGAGGGACCTGGCACAGCACTATCTCGATATAGCAGGGGTCATGCTCCTTGCCCTTGATGAAAAAGGGGATATAACACTGATAAATAAAAGGGGCTGTCAGATCCTTGGTTGCAGGCAGGAGGAGCTAATAGGAAAGAACTGGTTTGAGATATTCCTCCCGGAAAAGGATGTAGAAGGGGTGAAAGAGGTCTTTTCTGCCCTGATGAGAGGTGAGATAGAGCCCTATAGGGAATACGAAAACTTAATCAAGACCTTTTCAGGGGAGATAAAGATAATCAAATGGAACAATACAATCTTAAGGGATGAATCTGGCAAGATCATAGGGACACTCAGCTCCGGTGAGGACATAACAGAGAAGAAGAGGCTTGAAGATACCCTTAAGGCCATGTCAATAACAGATGAGCTCACAGGTCTATACAACAGGAGGGGTTTTATAGCCCTTTCCCAGCAACAGCTCAAGATAGCAGAGAGGGCAGGGAATAGCATGCTCCTGTTTTTTGCAGACCTTGATAATATGAAGTGGATAAACGATACATTTGGGCACAAGATAGGAGACAGGGCACTTATAAAGACAGCGCAGATACTGAAAGAGACATTCAGGGAATCTGATATAGTAGGCAGGCTTGGCGGTGATGAATTTTGCGTCCTTGCCATAGATGCAAGGCAGACCTATGCCAGAGCCCTCTATGAAAGGCTGAAAGAGAATATAAAAAGATATAACAACAACAATGATGACCTATTCCAAATATCCATAAGCCTCGGGTTCTCCCGATTCGACCCAGACAGCCCTAAAGACCTCGATGAGCTCATATCAGAGGCGGATAAGATGATGTATGAGGAAAAGAATAATAAAAAACAGTCTGTTATTAACTACAAGAAAGAGGTGGCGGGTTGAGCAATCTCATAGAAAGATGGTTCAATGACTCTATTAATCTCGGCGTCTTTACTACAGACAAAAATCTTGTCATTACCTAGTGGAACCGATGGCTTGAGATAAATACCAATAAGGCAAACCATGAGGTCCTCGGCAGGTCGCTATTTGATCTATATCCTGAGATAAAGAATGGCCATATAGGCTCTTATTACAGGGAGGCCCTTGATGGAAAGACATATGTAATATCGCAAAAGCTACACGGTTATATAATCCCCCTGCCATTAAAACCAAGAAACACAGGTTTTTCCCATATGCAGCAGAGCGGGATAATATCATCCCTTATAGAAAATGATGAGGTTGTGGGCACCATAACCATAATAGAGGATGTAACATGCAGGGTTGCCTCAGAGAGGCTCCTGTCCGAGAGCGAGGAGATGTATCGCACCATCTTTGAGGCTACAGGAACTGCCATGTTAATAGTGGAGGAGGATACAACCATCTCCTATGCCAATGAAAATGCCCTGAGATTGGCAGGTTACAGCAGGGATGAGTTTGTGGGTAAAAAGAGATGGACAGAGTTTGTGGCAGACAGGGAAGACCTGGAGCGTATGACAAAATATCACTATCTCAGGCGACAGAACCCTGATGAAGCACCCAAAACATATGAATTCCGATTAAAAAACAGAGATGGCAGGATATACCATGTCCTGCTAAATGCAAGTATTATCCCGGGGACAAAAAGGAGCGTCATATCCCTTCAGGATATAACAGCACTGAAAGAGATACAGAAGAGATTGACCCAGAGCGAGGAGCGTTACCGCTCCATATTCGAGAATGCCGTAGAAGGCATCTTCCAGACAACACCGGATGGTAAGATCATATCAATCAACCCAAGTTTTGCAGGTATATTTGGATACGCTTCTGTAGAGGAGATGATAACCTCTGTATCAGATTTGAGTATGGATATATATGTGAATAGTGAGGACAGGGAGAGGTTCAAGGCCCTCATAGAGGAAAAGGGAGAGGTAAAGGCTTTTGAGGTAGAGGTAAGGAAAAAAGACGGTAGCCACATCTGGGTGAGCTATAATGTCCGTGCTGTAAGGGATGAAAAGGGCAATATAATGTTTTATGAAGGCACAGTAGAGGACATAACAGCACGAAAAAAATCAGATATGGATTTAAAAGACAGCTTTGACAGATTGAGAAAGACCATAGGGTCTATAATAGATGTTATAAGTATGGCTGTTGAGGTAAGAGACCCATACACAGCAGGGCACCAGAAAAAGGTTGCAAACCTCGCCAGGTCCATAGCAAAACAGATGGGGCTACCACCGATGCAGGTAGAGTATGTCCGTATGGCAGGCGCTATCCATGACCTGGGAAAGATATCAGTGCCGGCAGAGATATTGAGTATGCCCAGGAGACTCACAGAGATGGAGTTCGAGCTTGTAAAACAACACCCTGAGATAGGCTATAACGTCCTCAAAAATATAGATGACCTCAAAAATGTTGCCATGATTATCATGCAACACCATGAAAGACTTGATGGCTCTGGCTACCCAAACGGCTTAAAGGGTGACGAGATACTCCTTGAGGCAAGGATACTTGCTGTTGCCGATGTTGTAGAGGCCATTGCCTCCCACCGTCCCTACAGACCTGCCTTTGGAATAGAATATGCGTTGGAGGAGATAGAGAAAAACGCAGGGATACTATACGATAAAGATGTGGTCAGGACATGCCTTGACCTCTTCAGGAACAAGGGCTTCAGGCTTGAATAGATAAGATTCGAGTGCAGGCTGGTCTGTCTGGTTTATTTTTTCTACACCAGCAATTGAACATAGAGACCTGAACTTTTTTAATATACGCTTATTATATTTCTACCCAGTTTCTTTGACCTCTGGACGGTCTGGACAGCATTTGCCAGAAGGGTTGTTGTATCCATTGTGCCGTCTATGGGGATGATGCCCATAGAGATACTGAGATTGTATTTAGTGTAATCGAGGATAAAGGTATACTGGTTTATTGTCTTCTGAATCCTCTCCGCTGCCAGTTTTGCCTCTGCCATGCTTATGCTCTTCAATACCACGACAAACTCATCGCCTTCAAACCTGAATGCAGTATCCCCTGACCTCAGGCTCTTCCTCAAAAGCTTTGCCATTCCTATTATGATTTCATCCCCTGTGTTGTGTCCATAATTCTGATTTATCTCCTTAAAGTCATCTATATTTGCAAATATCATTGCGCTCCTCGAACCCCTCTGTTTGCCCTGTTTTGCCTTTTCTATCAACTGTCTTAAGGTGGTCTCAAGGGAACGCCTATTGGGTAGGCCTGTAAGGGGGTCTATATTAATGGCATACAAAAGCACATTTTCCTGGTTGTATATCTCATTTATATCCTCGCAGGATACGAGATAATCACCGTTTTTGAGCCTTGTGGGTATAAAGTTGATGGTCTTCACTGAAGAATCCCTGCATACCACAGAGAGTATCCATGCACTCTTTTTATTTGTAAAACCTGATTCAGCATCTTTCAACCATGTATTAATAATCTCATGCCTGTAAGAAGAATCAGGATATGCCTTCCTGAACCATGTCCTGCCGTCCGGGATTTCATCCTTTTCATATCCGAAGAGTTCTACAAATTTTTTATTGAGATACCTGATTTTATTTTCTCGATTGAGGAGCATAATACCAATGGGGAGACTCTCCAGGATTATCTCCAGTTCGTCCTTCTCAAGCCCGTTGTAATCACTGTTGTTTTCCGTTGTTCTCTCCCCCTGCATCTCATCAGACCCTGTCTGTGTCATATCCATATCCTCTATATCCTTTTCTCGTAATGGCTCGTCCATGTGTCTATTATAAATAATAGGTATTGTTTTTACAATAGAGAAAATTTTCTATGAAAGATACCCTTCGCACCAGAAGGGGGTTGGATTTACTGTAAAGTCTGTATTCCCTTGTGTATTTGTTTATTTTCTGTTATTTTTTGCACCGTATGTCCTGGTTTCTTATAAGCTTCTTCTCCATATACAGCCTCATGCACCTATATATGTATATAAAGGTCTCAAGGGCATTCCATTTTCCTGCCTTTGTATATTTTACATTAGCCCTGTTTATGGTTTTGATGATAATTGCCCCTGTTGTTGTCCGTATGTCAGAGAAGGCAGGCTATGAGACATGGGCACTTATTTCTGCATACACCGGGTATATATGGATGGCTTTTATTTTTCTTTTTTTTATCCTCCACCTGTTCTTTGACATAATCTCCCTGTTTATCCATCTTGCAGGTCTTATTCTGCAAAAGGATTTCTCATACATGTCTTCGGCGCACAGGGTCTACCTCTTTATTGTTTTTGCTGTCTGCACCTGTGTTGTTGCATATGGATACTATGAGGCAGGCAATATAAAGGCAGAGACAGTCACCATCAAATCAGGAAAAATCCCTAAAAAGATAGGGAGAATAAGGCTTGCCCAGATATCTGATGTCCATGCAGGCATTATTGTAGATGAAAAAAGGATGAAAAAGATAACAGACATAATAAAAAGCCATCAACCGGATATCCTCGTATCAACTGGTGACCTTGTAGACAGAAGGCTCAATAGTTCCAATAATAAGTCTTTTTATCTCGAGGATATAAGGCCCAGATTTGGAAAATTTGCTGTCCTGGGGAATCATGAGTTCTATGCAGGTATAAAAGATGCCATAAGATTCACTGAAAAACAGGGCTTTAAAATACTGAGGGGAGAGGCAGTGGATGTCCAGGGGATAATCATTATAGCCGGGATAGATGACCCTGCAGGCATACCTTTTGATTATGTCGAGGTCTCTGAAAGGGGTCTTTTAAGTGCCCTGCCAGGTGACAGGTTCATTGTGCTCCTAAAACACCAGCCCTATATAGACGAGTCTGCAAAGCCATATCTTGACCTCCAGTTGTCCGGCCATACCCACGGTGGACAGATTTATCCATTCAGATATATAACCAGGATGTTCTATCCATATCCTTCAGGCCTCAAAGCCCTGTCAGGGGGTAGATACCTCTATGTAAGTAGAGGCACAGGGACATGGGGACCGCCGGTGAGGTTTCTTGCACCACCTGAGGTTACTATCATAGATATTGTAGCAGAATAATTTTTTCCTTGACAAAAATTAAATTTTATTTAATAATTTTAAAAATACTTAATGCTGCTGTGGGACATTATGAATATAGGCAATAAAATAAAAGAGCTTAGGATCTTAAGAAAGCTCAATGTCAAACAGCTTGCAGAGTTAGTGGAATGCTCCCCGTCTCTTATATCCCAGCTTGAGCGTGGCAAGACAGACCCATCCATATCCATGTTAAAAAAGATTGCCGATGCCTTAAATGTAAACATTGTAGATTTCTTCATGACTGAACTCGAGGATTCTGATATAGTGACCCGTGTCCACGAGAGGGTGAATATACAGTTAAACAGATGGGATGCAAGGATACAGTCCCTTGTCAAGACTGTGAGAAACAAGAAGATGCAGCCTTTTTATACGGTTATAAAAAAGGGCGGTGGCTCCCACGGCATGTATTCCCATGATGGAGAGGAGTTTGGTTATATAATCCAGGGACAGATGGATCTTATACTGAATGACAAGATATTCACCATAAAAGAGGGTGAAAGCTTCTACTTTTCTTCCAAGATACCCCATAACTGGGGAAACAGCAGTGATAAAGATGTTATTGTCCTGTGGGTAATAACACCTCCGACTTTCTGATTTTGTAGGGGAAGTTGTTATGAAATCAAAAAATCAGACCTCATCATCTAACACTTCAAAATAAAATCCTTTAGGAGGTTATAATGGCAGTATTACCAGAGGTAAAAAAACATTACGGCAGGTTAAGATTCTTTATAAATGGTGAGTGGATTGAATCTGAATCAGATAAGACATTCAAGGATACAGACCCGGGAACAGGTGAGATAATAGCCGAGGTGCCTGTAGCCCTTGAACACGAGATAGACAGAGCAATAGATGCTGCCTTCAGTGCCTTTAAAAAGTGGCGGAACATACCCTTTAGGGATAGGGCAGACTATATAAACAGGTTAAGGGCAGCATTCGACAGTAATCATGAAGACCTGTCAAGGATACTATCCCAGGACCACGGAAGGGCAATAAGCGATTCAAGGGGAACCATAGACAGGTGTATTGAGAATATAGAGAGTGCAAGCGGTGCCATGTATAGCTTTTATAAAGGCGAATATGTGGAGCAACTTGCCACGGGTATAGACTGCTATATGTCCTGGGAGCCTGTAGGGGTCTTCCTCATCCTGACACCCGGTAATATACCCATGCATGCATGGTCTTCCTTTGTCCCGTATGCCTTGGCCTGCGGGTGTACTGTAATTGTGGCACCGAGCTGGCAGTGTCCTGTGGCATCAGAGGCTGTCTTTAAGGTGTCGGAACAGGTAGGCTTCCCCCCTGGTGTCTTGAATCTTGTCCATATAGGCACAGACTTTGAGCTAAACAAGAGGATTATATCCGACCCGAGGGTTGCCGGTGTTGGTTTTATTGGTTCAACAGCCGTGGGGAGGCAGTTGTTTGAACTCTGCGGTAAACTCGGCAAGAGGTCTTCTATCAATGGTAATGGTAAAAACTTTATAGCCATTGCCCCGGATGGTGACCTCGATGCTGCTGCCAATTACCTGCTCAGGGGTTGTTTTGGCATGTCAGGACAGAGGTGTCTCGGCTCGGACAATGTAGCTGTGATAGGTAATATCTACGATGAATTAAAGGAGAAATTCTTAAAAGCAGCAAAGGCTATGAGGGTTGGATACGGGCTTGATGAATCATCGGAGATGGGACCTATGACAACCATCCAGAACAGGGAAAAGGTAGAGAGGTTTATAGAAAAGGGCATCCAGGAAGGTGCAAGACTGCTCCTCGATGGCAGGGGCGTCAAGATAGAGGGCTTTGAAAAGGGATATTATTTAGGACCCACTATTTTTGAGGATGTCCATCCCCAGATGGGAATAGCGCGGGAGGAGTCCTTTGGCCCTGTGGCAAACCTGATTCGGGCAGAGTCCCTTGACCAGGTCATAGAGTGGATAAACACAACAACAGACTATGGGCACTCGGCATGCCTTATTACAGAGAGTGGTAAAAATGCCCGTAAGTTCATCCGTGAATGCAATGTAGGGAATGTGGGTATTAATGCTGGTATCCCCCAGCCTTATGCGTTCTTCCCCCTTGGTTCCAAGAGGCAGTCCTTTTTCGGTGCAGCAAAATCGAGGTTTGATTCAGTAAGGCTGTTTTTAGACCAGAAGACCATTACTGTAAGATGGGTATAAAAAGACAGGCTAAGTTGAATATATTAGACACAGGGGTTATTATAGTTAGCATGAGGCATTAAATAAAAGAAAGGAGGTAGTGTTATGTGTGAGTTTTGTGAGGACCAATCGAGGAGAAATTTTTTAAAGGCCCTCCTTGTGGGCGGTGCTGCTGCAGGGGTGGGGATGCTCGACCCAAAAATCCTGCTTGCCCAGACCACTCAGATTAAGTTCAGTACCTGGCACCCGCCTGTAGGCAAGGAGGTAAAGACAGTCTGGATACCTATGCTCGAGGAGTTGAAGAAGAAAAGCGGTGGCAAAATGGCCTATACCATGTATGCAGGGGGCGCATTGGGCAAAGGCCCTGAACACTTTGATATAGTGGCCAAGGGTATGTCTGATATGGGTTATTTTACAGCCACATGGACCCCGGGTCGCTTTCCCCTCACCGATGTCCTGTCCCTTGCTGTATGGGTAGATGGTAAGGACCTTGCAGCAGATATAGGTAATGCAGTCTACAAAAGGATACTCAAGGATGAATTCAAGAATGTCAAGGTCCTGGAACTGAACGGATGTATCCAGTCTTTTATCTGGACAAAAAAACCTGTCTCCAAGATGGCTGATTTGAAAGGAATGAAACTCCGCTCCCCCGGAGGTCATCAGACAAACTACATAAAGGCCCTTGGTGCTGAACCTGTTTTCATGCCCCTTGGCGATGTGTATATGGCTATGGAGACAGGGACAGTAGACGGCCTTGTTACGTGCGCACCCCTTATCCAGGGATTTAAGCTGTATGAGGTAGCTAAATACGCGACAGTCCTTACATTCGGGTGTGTCTCCGAGGGCGTTGTTATGAACATGAATACATGGAATAAGCTCCCGGAAGAACAGAAAAAACTCATAGACCAGGTATGCACAAACCCATTCAAGGTGACAGGTGGTCTCACCCGTGAGGTCTACAAGAATGAATTGATGAAACAGATTGCCTCTGCCGGGGTCAAGTTTATAGATTTACCCAAATCAGAGGCACAGCAGTGGTATAAGAGATTCCAGGATGTAACAAGGGCATGGGTAAAAGACCTGGAGGCAAAGAAACTCCCTGCGAAAAAAGCTGTTGCCATAATGAATGAAGAGTGCGAGAAGAGGGGAATAGAGCTTGTGGCATGTCCACCAGAATTTAAAAAAGTCTGATTTCATAGACAGGAGTTGGAGATGGAGGGCTTTCAGAGGGTAATAAGGAAGATAACAAGCGGTTTATGCTATTTCGGGATGTTTTTTGCTATACCACTAATGTTGATAACTACTATCGATGCTATTGGAAGGGATTTTTTCGACAAGCCTCTGCCAGGGACAATTGAGCTCTCTGAATATATGCTCTCCATCGTAATACTCCTCGGTGCTGCATATACCCAGCAGGTTAAAGGCCATGTGGGTGTGGATTTTCTCACGAAGAGGTTTTCAGGAAAGACAAGGTGTGTAATAGGTATTTTGACTACCCTTGCCTCTATGTTTATAATCTCTATACTCGTCTGGCAGGGTTTTGTGGAGGGGATCCACGAAAAGACCGTATCTGATATGCTCAGGGTCCCCCAGAGACCCTTCAGATTGCTCGTTGCTGTTGGTGGTTTTCTCCTGTGGCTTGAACTGTTTGTTGATTTACTCACTAATTTCAGTCTTCTTATAAGGAATAAGGCCAATGATTAGTCCTATCTTTGTCGGTATACTGGGTTGTGCACTTGTGGTATTTCTCCTTATCCTGGGCATGCCCATTGCCTTTCTTATGATGTTTGTAGGTTTTCTGGGCATATGGGCATTGACATCCCTGGATGCAGCACTCCCTGTGGTTGCCAAGACACTGTATGAGGTGGCAGCCAACTATCCCTATACCATAATCCCCCTCTTTATATTGATGGGTGGTTTTGCCACAACAGCAGGGATAACAGGGGAGCTCTATACTACCTTTGACAAATGGTTTAGAAAACTGCCCGGTGGTCTCGGTGTTGCAACTATTGCTGCCTGTGCCGGTTTTGCTGCTGTGAGCGGTTCATCTGTGGCTGCTGCTGCTGCCATGGGAAACATCGCACTCCCGGAGATGAAAAAGTTTAATTACAACCCAAGGCTTGCAACAGGTGTTATAGCAGCAGGCGGGACACTGAGTTTTCTCATACCGCCGAGCCTTGGTTTTGTGGTATATGGCATGCTCACAGAGCAGTCCATAGGTAAGCTCCTCATATCCGGCATTATCCCGGGGATTATCCTCTCCCTTGCCTATATTTTCATTGTAATCGCCCAGGTAAAGATAAACCCATCCCTTGCACCCCAGACACCGGGGGATGTGACATTCAGGGAGAAGATATACGCCTTAAAGGGTATATGGGAGACGCTCCTCGTATTCTTCATTGTTATGGGCGGCATTTATATGGGTTTTATAAACCCAACAGAGGCAGGTGCCATAGGTGCCACAGCCCTTTTGATAATAGTCCTCATAAAAAGGAAGCTCACCTGGAAAGGGCTCTTTACAGCCCTTCTGGAGATGACAAGGATATCTGTTATGGTCCTGTTTCTCGTCTCCGGTGCCACTGTGTTCAGCTATTTCCTTGCCCTATCCACCATACCTACAGCAGTATCCACATGGATTGCAGGGCTTGAGATATCCCGTTATCTAATCCTTGCCATCATAATAGCCATATATTTCCTCCTGGGGTGTTTCCTCGATGCTGTATCCATGATGGTCCTTACACTGCCTGTTATATTTCCTGTTATTGTAGCACTTCATTTCCACCCCATCTGGTTCGGTGTCGTGGCTGTCCTTATGATGGAGGCAGGACTTATAACACCACCGGTAGGTCTGAATGTCTATACCCTTGCAGGCATAGCAAAGGATGTCCCTATGACAGAGATATTCAAAGGTGCGACCCCTTATCTTGTCTCCATAATAATTGTTGCTATTATACTCACTGCTTTTCCGAAGATTGTGCTCTTTTTACCAAATCTTATGGGAAGATAGATTAAGAACATGAAGACAATAGCCTTTATTTTAAACGGAAAAGAGGTATCCTGCGAGGTGGAGGAGGAAGAACTCCTCATAAATACCTTGAGGGAGCGTTTTAATATCAAGAGTGTAAAAGAGGGATGTGGAATCGGTGAGTGCGGGGCATGCACAGTCCTTGTAAACGATGAACCCCATTATTCATGCCTTACCCTATCGTCAAAGATAGATGGCCATGATGTAAAGACAGTGGAGTTCCTGAATCAATCAGGTAGACTCCATCCTCTGCAGGAGTCCTTTATCAAGGCAGGGGCAGTCCAGTGTGGATATTGCACCCCTGGTATGCTCCTTTCTGCCTATAGCCTCCTTCTTAAAAAGAGGGAGCCAGATATCCATTCCATAAGAGAGGCGATAAGCGGAAACCTATGTAGATGCACAGGCTATCAGCAGATCGTGGAGGCGGTCACAGAGGCAGCAAAAGGCCCTGTTGAGGCAGAAAGAACTGTCAAAACCCCGGGTTCAGAAAACAAAGAAGGATTATATAAAGCAAGAAAAGAGGATGTATTTAAAATCCTCGAAGGCCAGAAACAGTCAAGGGTTATAGCTGGCGGCACAGATATCCTTGTAAAGAAGAGAAAGGGTGAATTTGACGGCCACCTTGTAGATATATCAGGCATTGAGGGACTAAAAGGGATAAGAGAGGTAGACGGAAGGGTTATCATCGGCAGCGCAGTAACCCATACACAGATTAACGAAAGCCCTGTAATTAAGGCAAAAGCAGCAAGCCTTTCTATTGCCTGTGGAACTGTTGGAAGTCCTCAGATAAGGAATATGGGGACAATAGGGGGAAATCTTGTCAATGCCTCCCCGGCTGCAGACAGTATACCACCTCTTTTGATACACGATGGGGTCTGCATCCTTGCGTCAAGGAATGGCTTAAGGAATATCCCACTGGAAGATTTTATTATTGCACCGTATAAGACATCTATAGATAGCTCTGAGATCCTCGAGTCTATTGAGATAACAGGTCTCGATGGATACAGGGAGGGCTACAGAAAGGTGGCAAAGAGGGCAGCCCTTGCCATTGCAAGGCTATCTGTGGCATGGGCTATAAAAGAGACAGACACGGTCTTTGAGGATGTGAGGATCTCTATAGGTTCATGCACACCCATGCCCTTTAGACCGAAGGACGTAGAGGTATTTTTAAAGGGCAAGGGCAAGGATGATAGAGTGATTAAAGAGGCAGTGGGTTTGATTATCCAGGGTATTGTAGAGAAAAGCGGCATGAGGAAGTCCTATGTATATAAGCTCCCTGTCCTTGAGGGACTCCTTATGGAGATATTGAGAGGTTAAAGATGCCTATATCGAGATACATTGACAGGATAGATGCCCTTGAAAAGGTAACCGGGAAGGCAGCATATGCAGGCGATATCTATGTGGAGGGCATGCTCTATGCTGCTATCTTGAGGAGCAAAAGACCCCATGCCCTGATAAGGGGTATAAACACAGATAAGGCATTGATGCTCGAGGGCGTAAAGAAGGTCCTCACATTTAAAGACATACCGGGGAAAAACAATTTTGGCGTTATAAAGAAAGACCAGCCTCTTTTTGCATCAGACAGGGTAAGGTATGTGGGCGAGCCAATCCTTATGGTTGTCGCAGAGAGGGAGGCCATAGCCAGACAGGCACTGGGTCTCATAGAGGTAGACTATGAGGATATAGGGGTTGTAAAAGACCCCTTTGATTCCATGAAATCGTCGGTCCTCATCCATGAAAATGGGAACCTCCTCTCCCTTCGTAAGGTCATAAAAGGGGATATAGAAAAAGGCCTTGCTGAATCAGACATAATAATAGAGAGGCAATACAGGACCACATGGCTTGACCATGCCTTTCTGGAGACAGAGGCAGGGTTTGGATATTTAGATGAGAAGGGCAGGGTAGTTGTCGTATCCTCTACCCAGAATGTCCACTATAAGAGAAAAGAGATATCCCGCATCCTGAATATCCCAGAAGAGGATATCCGTATACTCCAGGCAACCACAGGGGGCGGTTTTGGCGGCAAGCTGGATATGACTGTAGAGTGTTATGTTGCCCTTGCCGTATATCACACAAAAAAACCGGTTATGTTAAGGTTCAACAGGGAGGAGAGCTTTCTCTCCAACACCAAAAGACATCCCCTTTACATCAATTATAAGACCGGGGCAAAAAATGATGGCACAATCCTGGCAGTGAAGGTGGATATTATAGGAGATACAGGGCCTTATATATCCTACGGCGAGACAGTGTGTCTCAGGGCAGCAGTCCATGCCACAGGGCCATATGAGGTCCCCCATGTCCATGTAGAAAGCAGGATGTTTTACACCAATAACCCTGTATGCGGTGCCATGAGAGGTTTTGGTGTCCCCCAGATGGCCTTTGCCCATGAATCCCAGATGGATTTAGTGGCATCTGCCTGCGGGATAGACCCCTTTGATATAAGGTTCAAAAATGGTTTAAGGAAAGGCTCATTTACTGCAACATCCCAGAGGCTTGAGGCAAGTGTGGGATACCTGGAGACCTTGAGGATGATAGAGCCATACTGGAGAAAGAGGATAAAGACAGAAGGCAGGGGTTTCGGCATTGGTTCCATGTTTTATGGAATGGGAAATACAGGGATAACCAACCCCTCCTATGGCCATGTGACACTAAGTGAGGATGGCAGGATTGCCCTCCTTACCGGGGTATGCGATATAGGACAGGGCTCTGATACGGTGTTAATCCAGATACTCTGCGAGACACTGGATATAGATGAAAAGGATGTCATGCTCATCAGGGCAGATACAGACCTGACAAAGGATGCAGGCTCTACATCGGCAAGCAGGCAGACCTATATATCAGGCAGGGCTGTATTCAATGCTGCCTTGAAGATGAGGGATTTTTTGGAGACAGAGGGTTTTTATAGGGACAGAGATATCAAGAGGATAGTAAATGGTTATAAGGATAGGGGTTTTCCGGTCTTTGAGGGATTTTTCGACCCACCCACCACAAGCCTTGACCCTGAGACATCCAAGGGCACTCCATATGCCACATATGCCTATGCCACACACATGACAGAGGTAGAGGTAGAGAGGATAACGGGATATACGAGGGTTTTGAGGGTATATGCAAGCCATGATGTGGGCAAGGCAATAAATGTCAAGAACATAAAAGGGCAGGTCTATGGTGGTGTTGCCATGGGTATTGGTTTAGCACTCATGGAGGAATACATCCCAGGGGAGACAGAATCCTTTGACAACTACTATATACCCACATCTATGGATATGCCTGATATAGATGTATTTATTGTAGAGGATGAAGAGCCAACAGGGCCATTCGGCGCCAAGGGTGTGGGAGAGCCTGCACTCATCCCCCAGGCCGCAAGCATTGTAAATGCCATATCCGATGCAACAGGTGTAAGGCCCTATGAGCTCCCGTGCCATATAGAAAGGCTAAAACAAAGACTACAGACTACAGGCTCGAGTCTATAGCCTTAAGTATAATAAAACTGGAGGTGGTTATATGGGAAATCTGGTTATTAAAAACATAGGGACGATATTTACAGGGGATATAAAAGGGCCTGTTATAGAAGGCCCTGTGGCCATCTTAATAGAAGATGGAAAGATAAAGTATATTGGCCAGGATATACCCCAGGATGCTGAAAAAATTATAGATGCCAATGGCATGACTGTATGCCCGGGATTTATTGATTCCCACACACACCCTGTATTCGGGGATTTTACACCCCGTCAGAATCAGCTTGGCTTTATAGACAGTAGTCTCCACGGTGGTGTCACCGCCATGATATCAGCAGGAGAGGTGCACCTGCCCGGTAGACCTACAGACCCTAAAGGCACCAAGGCCCTTGCTGTCCTTGCCCAGAAATCCTTTGCCCGGTTGAGACCTGCCGGTGTAAAGGTCTATGGGGGCGCACTCATACTGGAGAAGGGGCTTGTAGAGGAGGATTTTAAGGAGTTATCAGAAGACGGTGTATGGCTTGTAGGTGAGATAGGTCTAGGGAGCATCAAGTCTGCAGCGGACGCAAAGGTCATGGTGGATTGGGCAAAAAAATACGGGATGAAGGTCCTTATGCATGTGGGAGGTACATCTGTACCCGGGAGTTCTACAGTAACATGCAGTGATGTCCTCACAGCAAGGCCAACTGTGGCATGCCACCTGAATGGAGGCCCTACAAGTGTCCCTGTGGCAGAGGCAAAGAGGATTATAGACGAGACAGACTGCGCCATAGAGATTGTCCACTGTGGAAATCCGCTGTCTGCCTTTGAGATTGCAAGGTATATGAAAAACAAGAACATTATGGATAGGCTCATCATAGGTAATGATGCACCTTCAGGGACAGGTGTCATCCCCCTTGGGATATGGAGGATGGTGAACTTTATATCTGCACTGTGCGGGATACCAGCAGAGATTGCCGTATGCTGTGCCACAGGAAATACAAGGAATGTATTCAATCTAAAACACGGTATCATAAAACAAGGCTTTGATGCTGACCTGCAGATAATAGATGCACCTATGGGTTCTGATGGTAAGGATGCAAAATCAGCCATAGAGATAGGTGACATCCCCGGTATAGCCATGGTGATGATAGATGGGGTTATCAGGACACAGGTTAGCAGGAATACACCGCCACCGGTAAGAAAGACAGCATAAAAGAGCAAGATGGGCTGCCAGATATGGAAACCCAGCATGGAACATAAAACATAGGGGTCTGATATGAGATTGGATATAGATAGATGCAAGGGTTGTGGGCTCTGTGAGGAGGTCTGCCCAATGGGGGTCATAACCATAGAGGACAAAAAAGTCAGGGTCAATGATGGGTGTGTAGATTGTAAGACCTGCATGAAGGTATGCCCTGAAGGTGTCTTCATGTTTCAGGCGGATGATGAAAGGCCTATGTGCGATGCCTGTCCTGTAATGTGCAGGATACCTGATGGTGCATTCGGGGCATGCAAGAGATATTTCAACGAAAAAGGCAGGATAGTAAGGAAGGCAAGGCTCCACACCTACGAAGAGATAGAAGACATCTTAGGGCCAAAAGATGACCCGGCAATAGAAAAACCCCTTATAACAGGGATAGGCTCAGGCACGACCTATCCTGATTTCAGGCCCTCACCTTTTATAGTCATGGGTAAAAGAGAAGGTATAGATGTGGTGACAGTGGTAACAGAGGCACCTCTGAGTTATAGTGGTATAAAACTCAAGATAGACACAGACCTCTATATGGGGCAGGAGGGAAAAAAGATTTATGTAAGGCGAAAAGGAAAGAGGCACATAGGACACCTGTGCACAGAGGAGTATGGTTCCAAGATGCTATCCCTGGGCGGTGTGAATATACTTACCTCAAAGGATGGCCTCTTTGCTGCAAAGGTAATCTTTGAGATACTCCAGGGCAAGACTGTAAAGCTGGAGATAGAAGAGGGGGCAACCATCGAGCTTACCCTCGGCAGACCCCCTGTTGTCAATGGACAGGTAGAAGAGAGGATGAGGGTAGGGTGCGGAAGTGCCACAACAGGTCTTTTTGCTCCTTATATGTATAATGCTGCTGACGAGGTCATAATACTGGACGGTCATATAACCGGGCTATTTACAGAGCATCCATCCGGGAGATACCTCAATAAGACTCGTTCCGGTATATCAATAAAGGGACAGAAGAGCACAGATGGCAGATACTTTCTCAACAAGGGCAATGGCTGGGGAGGGACAGATATAACTAACCCCCTTGATGTCATAAAGGACATAGATATGTCAAGGTGTCCGGAGGGTATGTCCTTACTCATCACAGAGACAACAGGTAGAAAGTATGCATTTTATAGGATGAAAAACGGTAGCTTCCAGGAGGATAAGCCAACACCGGAGGCATTAAGGTTTCTTGAGGTATTGAGAGATACCTGTGAACCCTCCAATGTGAGTGCTGTATTTGCTGCAGGGGTAGGCGGTTCTGCCCGTGCAGGGGTAACAAAAAACCCCATAAGACTAACAAGGGCAGTCCATGAAGGCAGGGTCAAGGTAACCATAGGCGGTGCAAGACCTTTTATATTCCCTGGCGGTGGTATCAACTTTATCGTTGATTACAATAAGGTCAAATACGGTAGTGTTTATCTTGCACCAACACCGTCCTTTATCATACCTGTGGAATACACTATGACCCTTGAGACATTTAAGGAAATCGGCGGGCACATAGATGCCATAAGGGATATAAAAGACCTAAAAAAATAAGATGCTGGTGGATATTGGCCCTGTGTGTATGTCTGTTATAACAGAGAGGTCTTCAGTGCCCTGTGAACCGGATATGGCTAAAGTGGAAGGCTTTATAAAAGATATACTCTCTGATTTGAGGGATTGGCTACCTGTTTTGAGACAAAAGGCATTCAGGATAAAAAGGACTAAAGATATGCCATCCATTGCAAAGAGGATGGTAGAGGCAGTAAAACTCATAGATGAAGAGAATCTTACCCCTATGGCCTCTGTTGCCGGGGCTGTCTCAGATGAGGTAAAGGATTATCTAAAGGAAGAGGGTTTTGATTTCATATCTGCCAACAATGGGGGAGACATATCTATCTTCAATAATGATTCAGGCAGGGTCATCAGGGTGTCTATCGGTGACATCAATAAGAAGATTGATACACCTTATAGCCTGAGGATAGAGGGCTTAAAAGACATCGGCATTGCCACAAGCGGTATTGGTGGAAGGAGCTTAAGCCTTGGCCTGGCAGAGATAGGTACAGCAGTAGCAGAGACCGCTGCTATTGCAGATGCTGCTGCCACATCCCTATGCAATCATACAAACATTGAATCGCCAAAGGTTATCAGGAAAAAGGCCTCAGAGATAGACCCTACAACAGATATACCCCATGATCTGGCAACAGTGGATATTAGTCAATTAAATCAAAATGAAATAAATCAGGCATTACATAATGGATTAACTTATGCACATAAGTTATTGAAACAAAATGCAATTATAGATGCATTCATACTTTTAAAAAATACTGTGGCAACAACTATAACAGGGGAAAAATACATAAAACTGGAGGTGTCAGATGGAGATTAGAAAAATGGTAACCATTATTGAGGACATCTATGCAGATGGTGAAAAAAAGGCGGAGAGACCTATCCGAAGGGTGGCAGCAGTGGCTGTTATGAAAAACCCATTTGCAGGTAGATACGAGGATAACCTCGACCTTCTCATTGACAACGGTGAAGAGCTCGGCAGGATTTTAGGTGAGAGGGCTGTGGAGGCGCTGGGTAAGGACAGGACACCGGAGAGCTATGGAAAGGCAGCAATAGTTGGTGAAAAAGGGGAGATGGAGCATGCAGCAGCAATTCTCCATCCTAAACTCGGGACGCCTTTAAGAAATGCTGTAGGAGGCGGAAAGGCAATAATACCATCTGTGAAGAAAGTGGGCAGGATGGGTGATGAGATAGACATACCATTGCACTATAAAGATGCAGCCTTTGTCCGCTCTCACTTTGATGGCATGACCATCTCTGTGAACGATGCACCTAAATCAGATGAGATACTGGTAGCAGTGGCAGTTACAGATGGTGGGAGACCCCATGCAAGGGTAGGCGGGCTTAAAAAAGAAGAGGCAAAGAAAGAGGATGGGTTAAGGTAATACTTAACCCATCTTTTCGATAAATTCAAAGACCGGTATGGCAGGGACAGTAACGAGCTGGACGCTGCCCCTCGAGCCGATCTCTATGGATACCTTGGCTATTGTCTCATTATTGGGCGCCTCAAGTATATTTATAAAGTCGTACATACCCAGCGTGGCATACTGGGCAAGGACCTTTGCACCCATCATCTCTATCTCAGCATCCACCTCTTTGATGCGGTCAGGATGCCTTTTTAGTGTTGCCCTCCCTTCATCGGTTAATTTGCTGAACATGATGTAGATTGGCATAACAGTTCCTCCTTGGTTTTTCTTTAACCATATATCTATGTTTTACTTATGTCAATATTTTTTTGTGTCCAGGGCAGGTATGTCATGGGGTAAGAGACCTTTGCCTACCTTACAACTATAGGGAAGTCAGTAAAAGGGATATATAAACCATCTAAAACTCCATCCCTTCCATAGAAAGGAGCCTCTTTTTTAACTGAACACCCAGAGAGAAACCGCCTATAGAGCCATCCTGCCT
>Ga0208461_1001598_pt1 | contig 20072 bp, 16 predicted proteins | sample AD_JPNTR4_MetaG_FD_184448 | JGI IMG/M metagenome (GOLD analysis project Ga0208461, IMG submission 184448) | Active sludge microbial communities of municipal wastewater-treating anaerobic digesters from Japan - AD_JPNTR4_MetaG (SPAdes) (version 2) | ecosystem: Engineered > Bioreactor > Anaerobic... | reverse complement strand
AAAAGATACAATAAAAAGAAATATTGAATTAAAAAGAGATGCTATAATTTCTGCTCTTTTTCCTCCAAAGGTAAATTTATATGAACTCTCTCTTTTTGAAAATCTTATTGCTATTAAACTTATTACTATTGAAATAGTGTCTGATAAGTTATGAAATGAATCTGAGAGAAGTGATAAACTTCTTGAAAAAATTCCACCAAGAAGTTCTGAAGTAAAAATAAAGAAATTTAAAAAAATAACTATAATTAAATTTTTCTCTCTTTTATCTTCAATATGTAAATGCATTATAAATAAATTATATATTTTTTAAATTCTTTTTGTAGTTGAATTATTTTAAAAATATTTAATCTCAATTTATGAGATTTTTGCACCAGAATCTATATCTTTATCAACTGTCAATAGTACTAATTTTCCATCTTTATGTGCTGCAAGAAGCATCCCTTGAGATTCTATTCCTTTAAGTTTTTTTGGTTCAAGATTCTTTAAAACAACAATCTTTTTTCCAATTAATTCGTCTTCTTTGTAATGTTCACCAATTCCTGCAACTATTGTTCTAATCTCTTCGCCAATTTTTATTTTAATTTCAATAAGTTTAATAGAATCCTTGACCTTTTTTGCTTCAAGGACTTCAGCGATTTGGAAATCAAATTTTTTAAAATCATCAATTGTTACTAAATTAATCTCTTCTGATTTTATCTCTTTTTCTTTTTCAACAATTCTCGGAAATATTGGGGGTATTTTTCTTAATTTAAAATCTCCTCTCCATGGAAATATTTTTTCTTTAATTAAGGTTCCACCATTTTCCTCTCTTCCAAGAGCAAAAAAGAATTTATTACAAAATGATATAAGTATTGGAGATAAAAGATTTATAATTGTGTAAATTCCATGAAAGACTGTTGATAAAACCAAATCACACTCTTCTTTATTTTCTTTTATTAATCTCCATGGTGCTTTTGTGTCAATATATTTATTCAAAACATTCGCAAGTTGATTACAGGTTTCAGGGACATCAGATAATTTCAAATCATTATATAGATTTATAACTTTATTAAAGCCATCTATAAAAATAGAATATATTTCAGGGTCAAAATTACCACTTAAATTTCCATCAAAGTATGAAAGTCCCATATTCAAAGTTCTATTAAGAAGATTTCCAAGATCATTAGCAAGTTCAGAGTTATATCTTGTTATAAATGATGAATATGAAAAATTTCCATCCTCTCCAAAAGTCATATCTCTTAATATATAGTATCTGAATACATCTACAACATAATCTTTATCCAGTTCAGATTTTGATAAGAACCATTCAACAACATTTTCTGGTTTTATAAAATTTCCTTTTGATTTACTCATCTTTTCTCCTTCAGATAACCAGAAACCATGAGCATAAATTTTTTCAGGAAGAGGTAAATTAACTCCCATAAGCATAGCTGGCCAAATTATGCAATGAAACCTTGTTATATCTTTTCCAATTAAATGTAAATCAGCAGGCCAATATTTTTTAAAATATTCATCATCTTTTAAAAAACCAGCAACTGTTACATAATTTATTAAAGCATCAAACCAAACATATATTGTTGAATTTTCTTCACCTGGAACAGGAATTCCCCAACCAATTCCTTTTCTTGTTATTGATACATCTTTAAGGCCACTTTTAATTAAAGATAACATTTCATTATACCTTGATTCTGGTTCAACAAATTTTGGATTATTAAGATAGTGGTTTAAAAGTTTATCCTGAAATAATGAGAGTTTAAAGAAATAGTTCTCTTCTTTAATTTTTTCTACTGGTCTTTTACATTGTGGGCACATATTCCCGGGAAGAAGTTCATCTTCACTAAAAAAAGTTTCATCATATACACAATACCAACCTTCATATAAACCTTTGTAAATATATCCATTTTCATATAGTTTTTTAAAAAAATATTTAACAATCTCTTCATGATTTTTATCGGTTGTTCTTATGAATTTATCAAATGATATGTTAAAATCTAAAAAAGTTTTTTTAAAACTTTCTGATAAATTATCAACAAAAGTTTTTGTATCAATTCCTTTTTCATCAGAAACCCTTTTTACTTTATCAGCATTCTCATCAGTTCCAGTTGAAAATAGAACATCATAACCCATCTTTCTTTTTGCCCTTGCAATTATATCTGCAATTGTAGTTGTATAAAGATGACCTATATGTGGTTCATCGTTTACATAGTAAATTGGAGTAGTAACATAAAACTTATTCATTAAAATTCCTCCTTGTTAACTCCTTATTAGTAAATTTTATCTTTATCCCACACTAATTTCAAGATATGAGACAAAGGTGCCTGACACCTTTGTCTCATTTTAGATTGATTTTATTTTAAATGTCTTAAGGAGGTGAACATTTAAGAATAATAGATTTAATTACTAAAGAATTTACTTTTTAAAAAAGACTTGAAGCAAAAAAACTTTAAATTTTATTTTTTCATTGTTTTAGGTGATTTAAAGCTTCGGTATAATCTTTATTTTCTTTTGATCACTCAGTAAGTTTATCACAGGGAAAATCTTCGCATTCATAACAAAATTCTAATTTCTTTTTATCTACACAACATTCAAGTATCCAGCAATCTGGTGACCAGTGCATTTTTCTATCTCCTCTACAACCAAGACAATGTATATCCTCTATTTTAACCTTTTCATTTCTTTTTTCTTTAAACCAATCTGCAATTTTCTTAGCAATTTCAGGGTTATTTGTTGCCTGAAGAATATCACAAGTTCTTTAAACTTTGATTTACGACACAACAAACCATATTCATTGACATTTTTTATCAGTAATATCAATTATTTTATTATTAGTTTTCAAAAACTCTCCTTTTAAAAAGTATTACTAAATTTTATTCAGCTATAGGAATGTTAACACCAAAAATTTATATCATTCTAAGATAAATTACTATAAATTAAGATTCATCCTTAAATAATCTTTTTTTAATAGTATTTTTTATGCCTTTATATTTTTTTATCATAAATTTTATAATTTCTTCTTTAGTTAAGTTCATAGATTCTAAAATTTCTAAATCTTTTTCCCACTCACTTTTTTCCCCGCCTTCAATTAGAATAACATATTCACCCTTTATCTCACTTTTTTCAATTTCAGAATAAAGTTCTTTAATTTTACCTCTATAAATTTTTTCAAAAATTTTTGTTAGCTCTTTAACTACAACCCCTTTTCTTTCAGGAAATGTGTCTTTAAAAAAAGACAATGTTTCTAAAATTCTATGAGGAGATTCATAAAAAATAAGAGTTGCTCCTATGTAAAAATATTTATCTATTAAATCTAAAACTTCTCTCTTTTTTCTTGGAAAAAAACCTAAAAAAATAAAAGGAGTTGTTTTAAGTCCAGAAATTACAAGCGAAGTTATTATTGCTGATGGTCCTGGTATAACTTCAATATCAATACCATTTTCAATTGCATCTTTTACTATTAATTCTCCTGGGTCAGAGATACAGGGTGTTCCTGCATCTGAAACAAGTCCAACGCCTTTTCCTGATTTTAAAATTTCTATTATCTCTTTTCTAACTTTCTCCTCATTTCCCGAATGGTATGATATTAATTTCTTTTTTATCTTATATCTATTCAAAAGTTTTAATGTTACTCTTGTATCTTCACAAGCGATATAATCAACACTTTTTAATGTTTCGATACCTCTTAATGTAATATCTTTAAGGTTACCAATTGGAGTTGATATTATAAAAAGTTTGCCTTTCAAAATTTAGATATATTCTCTTAATTTTTTTATTGTTTTATTAATAGAATAGGTAACTGTTCCTAAATTCCCACCTTTTGTTGTCAAAACTATTAAGACATCATTATCCACTTTATTAATTATCATTCTTCCCCTTTTCATTTCAACAATTATATGTTCAAGGTCTCCCATCATAAGAGAGTTTGATACTTGAGATAAAAGACCAACAAGAGATGTCCCTAAACCTCCAACAATTTCTCCAGCAAGGTCTGTTGAACTTTTTGAAAAAACCTCCCCCTTATCCTGTTTTACAAAAACATACCCTAAAATCTCTTGATTCTTCAAAAGTTCTGACAAAATATCATTAATCATTATTTCTCCTTTGATAATTTTAATGCTTTTGTAAACATTTCAATTGCTTCTTTATACATTCCCCTTTTTAAAAAATCATCACCAAGTTTTTTGTAATAACCGCTATCCTCTTCAATATTTTTACTCTCCTCTTTTATTTCAATATTTAATTTTTCTTCAGCCCCTTCTTTACTTAAAGGAACTTTTTCTTCTTCCATCTCTTCCAATTTTTTTGGTATCTCTATTTCAGCCCCTTCTTTACTTAAAGGAACTTTTTCTTCTTCCATCTCTTCTAATTTTTTTGGTATCTCTATTTCAGCCCTTTCACTTTTTTGTTTAATCTCTTCTTTTTTTATCTCTTCCAATTTCAAAGGAATCTCTTCTTTTTTTTCAATCTCTTCAACTTCAACTTCTTTTTCTTCTTCAATTTCTTTTTCTATTTTTTTCTCTGGTATGGTTATAATTTCCTCTTTATCTTCTGGAATTTTTTCATAACTAACCTCTTCTATTATAAGTTTAGAAAAAATATTATCCATTATTTTATCATTTAATTTTTGGAGTTCTTTTAAATCATCAAAATCAAAATGTATATTTTCATAATTTTTTGCTAAGTTTCCTATTTTATCCATAAGCGGATTAACATCAACACATTTTTCCCAACACTCATCTTTTTTTCTTCTGTTTCCTGACATTTCATAAAATTTACCAAGATTATAAAGAGCATTTGGATAATAGGGATTATAAATCAGAATTCTTTCAATTGTCTCAATTGCTTCAATTAATCTATTGTCGCCTTTTAATGAAAGTGCATATAAAAGTTCATAAGGTTTTTTCCCCGAATTCTCTACTCTTATTTTTAGCATCTGTTCTGAATTAATAAACCCATTTAAAATTTTATTCTCTGTATCTTTAAAATGAGAAATTGTTGGTAATTCCTCTTTTGTCAAAATATAATATAAATTCCTTATATAAATATTTTTTGGATTGTAATTAAAACCTTCTTTCAGATATTTAATGGAAATATCATATATTCCAAGAACATAATATAAAATTCCAAGTAAAAGATATGCATAATCATTTTCAGGGTCAATTTTTAATGCATGATTCAATTCAGATTCACTTGATTTATAATCTCCTTTCAGTAGATATGATAAACCAAGATCAAGTTGAGATCTTAAAAACCAGGGGCTAACAAGTAAACTTTTTAAACTTATAAGAATTGCTTCATCTACTCTTTCAGATAAAATCAAACACTCTGAATAGATTGCATGTGATGATAAGAGTTGAGGATTTCTTTCAACTCTTTTTTTATAATAATCTAACAAATCACTTAGTTCTTCCATAATCCCCTTTTAGCGCGCCCGAAGGGATTTGAACCCATATTTGGTAGCTCCGGAAGCTACTGCTCTATCCACTTAAGCTACGGGCGCTTTAATTTATTGTATAATAAATAAAAGATATATTCAAGAATTTTAAGGAGGTTAATATGGATATAAGAAGAGAACAATTAAAAAAAGTTTCAAATACAAAATATGTTATTGATGTAGGGGTTGTTCCTAATATGAATGTTCCAGGAATTATATATGCATCTGAAAAAATGATTTCAAAAATTTTGATGGATAAATCACCAATTCAGGTTGCAAATGTAGCAACTCTTCCAGGTATTCTTAAAGCATCAATGGCAATGCCAGATATTCATTGGGGATATGGATTTCCAATTGGAGGTGTTGCTGCTTTTGATGTTGATAAAGGAGTTATATCTCCTGGTGGAGTTGGATATGATATAAATTGTGGTGTAAGATTACTAAGAACAAATTTCAAAAAAGAGGAGATACAAAATAAAGTTGAGGAGCTTTTAAATAAACTTTTTTCAAATATTCCATCAGGAGTTGGTTCAAGTGGAAAATTGAGATTAACTTTTAATGACCTTGATAATGTTATGATTAAAGGAGTAAAATGGGCAGTTGAAAATGGATATGGAAGAACAGAAGACATAGAAACAATTGAAGAGAATGGATGTATGAAAGGAGCAGATCCACACTCAGTTTCAAGTAGAGCAAAAGAAAGAGGTGTTCCTCAACTTGGGACTTTAGGTGCTGGAAACCATTTTCTCGAAATTCAGGTGGTTGAAGAGGTTTATAATGAACAAATCGCCAAAATACTCGGTCTTTTTAAAGGTCAAATAACAGTTTTAATCCATACTGGTAGTAGAGGTTTAGGTCATCAAGTTGCTTCTGATTATATTGAAGTTATGTTGAATGCAGCAAGAAAATATGGAATAAGTTTGATTGATAAACAGCTTGCTGCAGCTCCTTTCACTTCACCTGAAGCAAAAAGATATTTTTCAGCAATGATTGGTGCAGCAAATTATGCATGGGTAAATAGACAATTAATCACTCACTGGACAAGAGAGAGCTTCAAAGATGTTTTTAAAAAACCAGATAGAGAGATGGGACTGGAAATAATATATGATGTTGCACATAATATAGCAAAAGTTGAAGAGCATATAGTTGATGGAAAAAAGGTTAAGGTCGTTGTTCATAGAAAGGGAGCAACAAGAGCCTTTCCTCCAAACCATAACGAAATTCCAGCTAAATATAAATCAATAGGGCAACCAGTTCTTGTTCCTGGAGATATGGGAAGATACTCTTTTGTTCTTGTTGGTACAAACAAAGCGATGAGTGAAACTTTTGGTTCAACCTGTCATGGAGCTGGAAGAGTGATGAGTCGTAGTCAGGCATTAAGAGAAGAACAAGCCAATGCAATTGTTGATAGTTTGAATAAAAAGGGTATAAAAATTAGAGCAGAGAGTAAAAAAACAATAGTTGAGGAATCACCTGAAGCTTATAAAGATGTTCAAGATGTAGTTGATGTTTTACAAGAGGAGGGAATATCAACAAAGATTGCAAAATTAAGGCCAATAGCAGTAATGAAAGGATGAGAAAATTTTTTACTCTATCTTTAATTTTTCTCATATGCTTTCATCTATTATCCTGCAATAACAATCAAAAAATAGATTTTAATTTCATATATCCTGAAGATGGAGATTATATTACTAAAGGAAGTTTGATAATAATTGAATTCAGTGTAATAGAAAATTTTGATAGTTTAAGTTTATCTGTTTTTGGTGAAAAGATAAAGAAAAATCTTAATTTTGAGATAAAAGAGAATAGAGTTTATAGTTATTTTCCAGATGATTTACCTGATGCAGAATATAAAATTTCAACAAATTTTTATTATAATAAAAAATATTTTGAAAAAAGTGTAGATGTTATATTGAACAGTGAAATACCAATATGGGAAAATTTTGTTTTTCCAACAAATATAAGATCAGGAAGAGATATTGTAATAGAAACATTCACTTCGTCTCCATTTAAAGATGTCACTGTAATTATGGATGATGGTTCAGAAATAAATCTTGAATATTTTAAAGATAATGATTTATGGAGGAGTTCATTTACAATTTCTCATTTTATTTCTGAGGGTAGTCATTTTCTAACTTTCAGAGGAACTGATTTTAAAGATGAAATTCTTGAAGAGAAAAAAGTTTTTACAGTTATAAATTCTGATCCAGTTATATATTCTCCTTTGAATGGACTTGAGACATCATCAAATCAGATAGATATTTATGGTTTTTATGAACCTGATAAGGAGATTTCTCTTTATTTAAACAACTCACCTTTTAGAAAAATTAAGGTTGATCCCTCTGGAAATTTTTATGATTCAATTTTTCTCTTACCAGGAAAATATTCTATTTATGCAAAAGATTTAGAATCTCAATTTTTAGGAGAATCCTCTCTTCAAAATATAGAAGTTTCAATTTTTTCTGAAGGAATAATTGCACTTTGCTATCATAACATATCTGATAAAGGAGGGAATCTATATACAATTTCTGTTGAAGATTTTGAAAATCAGATTTCTTATATTAAAGAGAGAGGATACAAATCAATTTCCCTTGATGATTTAAGAGATTATTATGATAATGGAATTAATTTACCAAAAAAAAGTGTTCTCATAACTTTTGATGATGGTCTTGAGGGTGTTTATAAATTTGCCTATCCTATTTTAAAAAAATATGATTTTAAAGCTACCTTTTTTGTAATTTCTGATAGAGTTGAGAGAGTAACTAATTTTGTTAACTGGAAAGAATTAAAAGAGATGGTTGATAGTGGGGTTTTTGAAATTGGCTCACATACCCATAATTCACATAAAACTTATAATGTTGATGGGAAATTTGTTTCTGTTGTCTCAATAAAAAGTGAAGATGAGGATTATGATAGTTTCAAAGAAAGAGTCATTAATGATTTTTCTCTCTCAAAAAATGAGATTGGAAAAAATATTGGAAAAGAAGTTTTTGCCTTTGCATATCCATACGGTGAATATTCAATTGAAACTATAAATTTTCTAAAAGAGGCGGGTTTTAGATTCGCTTTCACTGTTATAAAAGGAATAAACATAAAATCATCTTTTAAGTTTGAACTCAAAAGATATTCAATATATAGAGGAACTGATATAAAAGAGATAATAAATTAAATAGGGTTATGTCTTGCAATGCAACATTTTTATTTTATGGATTAATTTTATAATTTTCAGGGGTCTTACTCCTCAAAATTATTAAATTATCAGGAACTCCTATCCTTAAAATCATTAAATTTTTAGGAATTCCTCTCCTTGAAATATCAAAATTTAATAAAATTTATATATATTTGGTTTATCAAGATTTAATAGTTTAATAAACTTTAAATATTCTTCTTCTTTTAATTCTGTTACTCTTTTACCATAATATGCACAAATTATTGCTTCAATAACATTTGTTCCAAAGGTTCTTCCATCAAACTCTGGAGTTGTTGTTATAACCATTTTTACTTTCCTGTCCTTAAAAAGTAATCTATCATTTTCAGTAGTTGTGTTAGTTAAAATTATTTTATTTGAAAGGTCATCTGGCATATGTTTTTTAATATAGATACAATCACCAGCAATTATATCTGCCCATTTATAATATTTTTCGAACTTTGGAATAATTTTCTCTTGTTCTTCTCCTACTGGATATAACATTTTATGAGGTAGATACTTTGCTATTGGAACAATAATTGATGCAAAAAAAATAAAAGTTTTATATGAGTAAATTGGAACACTTAGACCTAAAGAGAACATTAAATCTCCATAAAGAATTTTACAATTCTCTCTTCTAAATCCTACAACTAAATTGTATCTTGATACACCAGATGGAATTAAAACTTTACTGTTTTCATTCAAATAACCATTTTCTTTAAGATATTTTATGGCTATATCTTCAAAACCAAACTTTTCTCTTATCCATTGACCATCACAAACTGGTGTTTCTAAGGTTTTTGTAAAATCAATAACTTTTCCAACCTCTTTAAGGGTAACCTCTTTATTTCCAAATTTAATATAAAAATCTGTACCTCCAAGTCCAAAAGCATCAACCTTTCCATCATATTTTTTAAATAGTTCTATCATTTTTGGGATATCACCATCTGTCCCGATTCTTTCTATTTCAAATTCACCAATTGGTAAACTTATACATACTTTTTTATCCCTTTTTGATGAGCCAAGACTTATACTCAAAATTTTTTTCATTTATCACCTCTATTTTGACTCTCACTCTTATTTTTTAAGCGACTCTATTATAACTCTAATACAAGTACATTCAAGTTTTGATTTATAGCGGATAAATTTTTAAATCTTAGCTCGATATTTCTTTTTAGTTTATTGTATATAGTTTAAAAAATAAACCCCCCCCAACTCCATTAGAGATAAATTAAAAGATAAAATATAAATTGAATAATTTTTAAATTTTATAGTATATCATGATCTTACACAATATCTGAAGAAGTTCACAAACATATTGGACTCTCTTAGTATAAGTAGTAGTAGTAAAGATAGAAGGAGATAGAGTTATATTATGAGAATGTTCTGTATATATAAGGGTATTAAAGGATTTGTTTTAAGTAGATAATCTTCTTATGAAGTATAAAGATGAATTAATAGATGAAAGTGTAAAGAGGAAGTTAAAGATACTCTCATTCTTTGAAAAGCATGGATTAGCTCCTACTGTTGATGCATACAATATCAGTAGATCAACAATCTATAGATGGAAGAAACTACTTAAAGATAACAATGGTAAGATAGAGGTTCTAAAAGATAGATCAAAGATACCAAAGAATAAAAGAAAAAGAGAAACTGATTTAAGAATAATAGATTATATAGTGATGATAAGAAAGAAGTATCCAAGGATGGGTAATTTTTCTTTTTATTTTTCCCTAACTTATTTCTTATTTTTTTTATAATTCTTCGAATATCAGGTACAAATTGTTCTTTAATAATATTTTTTCAACTTTAATTACATTTTAGTTTAGTTTTACAAAGTTAAAAATATTATTTAGTTTTATATTAGAAATAAATCAGAAGATAAGTTATAAAAAATAGATTTGAATATTTTAGATTGTTTGGATTTATAAAAATATTTTTATTTTATGGATTAATTTGATAAAATTTATTTCAGAAGTATTTATCGTTTAGGAGGGTAAGATGAAAGAGTTTAAAAATGAGGTTTACACAGATTTTAAAAATGAAGAAAAAAGAAAAGAAATGGAAAAAGTACTTGAAAATGTTGAGAAAGATTTTGGTAAAGAACACGATATTGTTATTGGCGGTAAAAGAATCAAATTAGAAGAGAAATTTAAATCAATAAATCCATCAAAAAAGGATCAAGTAATTGGTGTTTTTCAAAAAGGTGATGAAAAAACTGGAGATTTAGCGTTAAACACAGCATGGGAAGCTTTTAAAACATGGAAAAATGTTAGTCAAGAAAAAAGAGCAGAATACCTTTTTAAAATAGCTGAAACAATAAGAAGAAAAAGATTAGAATTTGATAGTTACCTTGTTTTTGAAACTGGAAAAAACTGGCTTGAAGCAGATGCTGATGTTGCTGAAGCTATAGATTTTTGTGAATATTATGGAGCTGATTCTTTAAAATATGGAAAAGTTTTTGATATGCCAACTTTTGATAATGAAAAAGATGAATTGGTTTATATACCACTTGGTGCTGGAGCTGTAATTCCTCCCTGGAACTTTCCACTTGCAATTCTTGTTGGAATGACAACCTCTTCAATTGTGACAGGTAATACAGTTGTTTTAAAACCAGCAAGTGATGCTGCATATATTGCTACAAAATTTATGGAACTTCTTGAGGAAGTTGGACTTCCAGATGGAGTAGTCAATCTCGTTACTGGTCCTGGACCTATTATTGGAGATTATCTTGTAAAACATCCAAAAACAAGATTTATCTCTTTCACTGGTTCAAAAGATGTTGGTTTAGGAATCGTCGAAGAAGCAGGAAAACATAGAGAAGGACAAATCTGGATAAAAAGAGTAGTTGCTGAAATGGGAGGTAAAAATGCAATAATTGTTGAAGATGATGCTAATATTAATAGTGCTATTGAAGGATGCTATGCATCAGCTTTTGGATTCCAAGGGCAAAAGTGTTCAGCTCTCTCAAGATTGCTTCTACACGAGAAAATTTATGATGAATTTTTAAATAAATTTGTAGAAAAAACAAAAAATACAAAAATAGGTCCAACAAAATATTATGAAAATTATCTTGGACCAGTTATAAATGAAACTGCGTTTAAGAAAGTTTTAACTTATATTGAAATTGGTAAAAAAGATGGAAAAATTCTTGCTGGTGGTGAACCAGATGAAAATAAAGATGGATATTTTATAAAGCCAACTATAATTGAACTTAATAATGCAAATAGTAGAGTCTTTAGAGAGGAGATTTTTGGTCCAGTTGTTGCTGTTTTAAAGTATAAAAATTTTGAAGAAGCGGTTAAATTGTTTAATGATACTGAATATGGACTTACTGGATCAATTTACACTAAAGATAGAGAAAAAATAAATATTGCTAAGAAGGAACTTCATTGTGGTAATCTTTATATAAATAGGAAATGTACAGGAGCAATGGTTGGTGCTCATCCATTTGGAGGTTTTAATATGTCTGGAACTGATTCTAAGACAGGAAGTCCAGATCACCTTCTTCTATTTCTACAAGCAAAAGCAATAGGAGAGTATCTTGGCAATTGATAAGATATAACAAATAGATTAATGAAAAAAAAGAATATAAGAGTCCATATTATAATTCAAAAAAATTTTAAACAAAAAAGGTCAAATAATTTTTTTAAAGGAGTTTATAATGGAAAAATTAAAACCTAATGATGTTGAAAAGTTAGAAGTCATTAAAGATTTAGTTGACCAATTTATCGATCTTATGCTTAATTATCGACAGAGTGGACACCCAGGAGGTTCAAGGTCAAAAGTTCATATGTTTCTCTCATCTCTTTTATCTGGATATGTTAGATATGATTTAAGAGATCCAGCAAAAACATTCAATGATAGGATAATACTTGCAGCGGGTCACACTATTCCCCTTGTTTATTCAACACTTGCAGTTTTTAATGAAGCGATGAGGTTAAGATATGAAGAGACAAAAGATGAGAGGTATCTTCCAAAAAAACAAGAATCGACTCTTTATCCAAAAGATTTACTGAATTTTAGGAGAAGAGGAGGTCTTCCTGGTCATGCTGAAATGGGCGGGAAAACTTTACTATTAAAATTCAACACAGGTCCATCTGGTCATGGAATAACTGCAAGTGTCGGAGAAGCATTTGCTTTAAAGAGAATGGGTCTTAATGATGTAAAGGTTGTAGTTTTTGAAGGAGATGCTGGTTTAACACCAGGTGGTGCTCATGAAACAATGAATTCAGCATGGGCTCTTGGTCTTGATAATCTATTTTTCTTAATCGATTGGAATAATTTTGGCATTGATGATCATCCACTTACTGAAACAGTTCCAAATACACCAAATGAATGGTTTGGTTCTCACAATTGGAGAGTTTTTGGAACAATGAAAGGGAATGATTTTCCAGATGTTTTTGAGGTTGTTAACTCACTTTTTACTGATATTCAGAAAAATATTCCAAACATAGCATATTTTAAAACAAGAAAAGGAAGAGATTATTTGAAATATGATAACAAATCACATGGTGCACCACATCCTATGAATTCAGAAATTTTCTGGCAAACAAAAATACCTTTTCAGGAAAAATATAATGTAAAATTTGAAGGTTTTATGGAGTCAGCCCCTGCAACCTATGAAGAGAGAATGAAGCAGTTTGAAAAAAATATTGATGTTGTTGTTTCAGTTTTAAGAAATAACAAAGAAGTTATGAGATTTTTAGCAGATAGACTTCTTGAAATAGCTGAAACTGTTCCAGAAGAGATTAAAAATATAAAAATAGATAGAGATAACAACCCTCTCAATGATGAAGTTCTTTATAATTATAAAAACTATCCACCCGAACTTTATGCAAAACCACATGAGCAACAACCGAATAGAGCAGCATTTAGAAAATGGGGAGCATGGATAAACGCTTATACAACAAAGAAATATGGAAGACCTCTATTTCTTGCTCTTTCAGCTGATTTAACTGAATCAACTAACATAGATGGTTTTGGTCTTCCTTTCTCTGATTTTCCTGGACTTGGTTGGTATCATAAAGAAAAAAATCTTGACGGTGTTTTACTACCACAAGAGATTACTGAATTTGTAAATTCTGGAATCTGTACTGGAGTTGAAACTGTAAATGTTGCAAGAGACCCCTATAAAGATTTTGTTGGCTTTTACACTGCCTGTTCAACCTATGGATCTTTTGCTTATTTAAAATATGGAATGATGAGATTATTTTCACAACTTGCACAAGATTGTCCAATAAAAGTTGGAAAAGTAATTTGGGTTGCAGGTCATTCAGGTCCAGAAACAGCTGATGATTCAAGAACACACTTCGGAATTTTTGCAACAGGTGTAACAAAACTTTTCCCAAAAAATCAAGTTATAAATCTTTATCCATGGGAGTATAATGAAGTACCAGTTCTTCTTGGTAGAGCATTAAAAGAGGATGTTCCAATAATAATTCTTAATCTTACAAGACCTCCTATTGAGATTCCTGATAGAGAAGCACTTGGTCTTGGAAGTTATTTCGAAGCAGCACATGGTGCATATATTCTAAAGGATTATGAAAATGGAAAAGAGAAGATGGGAGTAGTCATTGTTCAAGGGACAAGTCCGGTCAGTGAAATTATAAAGATTATTCCAAAACTTAAAGAAGAGGATTTAAATGTAAAAATAGTTGTTGCTTCATCTTATGAACTTTTTATGAGAGAAAGTGAAGAGTATAGAAATAAAATTATCTCTAAAGAGGAATGGATAAATTCAATGGTTATAACAAATGAATGTCTAAAAAATATGAGTGATTGGATTTTCTCGAAAGTTAATGAAGAATATTCAATGTCATCTGACTGGGATAATAGATGGAGAACAGGTGGTACAGTTGAAGATGTTCTTGAAGAAGCTCATTTAACAAAAGACTATATTCTTGAAGGAATAAAAAGATTTGCATCTGATAAAGATAAAAGGTTGAAAAAGATTAAAGAATATATAGGTATTTAATTCAGATTAAAAGCAAGGAGACCCTCTTTATTAACTTTTACTCTTTATTAGTTTTTCGAAGAGGGTCTCATCTATTAATAAACAATATATTAACAATTATCATATATAAAAATATCAAAATAAAAATATTTATTTCTATGAAATTTACATCTTCAAATTTTAATACCCTACCTCAGAATATTAAAAGTGACATAATATGGTGTAACATTTTTTAAAAAAATGGAATGTTATAGTATATCATTTTACAAAAGTGATAAATTATTAAAAATGTATCAACTCTTTCTAATTGGGTTTCTTATCTTGAAGAATCCTTTTTAATTTTTAAATTAGAGAGATTTTCTTACAAGTTAGAAAAACAGTTTTTATCACCAAAAAAAATCTATTGTGTCGATAATGGTTTAATTAATGCTATAGGTTTTACTTTTTCAGAAAATTTAGGAAAAATTATGGAAAATTGTGTTGCTATTGAACTTAAAAGAAGAGAAGATTCTGAAGTTTATTATTGGAAAGATTATCAAAATAATGAGGTTGATTTTCTTATCAAAAATAATTTAAAAGTAAAAGAGTTGATACAGGTTACCTATGCTAATAATTTTGAGGAAATTAAAGAAAGAGAAATAAAATCATTGATAAAGGCAAGTGAAGAACTTAAATGCAACAATCTAATAGTTATTGATTGGGATTATGAAGAAATTAGAAAATATAATAATAAAAAAATCAAATTCATACCTCTTTGGAAGTGGTTATTGTTCTAATAATAAAAAAAATTTTATTTTTTCAGATTTCAATACCTGAATTTAGAATAGACTTAAAAACTTTTTCAGGGGTGAATGGAAGGTTGTTGAGTTTAATTCCAACTGCATCTAAAACTGCATTTCTTATTGCTGGGGCAGGTCCATTTATATTTATTTCAGCAACTGATTTTGCACCAAAAGGCCCTGTTGGATCATATGTTTCAATGAATTTAACAACTATTTCTGGAATATCAACTGATGTCAATAGTTTATAATCAAGGAAATTAGGGTTTAACATAACTCCTCTTTTTGAATAAATTATCTCTTCTGTCAAAGCAAAACCTAAACCTTGAACTATTGAACCAATAGCCTGTCCTTTTGAAAGATTTGGATGAATAACTATACCTATATCATTTATCGCAACATATTTAACTGGGATGATTTGTCCTGTTTCAAGGTCAAGATCTATAAGAACAAAGTGAGCTGCAAAAGGTGGTGGTGATTTTGGAGAGACAAAAGATGCTGAAGCTTCTATCTGTTCTTGTTTAAAATCATAAAAACTCCTTTCCCCTATCTCTTTCAATGAAATTTTCTCACCACTGTTTATATTTACGACATTTCTATCTTTTATAATTAAATCATCAGGATTTTCATTCATAAGTTTTGATGCATATTCAATTATTTTTTTCTTAATTTCATTACCAGCCCTCTTAACTGCACCACCTGATATGTAGGTTGTACTTGAAGCATAAGCACCTGTGTCAAAAGGAGTAAAATCTGTGTCTGATGAATAAACTTTTATATCTTCATAAGGAACTCCAATTTCTTCAGCAAGAATTTGAGCAAGAATAGTATCAGAACCAGTACCAATATCTGTTGCTCCAATAAAAAGATGAAATGTTCCATCATCATTGAGTTTTACTCTTGCTGCTCCCATATCAACAAGAGGAATTCCAGAACCCTGCATCATAATTGCCATTCCAACTCCTCTTATAAGATTTTTATCTCTTATTCTTTTTCCTCTCCATTTTTCCCACTCTATTTCATTTTTTCCAATCTCAATACATTTACTTAAGGAGCTACTTTCTATATATTGAGTTATACCCTCTTTTCCCTCTCCAAGTTTTTCAAAAATTGGGGATGTTTCTCCTTCTCTTATATGATTTTTAATTCTCAATTCAATTGGATCTATCCCGATTAATTCTGCAAGATCATCCATTGCACTTTCAAGAGCAAAATATCCATTTGTTGCTCCATATCCTCTAAAGGCACCAGATACAGGTAAATTTGTATAAACAGAATCTCCAATGAACCTTACATTTTTTGCTTTGTTATAAAGAGGTAAAGTTTTACTTCCAGAATTAAATAGAACTGTTGGCCCATGAGTACCATAAGCACCGTTATTCAAAAGGACTCTCATATCAATTGTATTTAATTTTCCATCCCTATCTGCTCCTAATTTTATCCATATTTTTGATGGGTGTCTTAACCTCGTAGAGATAAACTCTTCTTTTCTTGTTAGTTCCATTCTAACTGGTCTTTTTGTTCTTATTGTCATAAGGGAACAGATATCCTCTATTAATATCTCTTGTTTTACACCAAATCCACCACCAATTCTTGGTTTTATAACTCTAATTTTTTTCATAGGAAATTCTAAGATTTTTGAAAGTATTCTTCTTGTATGAAAAGGAACTTGAGTGCTTGTTCTTACAATTAAATTTCCATATTCATCAAAATATGTTATTGCTATATGTGTTTCAATCGGAGTGTGTTGAACAGGTTGTGTAAAATATATCTCTTCTTCAATTTTATAGAACGACTCTTTTAGTCCGTTTTCAACATCCCCAATTGTTATATCAACATGTGATATTATATTTTTACTTTTATCATAAACTCCACTTATATCATCTTCATCATGAATTATAACCTCACCTTTCATTGTTTCTTCTGGATCAAGAACATATGGCAACTCTTTATATGTCACTTTTATTTTTGAGATAGCCTCCTCAACAATTTCAATTGAATCTCCACCAACAGCAAGAACTCTATCTCCAACAAATCTTACTTTTTTATCAAACATAAAATGATCATATGGTGATGGTTCTGGATAACCCTGACCAGCAGTTGTATGTGCTATTCTTGGTGTATTTTTGTATGAAAGAACTATTCTTACTCCAGGAATTTTTAATGCTTCACTTTCATCTATTTCAACAATTTCTGCATTGGGATGAGGGCTTGTCATTATTTTTGCATAGAGCATATTTGGAAGAAAAATATCATCAGTAAAAAGTGGTTGACCTGTTGCAAGGGGTAACCCATCATATTTTTCAACATTTTTTCCTACTATATTGAACTCTTTTATTAATTCATCTTTTTTTATAACTTTACTCATTTTCCCTCCTTAATTTTTTTGATAACTTTTTCAACTGCTACAATCTGTTGAACATATCCTGTACATCTACATATATGACTTGAAAGTGACTCTTTTATATCATCTTTTGTTGGGTCTGGATTTTTTCTTAATAAACCCTCAACTGAAATAATTATTCCAGGGATACAGTAACCACATTGTATTGCACCTTCTTCTATGAAAGTTTTTTGATTTAAATCTGGTTTATCTATATCTCCAATCCCTTTTATTGTTGTTACTTTTTTTCCTATAACTTTACCAACAAGAAGTGTGCAAGAAGGAATAGGTTTGTCATCGATAAGAACAGTACAGGCACCACACTCTCCAGTTTTACAATTATTTCCTTTTACTTCATAGTGGTGGTATCTTCTTAAAAGTTCAAAAAGTGTTTCACCTGGATATGCATCATAATTTACCTCTTCTCCATTTAATATAAAATTTATTATCATATCTCCTCCTTTTTTATTTAAGCGCAACCATGGTGTCTGACACCTTTGTTGCGGTAGTTAAAATTTGTTAAGGTCATTTTTAATTTTAATTAAGCTTCTTTTTGTTAAAACACCAGAAAGGTTTTTTCTATATTCCATTGATAATCTCATATCATTTTGAACTTCAGATGTCTTTATTGCTATCTCTTTTGATAAATTTATTGTATTCTCATCCAATTCTTTATTTAATAAAAATTTTTCAGCCTCATCTAAATGAACTGGAAATCCTGGCCTTCCACCTAAAATAATGTTCACCTTTTCAACTTTCTTTCCATTTAATTTAACTAAAACTCCTTCATTAATTAAAGGAATATCGTTTCCTGTTCTTGTAAATCTTATATATGAGAAGTGATATGAATCATCAAATTTAGGTAAATCTATTTCAGTTAAAACAAATTTTTTCTTTGATGTTTTTTTGTGTTGTAAGAATTCATCTATTGATAAAATATTTTCTTCACCATCAAAAACTTTAACTTTTCCCTCAAGAGTTATAAAAATTGTTAGAATATCAGACCAACTATAACCTCTAACAATTGTTCCTCCTATTGTTATAACATTCCTTAATATCGGTGTAGCAACAGATTTTATTGCATTTCTAAATGAACCATTAAGGATATCTATCTTTTCAAGCCCATCAAGAGTATTTGCTGCTCCAATTGAAATATAGTTGTTGTTCTCTTTTATGTAGTTTAAGTTAAGTTTATCAAGATAAATAAGATATTCTAACTCTTTTCTTTCCCTCCATACAATATCAACTCCACCTCCAACAATATCTCCCTTTTCTTTAAAATCGTTGAGTAATTTTAGGCATTCTTCAATAGTTAAAGGATAGAAACACTCTTTTACATTTTTTAACATTTTACCTCCTTCTTATGTTTTTATATTTATATCTGGGATATAAAAACCAAATTTTGTAGTTGAGATTGCTGCAAAATAATTTGCAAATTCAAGCGATGCTTTTAAATCATCTGTTTGAAGATATTTATGAATAAAAAGGGCATTAAAAACATCTCCTGCTCCAACTGTATCAACGCTTTTAACTCTGTGACCCTCTATATAAATCTCTTCATCCTTTTTTAATAGTTTCACACCTTTTTCACCCATTTTGACTATTAAAATTTTACCATCATTAATCAAATTGTTTACATTTTTCTTACCTATTATTTTAAACTCCTCCTCATTTGTAAAAATTAAAAAGCTCTTTAATAAAAATTTATAGGCGTACTCTTTAAAATATTTAATTCCTTTACCTATTCTATAGTTCAAATCAAAAAATATTTTTTTATCTGAAAAAAATTTATCTATAAATTCAAAGAACCTTTCATTAAAATTTTTTTCTGTTAAGATTCCTCCTGATATATAAATTGCATCAATTTTATTTAAATCAACCTTTTTTATTTGATTAAAATCTATATCAAGGTAACTTGCATTTTTTAAATTGGCAAAACTAACCCTCTCACCATTTTTATTTAAAATTATGATGACAACAGCTGTTTTTTTGTTAGAAAAGTTAATTAAATCACTATTAACTTCATATTTTTTTAGTTGCTTATATATCTTTTTTCCAAAATCATCTCTACTTAAAGAACCAAAATAGTAAGTGTTAGTGCCAAATTTACTGAGTGAAATTGAGGAGTTTATTCCTGTTCCACCAAATTTTATCTTCAACATCTTTGTATGATGGTTAGAATCTGGCGAAAAAATAAAATTATCCTCTTTTATTCTTATTTTTATATCAACACAGTTATCTCCAAAAACAATCACATTTTTTTTCATTTTCATCTTCTTTAATTATAAAAAATTTTGTTATAATTTATTCATGAAAAAATTGATTTTGATTTTATC
>Ga0208461_1001575_pt1 | contig 20265 bp, 14 predicted proteins | sample AD_JPNTR4_MetaG_FD_184448 | JGI IMG/M metagenome (GOLD analysis project Ga0208461, IMG submission 184448) | Active sludge microbial communities of municipal wastewater-treating anaerobic digesters from Japan - AD_JPNTR4_MetaG (SPAdes) (version 2) | ecosystem: Engineered > Bioreactor > Anaerobic... | reverse complement strand
TTACACATATTCATACACAGACTGTGCTATGAATGTAAGCCTGTGGACTTATACCTATACGATAGATATCAGCACTGCCCCTGTAGTACCAGCCAATGGAAACTCAACTGTATCATGTGTTGCAGATGCTATTCCACCGGTAACTCCTGTTGTTACAGATGCTTGTGGAAATAATTTAACTCCTGTGCTTTCTGCAATTGTTGACTCTCCTAATCCATTGATTTGTGGCGGAACTCGTGTATATGAATATTCATATACTGATTGTTCTGGAAATACTAATATATGGAGCTATATTTACCAAATAAATAATCCGGTAATTACAATTATCTGTCCTACAAATCAGACATTTGATGCAGTTCCGGGCGATATCTATTCAATACCTCAATTATCAGCTTCAAGTAATTGCAGTGGTACATTCTCTATAAGCTGGTCAATATCCGGAGCTACTAATAGGAGCGGTAGTGGCAACGATGCAAGTGGTTTATTCAATATTGGAACTTCTGTAATAGATTGGGTAGTTACCGATTACTGTGGTAATGTTCATAATTGTCAAACCACAGTTGAGATTGTATTTCCGAATATTGTTTGTCCTTCTTCATTTAGTGTTTGCTCAGATGCAGGACTACAACAACTTAATAACAATGGGGAAGACCCACTTAATGGAGTGTTTAGCGGAACTTCCGTAACTGCAATTTCCGGAAATTATTATTTCAACCCTGGAATTGCACAGGGAGTATATCCTATTACATATACCTGGACAAACACGAACGGTTATGTAGGGACATGTTCATTTAATATTACCGTTAATGAGCTACCTCAATTTAGTATTACTAATATCCATGATCCTTTATGTAATGGTAGTTCTGATGGAATTATATCATTATCTATTACCAATGGAACAGCTCCTTATCAAATAAATTGGACTGTTGCTAGTGATATAACAAGTTTGAATAATTATAACATTACAGGATTAGGTGCGGGATCTTATAGTATTGTAATAAATGATTTTAATGGATGTTCTTATTCCCAAAATACTCAATTGATCGATCCTCCGGTTCTTTCTGCTAACATTAATATTACATCTAACCATAACGGATATGCTGTAAGTTGTTTCGGTTCTTTGAATGGAAGTGCTCAGGTTATTGTAACCGGCGGAACTCCTGATTATTCATATTTATGGAGTAATTCTGCAAGTTCTCAAACTTCACAATCTGCAAATAATCTTTCGGCAGGAAATCATAGTGTTACAGTTACTGATAGTAATGGATGTACCGTAAGTGCAAATATTTATCTTACTCAACCGGAACAACTTAACATTAGTGCTGTTGTTAATAATAATGTTTCTTGTTATGGTTTTTCGGATGGTTCTGCAACGGCAACAGCAAATGGAGGAGTGCCGGGGTATAATTTCTCATGGAATGATCCTTTCGGAACAGTAGGTCCAAATGCAAATCAATTACCTTACGGAACATGGACAGTCTCTGTAACAGATCAAAATTATTGTTCTGCTCAAACTCAGGTTACTATTTCTCAACCTCCTCAGCTTAATGCCAGCGTTGTTTCTAATAATGTGAGATGTTTCGGAGAATCCAACGGATATATTATTGTTACAGCTTCAGGAGGTACTGTAGGAACAGAAGGTTATAATTATCTGTGGAATATCTCGGGTAACGGAAATGTACCTTATGCTCAAAATCTTGTCGCCGGTTCATATACAGTAATTGTTTCGGACTTAAATAATTGTTCTTTATCAGTTACAACACAAATAACTCAACCTGATCCTTTAATTGTAACATTATCAACAATGCCTGTTGTGTGTGGTTTCAGTCAGGGAGTTGTTCAAGCTAATGTTGCCGGAGGAACGCCTTCGTATAGTTACTTATGGAGTAATAATTCAAATGTACCTGTACAACAAAATGTCTCTTCAGGTGCTTATTCTGTTACAGTTAACGATAGTAATGGTTGTAGTGCTGCAGGAGAAACTTTTGTTGCAACTCAAGGAACTCTTTCTCTTAACATTACAGAACTTAGTCCTATTAGTTGTTATGGTGTAAGTGACGGCGCTTTGTCGGTAACTTCTAATGGAGCTAATCCTGTAAATTACTTGTGGTCAAATGAACAAACATCTGCATTAATTATGAATATTCCCGCAGGATTCTATTATGTTACTGCAAGTGATGCTTGGGGATGTTCGGGTTCTGCTAACTATAATTTGATTCAACCCAATCAAATATTAATTTCTTTTGAAACAGTTAATGTTAAATGTTATGGTGGCAATGATGGATCATTAAATGTGATTCCTTCCGGTGGGGTTATCCCTTATTCATATTATTGGAATATTGGTTCGGGAAATCAAATGATTCAAAACCTTACTGCAGATGTTTATGTTGTTACTGTAACAGATGCTCACGGTTGTTCAAATTCTGGTCAGGCTACTGTTTCTCAACCACAATCTCCATTAAATATTACTTATACATTAGGAGATGTTAAATGCTATGGAAATGCTGACGGATTCATAAATGTAACCGCTGTTGGAGGAACACCAAACTATAGTTATTTCTGGCAGAATGGTAATTATAATTCAAATATGACTAACCTCCAGAATTTGTATGCCGGTGAATATTACTTATCTGTTACAGATATTAATAATTGTACTTTTGATACCACTTTTGTTATAAGTGAACCTGCTCCAATTTCAGCAACTTATTCTTATCAAAGTCCTTCATGCATCGGAAATAATAATGGTTATATTGAAGTTCATGTTGTTGGAGGAACTTATCCTTATACATTTATATGGAATAACGGATATTCACCAGTTGGAAATATTGAAAGTCTTGTACAAGGATATTATTTAATTACAGTGGTTGATGCAAATGAATGTGAATATGTATTGAATCCAATAACTCTTACTGATGTTGACGAAGAATGTTTGAAAATTCCTAATGCCTTTACCCCTAACGAAGATGGGGTAAACGATACCTGGATAATTGAAAATATCCATCTGTATCCAAACGCTTATATTCATGTATACAATAGGTGGGGACAAATTATTTTTGAAGCAAAAGGATCGGATGATCCTTGGGATGGAAAATTTAACGGCAGATACGTACCCGTTGGAACATATTTGTATATTATAGAGCTTTTCAATGGTACAAAGCCTAAAACAGGCACTGTTACTGTTGTCTATTAATCTCTCCTTTATATCGGGTTGCCATTTCCCCAATGACAGCCCGATTTTTTATTTTACCATAGAATATTGATTTGTTAAATTTATATTATCTTTGCCGCACTTATGCGATTTGAATTAATTCATACTGATACTAATACTAAAGCCAGAACTGGTTTAATTACTACAGATCATGGCGTAATTGAAACGCCCATATTTATGCCGGTTGGAACTGCCGGAACCGTAAAAGGAGTTCATTTTTTGGAACTCGAAAATGATATTCATGCTCAAATAATTTTGGGAAATACTTACCACCTTTATTTGAGACCAGGAACTGAAATTTTAAAAAAAGCCGGCGGATTACATAAATTTAACGGATGGAACAAACCAATTTTGACTGATAGCGGGGGTTTTCAGGTCTTTAGTCTTGCCGAAAACAGAAAAATTACTTACGAAGGAGTCACTTTTAAGTCCCATATAGATGGGTCAAAACATATTTTTACTCCCGAAAATGTCGTTGATATTCAGCGAATTATCGGAGCTGACATCATTATGGCTTTTGATGAGTGTACTCCATTTCCATGCGAACATTCCTACGCTAAAAAGTCTTTAAAAATTACTCACGATTGGTTGAAGAGAGGATGGAATCATTTTTCAAATACTAAATCTCTTTATGAACATTCTCAAACATTTTTTCCAATAGTTCAGGGGTCGGTTTATAAAGACTTAAGAATTGAATCTGCCAAATTTATTGCAGATATTCAGGCTGAAGGTAATGCTATCGGTGGGCTATCCGTTGGTGAACCTGCTGAAGTTATGTACGATATGATAGAAGTTGTTAACGAAATTCTTCCTAAGGATAAACCTCGATATTTAATGGGAGTAGGTACCCCCGAAAATTTACTCGAAGGAATCGAACGTGGAATTGATATGTTTGATTGTGTGATGCCAACTCGCAATGCTCGTAATGGAATGCTCTTTACTTCCGAAGGCACAATTAATATTAAAAATAAAAAATGGGCTGATGATTTTTCCCCTATTGATCCTGATGGAACAAGTTTTGTTGATAGGGCTTACTCTAAAGCTTTTTTGAGACATCTTATCATTTCAGGTGAAATTCTTGGTGCTCAAATTGCAAGCATTCATAATCTTGCTTTTTACCTAAAACTCATGAAACAAGCTCGTGAACAAATTATGAGTAATTCTTTTTCTTCATGGAAAAAGAATATTCTACAAAAATTAAATAAAAAGCTATAGTGAAAAAGATTGATGTATATATTATTCGTAAAGTTTTAAGCACTTTCTTTCTTGCCATTGCTTTGATTATTTTAATTGCCGTGATTTTTGATATTTCAGAAAAAATTGATGATTTTATTGACAGACAGGCTCCTTTAAAAAGTATTATTTTTGATTATTATTTAAATTTCATTCCTTATTTTGCAAATTTATTCAGCTCACTTTTTGTTTTTATTGCAGTAATTTTTGTTACATCAAGGCTTGCTGCAAAAAATGAGTTTATTGCAATGTTTTCTTCCGGAATAAGTCTTAAAAGATTATTGATACCCTATCTGATTTCTGCTTTCGTTATTGCAGCATTTTCTTTTTCTTTGGGAAATTATGTTATTCCTCAGGCAAATAAAAAACGCATTGAATTTCAAAATAGCTATTTTAAAAAGTTTAGACAACAAATGCGTTTAAGTGAATATAATATTCACAGGCAAATACTTCCGGGAGTTTATTTTTATGTTGAGTCTTACAACCGAATCAGGAATACAGGATTAAGAATGACTCTTGAAGAATTTGACGGAGTAAAACTAAAATCAAAATTGTCTGCTGATATGATGATTTGGGACTCAATTAATAATACCTGGATTTTACAGAATTATTATATCAGGAATTTTTATGATGACAGAGAAGAACTTATTTCGGGATTACGACTCGATACCGCTTTTAGGGTAAAGCCCGAAGATTTTTTACCTAAAATTAATATTGTAGAAGCAATGACACCTCGTGAACTTAATGAATATATTGCCGAACAACGACTTTCCGGAACATCAGCGGTTATTTCCAGCGAAATTGAAAAATATTCCAGAGTCGCAAATCCTTTTGCAGCTTTTATTCTTACAGTTATTGGATTCTCTTTATCTGTAAGAAAAGTAAAAGGAGGAATAGGTCTTCATATCGGGCTTGGAATTTTATTGAGTTTTACATATATTTTATTCCAAAGGTTTGCAACAGTTTTTGCCCTTAACGGAACTACTAATGCTGTTGTGGCAGTCTGGATACCCAATATTTTATTTGCTTTGATTGCAGCATTAATTTATTACAAAACTCCAAGTTAATTTGTTTAACCAATCTTTATGAATATGGATCAAAATCAGAAAAATCTAATTTTACGCAAGAAAAGAGCCGAAGTTATGCTTGGCGGAGGTGAAAAAGCTATCGAAAAGCAAAAAGCTTCTGGTAAATTAACAGCACGAGAAAGAATTGATTTATTGCTTGACAAAGATTCTTTCAAAGAATATGACCTTTTTGTTCAGCACAGCTGCCGTGATTTTGGTATGGCTGACAAAGTTCTGAATGGTGACGGTGTTGTAATTGGTACCGGTACAATTAACGGTAAGCCTGTTTGCGTTTTTGCTCAGGATTTCACAGTCGTTGGAGGCTCTTTAGGTTATATGCATGCTAAAAAAATTACCAAAATACAGGATATTGCCATGAAAATGAGAGTTCCTCTAATCGGGATTAACGACTCTGGAGGCGCTCGAATTCAAGAAGGCGTTGACTCATTGGCAGGATATGGTGAAATTTTTTATCGCAACACCATGGCCAGCGGAATAATTCCTCAAATATCTGTTATTCTCGGACCTTGTGCCGGCGGTGCTGTTTATTCTCCTGCTCTAACTGATTTCGTCTTTGTAGTTGATAATATCTCCAAGATGTTTATTACCGGACCAGAAGTTATTAAAACTGTTTTAGGAGAAGAAATCTCTCAGGAAGACCTTGGTGGTGCAAGAGTTCATGCTGAAATTACCGGTAATGCTCACTTTTTTGCTCATTCCGAAGAAGAATGTTTCCTTCAAATTAGAAAACTTTTATCTTTTATACCTCACAACAACAATAAAAATTTGATTGATAATAATGTTAACCCGGCATCCTCAACAGCAAATATTGATATAAATAACATTGTGCCGATTGATCCAACAATTGCGTATGATGTTAGAGATGTAATTAAAGCTGTTACAGACAATTCCGACTTTATCGAAGTAATGGAAAAGTTTGCTCCGAATATTGTTGTAGGTTACGGTAGAATCTATGGAAACACAGTGGGATTTATTGCGAATCAGCCTTTATATCTTGCCGGTGTTCTTGATGTTGATTCTTCTGATAAAGCTGCAAGATTTATTCGTTATTGTGATGCTTTCAATATCCCTTTAGTAACATTTGTTGACCTCCCCGGATACCTCCCGGGAGTTGACCAGGAGCATGCTGGAGTTATCCGACATGGAGCAAAAGTTTTGTATGCTTATTCCGAAGCAACTGTTCCAAAAATTACAGTTATTCTCAGAAAAGCTTACGGCGGCGGATATATTGCAATGAGTTCTCGCCATTTGAATGCTGATTTTGTTTTTGCATGGCCCACTGCCGAAATAGCTGTTATGGGTCCTCAAGGTGCTGCAAATATTATTTTCCGTAAAGAAATTGCTGAGGCAGAAAATCCTGAGGAAATGAGAAAACTCAAAGTGGAAGAATATAAAGAACGTTTCGCAAATCCTTATGTTGCGGCTGCTAAAGGTTATGTTGATGCCGTCATTGAACCTGTTGAAACAAGGGATATGCTTGTGCATGCTTTAAAACTTACTGAAAATAAAGCTGAAGTTAAAGCTGACAGAAAACATGGTATTCCTCCATTTTAATAATTTTAATATCTTAGATTATGGAAAATCAAAATATAAATTTAGTTATTGAGGATTCTGTTTACCAAACTTTGCCTACAAATGCTTATAAAAAAGCATTAAAGTGGAAAAAACAGGAATCTAATAAAATCACAGCCATTATTCCCGGAACTATAGTTGAAATTTTTGTAAAAGAAGAACAAACTGTTAATGAAGGAGATCCAATGCTTGTTATTGAAGCCATGAAAATGAATAATAAAATCAATTTTACTCATAGGGGTATTGTTGATAAAATTTATGTAAAAACCGGGGATGTGGTTGCTAAAGACCAAATTCTGGTATCTTTAAGATAGTTTTAACAAAAAATCTTCCTCTCTTAGGAAGATTTTTTGCTTTTAAAAGCAACCTCAGGTATTATTAATAGTCTCTTAAATAGACGTTAAATGAAAACCTGAGATGAAAACTGCGAATACATATCCAATCCTGAAAGAAAGCCTTATTTTTACGGCTGATGTGATAAAGTATTCGGAAATTCTTGAAAAAGAAAATAAAAAACCTATTGCTTTAAAACTAATGCAATCGGGAATAAATATAAATTCGTTTTTGTTTCAGGCTCAATCTGCCTGGCGTGACGAAGATTTAAAATCTAAATTGTTAAAGGCTAAAATTTCTATAGAAGAGGTAATATATTGGTTAAAGCAAAGCCAAAAAAGCAATTATATAAATGTTGATAATAATTTAATTGAAAAAGCTGAAAAACTTGCGAAAGAAATAAATTCCAAATTATCAGAATAAATTCCCACCAAATAATTATTTTTTTTACAGTTAAAATTTAAACAAAAATTTTAAATTTGTACGGAATAACAATTTCATTATGAAAAAAATTCTTGTTACCGGGGGTGCGGGGTTTATTGGTTCTCATCTTTGCGAAAAACTTCTTAATCAAGGAAACGAAGTAATTTGTTTGGATAATTTTTTTACAGGGTCTAAATCAAATGTGATTCATTTGTTGAATAACCCTTATTTTGAATTGGTGCGGCATGATGTTACAATGCCATATTTTATTGAGGTTGATGAAATATATAATCTGGCTTGTCCGGCTTCTCCTGTTCATTATCAGTTTAATCCTATTAAAACTATTAAAACTTCGGTGATGGGAGCTGTAAATATGTTGGGTTTGGCCAAACGTATTAAAGCCAAAATTCTTCAAGCTTCAACAAGTGAAGTTTATGGAGATCCCAAAATTCATCCTCAAACGGAAGATTATTGGGGAAATGTTAATCCCATTGGAGCTCGTTCTTGTTATGATGAAGGAAAAAGATGTGCAGAATCTTTATTTGTTAACTATCATAAACAAAACGGCGTAAAAATTAAGATAATCAGAATTTTTAACACTTATGGTCCTCGAATGTTACCAAACGATGGGCGTGTAATTTCAAATTTTATTGTTCAAGCTCTAAAAAACGAACCAATTTCAGTTTATGGCGACGGGAGCCAAACTCGTTCATTTCAGTATATTGATGATCTTATTGAAGGAATGATTAGAATGATGGATACTCCCGATAATATTACCGGACCAATAAATATTGGAAATCCTAATGAATTTAGTATTATTGATCTTGCCCAAAAAATTATAAAACTCACAAATTCGAAAAGTGAAATTAAATTTTACCCTTTGCCTGAAGATGATCCAATTCAGAGAAAACCTGGTATCAATCTTGCTCAGAAACATTTAAATAATTGGACTCCTAAATATGATCTGGAACAGGGATTATTAAAAACAATTGAATATTTTAAAACTATAATAAAATGAAAGGAATTATTTTAGCCGGAGGTGCCGGAACAAGATTGCACCCTATGACTATTAGCATATCAAAACAAATCATACCGGTTTATGATAAGCCAATGATTTATTATCCTCTTTCAGTTTTGATGCTTGCCGGAATTCGTGAAGTTTTAATTATATCCACTTCTCAGGATATCGGACTATATAAGAAACTTTTTGGTGACGGGCATCAATTAGGAATGAAGTTTTCTTATGAAATACAACCCTCTCCTGATGGATTGGCTCAATCTTTTATAATTGGTGAAAAATTTATTGGCAATGATAATGTTTGTTTAGTCTTGGGAGATAACATCTTTTATGGCCGCGGCTTTGGGGAAATACTTACCGAAGCAGCAAATCTTCAGGATGGAGCAATAATTTTCGGATATTATGTAAACGATCCTCAAAGATACGGAGTCGCTGAATTTGATAAATCAGGCAAGGTCATTTCAATCGAAGAAAAACCCCAAAATCCTAAGTCAAATTATGCGGTTACAGGATTATATTTTTATTCTAATGATGTTATAGAAAAAGCTAAAAAACTGAAACCTTCAAAAAGAGGAGAGCTTGAAATTACTGATCTTAATAATCTTTTTCTTGAAGAAGATCGTTTGCAAATAAAACTTCTCGGACGCGGTTTTGCATGGTTAGATACCGGAACTCCCGAAAGTTTATTGCAAGCTGCAAATTTTATCGAAACTCTTGAGTCACGACAAGGACTAAAAGCCTCATGTATTGAGGAAATTGCATATAGAAAAGGTTTTATTGATAAACAACAACTCGAAAAACTAATCCAACCACTTATAAAAAGTCAGTATGGTCAATATCTTTTAAAAGTTCTCAATGATGATTTCTTATTTTGAAAATTATGAAATTAATACAAACTGAATTAGATGGACTATTAATAATTGAGCCAAAAGTTTATAGCGATTCACGAGGTTATTTTTTTGAGTCTTGGCGTGAAGATTTTTTTAAAAATATAGAAATAAATTTTATCCCTGTTCAGCAAAATGAATCCGGTTCAGCTTTTGGTGTAGTTAGGGGGCTACATTATCAGTTAAATCCTTATGCTCAGGCAAAACTCGTCAGAGTAGTTTATGGCAAAGTGCTTGACGTAGCTGTGGATTTACGTAAAAATTCTAAAACTTTCGGTAAATATTTTTCAGTTGAATTAAGTTCCGAAAACAAAAGACAGTTTTTTATTCCGGCAGGTTTTGCTCACGGATTTTCGGTTTTGTCGGATTTTGCTATTTTTTCTTATATGTGTGATAATTACTACAATGCAGAATTCGAACGTGGGATAGCATATAATGATCCGGTTCTTAATATTGATTGGAAGATTCCCGTAGAAAAAATGATTATTTCTCAGAAAGATCTTAATAATCCTACATTTCAACTTGCAGAAAAGAATTTTTAATAAATGAAAAAAATTATTGTTACCGGATCAAGAGGTCAGTTAGGTAGTGAAATTATTATTCGCCAACAATACATTCAGGATGCTGATTTTATTTTTACCGATGTAGAAACCTTGAATATTGTTGAACATGATAATCTAAAAGATTTTTTCGAAAAAAACAATCCAGATCTTGTTATAAATTGTGCTGCTTATACTGCAGTTGATAAGGCTGAGGATGATTTTGAGAATGCTTATAGTATTAATGCAATCGGGGCAAAAAATATTTCTGAAATTTGTAAAAAGCATAATATTCCATTGATTCATATTTCTACAGATTACGTATTTGACGGTACCAAAAATCTTCCATATCATGAAGAAGATACTGTAAACCCATTGTCTGTTTATGGTAAAACAAAATTACAAGGTGAAATATTCATTCAGGATTCCGGAGCTAATTATGTTATTATTCGAACATCGTGGTTATATAGTGAGTTTGGAAATAATTTTGTAAAAACAATACTAAGAATTTCGAGGGAAAAAGAATTTCTAAAAGTTGTTAATGATCAAATTGGAAATCCCACTTATGCAGGTGATCTGGCAGAAGTAATTTTGATAATTGCAAAAAAATACCTATCAGATGAATTTTTTAAATTTGGAATATATCATTATTCAAACGAAGGACAATGCTCCTGGTATGAATTTGCTTGTGAAATATTAAAAATAAAATCAATAAATACTCCTGTTTATCCGGTCGGCAGTTCTGAATTCCCAAGCAAAGTAAATCGTCCAAAATATAGTGTCTTAGACAAAACTAAGATTAAAAATGCATTTCAACTACAAATAAACGATTGGAGAACTTCGCTCGAAAAATGTCTTCAAAAGTTGCAATAAGTTTTATTCAACCAAATTATCTAGCACATGTTTAATTAAATTTTTAACTGCCGGTTTATAATCTTTACTGTATTTTTTTGCATATCTGTTCGCTATAATAACACAAACAGTTGCAGCTTGATGCCCAAGCAGAGCCGAAAGTCCGAATAAAGCAGAACTTTCCATTTCGTAGTTAGTTATTCGCTTATCATTATATCTGAAACTTCTGATTTTGTCATTTATTTCAGGATCTTGAATTTGAAGTCTCAACACTCTTCCCTGAGGACCATAAAAACCTGGAGCAGAAATTGTAATACCACGCTGAATCCCTTTGCCTATTTTTTCCGACAATTCTTTTGAAGATTTTACAAAATACGGAGAAGTGAGTAATGGATTCCAATTTGTATGATTCTTAAAAGCATTTTCCATTTCGGTATTGCAAACAGAATTGCGATTTGCATAAAAATTCAAGAGTCCATCGAAGCCAACAGCCATTTCCGATAATAAGAAAGAGTCTACTTCAATATCTTCATGTAAGGCTCCGCTTGTCCCAATGCGAATGAAGTTTAGGATTGTTTTTTTTTCTTTTATGATTCTATTATGTAGGTCGATATTTACTAATGCATCCAATTCGTTTAAAACAATATCAATATTGTCCGTTCCTATTCCTGTAGCTATTACTGAAATCCTTTTTCCTTTGTAAGTACCTGTGTGAGTTATAAATTCTCTGTTACTAATAACATGCTCAACTTTATCAAAAAAATCAGAAATCATTGCTACTCTGCCAGGGTCACCTACTAAAATTATGTCTTTAGCAATATGTTCCGGTTTTAATTTTAAATGGAAAATACTTCCATCACTATTAATAATTAATTCCGATTCTCCAATTTTATTCATAATCAAAAAATTTTATTATTTTTGTAAAATTAGAAAAAAATACCAGATGTTTAAGAAAAAAATTTTAGTACCGACAAATTTCTCGGAGCTTTCTGAGATTGCTTTTAAACAAAGCCTTCTTTTTAGTCATAATATTGGCTTTGAAGTTGTTTTACTACATGTTGTGCCGGATCTTAAGGATAAAGATTTGGATATTGATTTAGTTCAGAACGCGATTATTAAAATGATTGATAAATATCGTAGTCTCACAACAACCAAAACAATTTACCGAATAGAGGAAGGAAAAGTTTTGCAAAAAATTCTTGAAGTCGAAGAAGAAATTCAACCTTCTTATATTTTTTTAGGAACAGATCTTTCAATGAAGTTAATATCTTCCAAAACACTAAAATTGATTGATGAGGCAAAATGTCCGATAGTTATTTTTGGAAGAAATTATAATCGAACTGGTTGTCAAAATATTGTTTTACCTTTGGATCTTACTAAGGAAACTAAACAAAAAGTAAAGATTACACTTGATATAGCAAAATTATATAACTCAAATGTTCATATTATTTCTGCTGCAAATTTTGAGGATGAAATTGAAAGAGATAAATTAAAAAATCAAATCCTGTCTGTACAAGCAATATTTGAGAATGAAGGGATTAATTGTTTTACTAAACTCATAAAAACCAAAGATGATATTGAAGTTATGGCAAATGCCATAAATGATTATGCCGATGACGTGCAGGCTGATTTAATTGTTATAATGACCAGACAGGAAACTAAGTTGCAACAATTTTTTGTTGGAAGTATGGCAACTAAATTAATTAAAAAATCAAAAGTCCCTGTTTTGTGTGTAAGTCCAAAAAAGTAATACAAATTAAAAATTTAATTTATGAATAATTAGAAGTATAAGAAACTTATTTTTGTCGCAGCTGTGCTGTTAGTGCTTTTAATAATTTTTGGCAGTTCAATGTTTTATATTGTTAAACCTGGCGAACGAGCAATAATTTTTCGCCCTTTTAGTAGTGGCTTGGACACAACCAATATCTATCAACCAGGTTTTCATATTGTTGCACCTTGGAATGATTTTATTGTTTATGTTATTAAAGAGCGTAAAACAGATGAGGTTTTAGATGTGCTTGATAAAAATGGATTATCAATAAATGTAGATGTTTCTGTTAGATTTAACCCTACTCCGAATAAACTGCCTTTCCTGCATCAGCAATTTGGTGAAGATTATGTAAATCAATTAGTTATTCCTGAATTAAGATCTATCGTTCGACAGGTTCTAGGAAGATATACTGCCGAAGAAATTTATTCAACTAAACGAGCTCAAGTTGAACGCGAAATTATAAATGAAACTACACAAAAATTAAAAGATAATTATGTTGAAACACGTGCTGTTTTAATCCGTTCTATTAATTTGCCCCCTCAAATTAAAAATGCCATTGAAACTAAATTACAACAAGAGCAAGAAGCTTTAGCATATCAATTTAGAATTCAAAAAGAACAGCAGGAAGCTGAACGTAAACGTATAGAAGCCGAAGGGGTAGCTAAAGCAAATAATATTATAAATAGTAGTTTGACTCCTAACCTTTTGAAAATGAGAGGTATTGAAACGACACTTGAACTCTCTAAATCGAATAATTCTAAGGTTGTGATAATAGGAAGTGGAGAAAGCGGGTTGCCTATAATTTTAAATCAATAATTAGAAAATAATTTTTTATCAGCCGGCTTTGTCCGGCTTTTATTATCTCAATTCATCATTAATGTTTGAATACTAGAAGAAATATGTTGGTATCCAAACTAGTGTATCAAATAATCCCAAATTACGCATTAGAAAATGCATAATTTGCCTAAAGTCCGACATATTTGGGCGTTGAGGCTCTCGAAACGCCCTTATGATTGAACTTATCGGTGGGTGAGTGTAACCTAACCTAAACCCACACATTAAGGAAGGATTATTTCATAACTTTCCTTATGCTATATCCGAGTTTTATTGAAGTTTTGCTATTCGGTTTGGAGTGAATTTATCTTTTGTAGTATTTACTTTTCTTTTTTTTCGATAAATCGGGACTAACACGTAAACCTTTCTAAACCCATTGTCCTTGAGATTAAGATATATTTTAATCTCAAATCAGGATTGAAACCGCCGTTTAAAAAGAAAAGTAATAAAAAATTTCAGAAGGTGACAATAATTGTTTTAACAACAGGCAAATTATCTGCGATAAATTAAGGAGTATTTTTCTTAAACCGGTACCTATTTTTTTTTAACTTTAAATTCAAATTTCGAGTTAGAAAATGCAAAAGTTGCCTGAAGATTGACAAAATAAAAATAAAAATATCCGGTGGTTTAGAGGTCTTTCAACCATCGGATATTATTAAGAGATAAAAAAAAGCTGCTTTATAAGGCAGCCTTTTTTTATTTTTTGAGGTTTATCTTAAAACATTAATTTTATGATTTTCTCCATTTACATTTAAAATATAAGTGCCGTTAGATAAATCAGAAATATCAATTATTTCGGTTTCGTTTGCATTTTCGATTTTTCTTACAACAGCACCGTTTATTGAAGAAACTGTAATATCGAAACCTTTGGCATTTTTAACAGCTACAAATTCATTTGCAGGATTTGGATAAACTGAAATTTTAGCATTAACTTCGTTGTTGATTGAAGATGGATCTTCATAATATAATGAGAAAGCATCAACTTTAATGTAACTTCCGGCAGTTAATGTTCCGATATCTTCACCTTGGAAGATTCCAACCCCTGAACTTGTTACTATTAAAATTGCACTATCAGAAGGATATGATTGCAAAATTTCAATTGGTGAAACAAATTCTTGCCAATCGTTTGTTAATTCATTTGCTCCTAGCAAAAATCCTCCGGTGGCAACAACTTCTCCTGCTTTCCATGCTTGGAACATTACAATTGCAGAATCTTGATTTTGCATAAGTCCTTTTGCATAAAATCTCATTCTATTAACGGTTTGAGTATATTCTTCCCCTTGTACCAATCCACTCATTGAAACATTTCCCACAAGAGCTACTCCTCCTATAAGTGTATCATTTAATCCAAGAATAGCATTAGTGGTAACGTTACTTTCTACATGTAAACAATACTCTCCAGTATAAGCACCTGTACTTTGATTTGCTGAAGGATTTCCTGATTTAACCAGCCATCCGTTTGGTCTTAAATCTGACCATAAAAATGGAATGTGTTGCGACCATTCAGCAAAAGTCGCAGCATTGTTAATACCTGTTCCTTTTACATCCTGATTCAAATCAGCAGGTTTTAATTGTTCTACATAACTTACAATTTCTGGTCTTAATTTAAAATCAGCAAAATTGTAGCTCTGTGCGTTCATTACGCAAGCAAGTCCTAAAAACATTACGATGAATAGTAGATTTTTTTTCATAGCTTCAAATTTTAATAGTTTAATAAATTTATCAAAATCCATGCAAATTTAATAATTATTAATTATCAGCAAAAATTTTTTATTTTAAATATCTTTTTTTACATAAAACACTTTGAAATTTCATTTTAAAAACGCCCCAAATTGCTTCTCCCACAATACTTCCACTCATTTTTGATGTTCCTTTGCGACGATCGGTAAATATTATACTTATTTCTTCAATTTTAAATCTATTCAGATAAGCCTTAAATTTCATTTCAATTTGAAAAGCATAGCCTATCATTTTTATATTGTCAAGGTTAATTGTTTCTAAAACTTTTCTATGGTAGCAAACAAATCCGGCTGTTGTATCGGTAAGTTTCATTCCTGTAATAAATCTAACGTATTTGGATGCAAAATATGATAACAATATTCTGCTCATTGGCCAATTAACCACATTTATTCCTGTTTTATATCTTGATCCAACAGCTACATCTGCTCCTTTAACACAGGCTTCATGAAGACGTATAAGATCATCAGGATTATGCGAAAAGTCTGCATCCATTTCATATATGTACTTGTAGCCTTGAGCTAAACTCCATTTAAATCCTTCGATATACGCAGTTCCAAGTCCAAGTTTTCCCTGTCTTTCAAGAATGAAAATTCTTTCGGGATATTTCTCAATTAGTTCTTTAACAATCTGGGCAGTACCATCCGGAGAATTATCGTCAACAATCAATATGTCAAAAATCTCTTTTAAGTTTAAAACATATAAAATTATATCCCTGATGTTTTCCTTTTCGTTATAGGTTGGGATTATTACAATATTTTCTTTATCTGTTTTCACATTATAAAATTTGTGCGTTGCGAATATAAGAATATTTAATTAATAAGTAGAGATATTGTTAAAATAATTGGTGATAAAATAAAATCAAATTTGTAAATATCAGTAAATCAATGCATTGTAAAAAAATAAAAATTTTTTACAAAAAAGTTTAAAAAAGTTTTGGATGGAATAAAAAAAGCTATATCTTTGCAGTCCCAAAACGATAAGGGTTAAAAAAAATAGAACGGTCTTTGACTTAATGGCAAGTAGCACAAAAAGGCGGGTACTAAAATAATATAGTACAAAATATAAAAAAGGGGGTCAGGATTACAAAAGACACTAAAGAAAAAAATAAATACAATGAAGAGTTTGATCCTGGCTCAGGATTAACGCTAGCGGGAGGCCTAACACATGCAAGTCGAGGGGTAACAGGTGTAGCAATACATGCTGACGACCGGCGCACGGGTGAGTAACGCGTATGTAACCTACCCTATACTGGGGGATAGCTCGGAGAAATTCGGATTAATACCCCATAATACATAGATATCGCATGTTATTTATGTTAAAGCTTCGGTGGTATAGGATGGGCATGCGTCCCATTAGCTAGTTGGAGAGGTAACGGCTCACCAAGGCAACGATGGGTATGGGGTCTAAAAGGATGGTCCCACACACTGGTACTGAGACACGGACCAGACTCCTACGGGAGGCAGCAGTGAGGAATATTGGTCAATGGGCGGAAGCCTGAACCAGCCATCCCGCGTGCAGGAAGACGGCCCTAGAGGTTGTAAACTGCTTTTCTACAGGAATAATAAGGACTACGAGTAGTTCGATGCCAGTACTGTAGGAATAAGCATCGGCTAACTCCGTGCCAGCAGCCGCGGTAATACGGAGGATGCAAGCGTTATCCGGATTTATTAGGTTTAAAGGGTGCGTAGGCGGGACTTTAAGTCAGTGGTGAAAGGCAGTAGCTTAACTATTGTAAGCCATTGATACTGGGGTTCTTGAGTTAGGTAGAGGTAGGCGGAATGTGTTGTGTAGCGGTGAAATGCTTAGATATAACACAGAACACCGATTGCGAAGGCAGCTTACTATGCCTATACTGACGCTGATGCACGAAAGCGTGGGGATCAAACAGGATTAGATACCCTGGTAGTCCACGCTGTAAACGATGATCACTCGTTGTTGGCGATATACAGTCAGCGGCTAAGCGAAAGCGATAAGTGATCCACCTGGGGAGTACGTCGGCAACGATGAAACTCAAAGGAATTGACGGGGGCCCGCACAAGCGGAGGAACATGTGGTTTAATTCGATGATACGCGAGGAACCTTACCTGGGCTTAAATGTAGGTTGCATTCGGATGAAAGTCTGATTTCCTTCGGGACTACCTACAAGGTGCTGCATGGTTGTCGTCAGCTCGTGCCGTGAGGTGTCGGGTTAAGTCCCATAACGAGCGCAACCCTCATTGCCAGTTACCAACACAATAGGTGGGGACTCTGGCGAAACTGCCGGTGTAAACCGAGAGGAAGGTGGGGATGACGTCAAATCAGCACGGCCCTTATGTCCAGGGCGACACACGTGTTACAATGGCCAGTACAGAGGGCAGCCACCTGGTGACAGGGCGCTAATCCCAAAAGCTGGTCTCAGTTCGGATCGGAGTCTGCAACTCGACTCCGTGAAGCTGGATTCGCTAGTAATCGCACATCAGCCATGGTGCGGTGAATACGTTCCCGGGCCTTGTACACACCGCCCGTCAAGCCATGGGAGTTGGGGGTGCCTGAAGTCCGTGATCTGTCGCAAGATGGAAGCGGCCTAGGGTAAAACCAATGACTGGGGCTAAGTCGTAACAAGGTAGCCGTACCGGAAGGTGTGGCTGGAATACCTCCTTTCTGGAGTAATTCCGACTCCTTTTGCCTTTGCTACTTGCTTTAAGATATTTCGCAGATAACCTCTGCACAACGATCTTTGACGTATTGAGACTGAGAAAAAAAAGAGCATACAAACAGGCTACACTGTGAATAAAAAAGAAGAAAAAAAGAGCGTACGGAGGATGCCTAGGCTCTCAAAGGCGAAGAAGGACGTGATAAGCTGCGAAAAGCTGCGGGGAGGTGCAAATAACCTGTGATCCGCGGATATCCGAATGGGGAAACCCATCCCGAGAGGGATATCCCGAAATGGGAGGCGAACCCGGGGAACTGAAACATCTAAGTACCCGGAGGAAAAGAAAACAAAAGTGATTTCCTTAGTAGTGGCGAGCGAAGAGGGAAGAGCCCAAACCGATATTGTTTAGGCAATATTGGGGTTGTAGGACTGCGAGGATATTTATAAAACTGAATTGGAAACGTACTGGAAAGTTGTACCGAAGAGGGTGAAAGTCCCGTACAAGAAAGGTTTTATAGATTTTGCAGAATCCTGAGTAGCGCGGGGCACGAGGAACCCTGTGTGAATCTGGCGGGACCATCCGCCAAGGCTAAATACTAATGAGAGACCGATAGCGAACTAGTACCGTGAGGGAAAGGTGAAAAGAACCCCGAGCAGGGGAGTGAAAAAGAACCTGAAACCGTGCGCTTACAAGCGGTTGGAGCCCTGAGAGGGGTGACAGCGTGCCTTTTGCATAATGAGCCTACGAGTTAGTCGTCTCTAGCGAGGCTAATGGCTTAAGGTCAGGAGCCGAAGCGAAAGCGAGTCTGAAAATGGCGTTAAGTTAGAGGCGCTAGACGCGAAACCTAAGTGATCTACCCATGGCCAGGGTGAAGTTCTGGTAACACAGAATGGAGGTCCGAACCAGTTGACGTTGAAAAGTCTTTGGATGAGCTGTGGGTAGGGGTGAAAGGCCAATCAAACTGGGAAATAGCTCGTACTCCCCGAAATGCATTTAGGTGCAGCCTTGGGTATAATGTATCAGAGGTAGAGCTACTGATAGGGCTAGGGGGCTTCACCGCCTACCAACCCCTGACAAACTCCGAATGCTGATACATTTTAACCAGGAGTGAGGGCATGGGTGCTAAGGTCCATGTCCGAGAGGGAAATAACCCGGACCAACAGCTAAGGTCCCGAAATGATAGTTAAGTTGACCAAACGAAGTTCGACTGCATAGACAGCTAGGATGTTGGCTTGGAAGCAGCCATTCATTTAAAGAGTGCGTAACAGCTCACTAGTCGAGCGGTTGAGCGCGGATGATACACGGGCATAAACTATCTACCGAAGCTTTGGATCACGAAAAAGTGGTGGTAGGGGAGCATTCCATTAGAGTAGAAGCAATAGAGTAATCTATTGTGGATTAGATGGAAAAGCAAATGTAGGCATGAGTAACGATAATGGGGGTGAGAAACCTCCACACCGATAGACTAAGGTTTCCACGGCGATGCTAATCAGCCGTGGGTTAGTCGGGGCCTAAGGATAAGCCGAAGGGTGATTCCGATGGGAAATCGGTTAATATTCCGATACCTGATGTAACTGCGAAGGAGGGACGAAGGAGTGACATACCCGCGTACTGACGGAAAAGTACGTTAAAGGGAGTAGAAATATGTTGTGTTAAAAGCATAGCATTTCGAACCTGACAGTACCATGACCCTTCGGGTGATTGGAAAGAGGTAGTAAACAGACTTCCGAGAAAAGCTTCTAAGCGATAGGTTACATTAGCCCGTACCCCAAACCGACACAGGTAGTCAAGGAGAGAATCCTGAGGTGCTCGAGTGAGTCGTGGCTAAGGAACTAGGCAAAATTACCCCGTAACTTCGGGAGAAGGGGTCCCTACGCAAGTAGGGCGCAGAGAAATGGCCCAGGCGACTGTTTAACAAAAACACATGGCTTTGCTAAATCGAAAGATGAAGTATAAGGCCTGACACCTGCCCGGTGCCGGAAGGTTAAGAGGGGGGGTTATCTGGCGAAAGCTGGAGAAGCTCTGAATCGAAGCCCCGGTAAACGGCGGCCGTAACTATAACGGTCCTAAGGTAGCGAAATTCCTTGTCGGGTAAGTTCCGACCTGCACGAATGGTGTAACGATCTGGGCGCTG
>Ga0208461_1001574_pt1 | contig 20276 bp, 18 predicted proteins | sample AD_JPNTR4_MetaG_FD_184448 | JGI IMG/M metagenome (GOLD analysis project Ga0208461, IMG submission 184448) | Active sludge microbial communities of municipal wastewater-treating anaerobic digesters from Japan - AD_JPNTR4_MetaG (SPAdes) (version 2) | ecosystem: Engineered > Bioreactor > Anaerobic... | reverse complement strand
AGAGGAATCAGGTGGAATTATAGTGGCCCTTGAGGCATGTTCGGGCATGAAGCCGTATATGTCAATTATAGAAGAAGATACTGGTAACCCCATAAGGGCTATTGCAAAGCATTATCTTAAAATACCTTGTTCGTGTATGACACCGAATAACAGACGCCTTGAATGGATTGATACACTTATCGAGAGGTTCAGGCCCGATGCGGTGGTAGATGTGATACTCCAGGCATGTCATTCGTATAATATCGAGTCTTATAAGGTAGGCGAACATATAAGAAAAAAACACGGGCTACCCTTTTTAAAGATAGAGACAGATTACTCTCAAAGCGATGTAGGTCAGATAAAGACACGAATGGGGGCTCTCCTTGAGCTGTGCGATGAAGGTCTTATTTTTAAAAAAGCAGCAAGGATAAAAGCTATGTAAGGCATTTATAGATCGATGGCTTTGCAAAATCATACAAGGGATTAAAAACAAATGAACATAATTATCAAGTTTAATTGAGGAAGGAACGATAAGCCCGGGCGGCTTTTCATTCCTTTTATGTCAGCAGCTTTCCCGCCTTAATCACCTTAATCTACCTCTGGTAGATCCTCGGCAGGAGGCTGCTGAAGGATCATTATAACTGGAGGTATGAAATCAAAAAAATATCAATGGGGGCAATGGTGCTGGGCACCCCACGGGCTGCAAACCCGTTGGCGTCGTCTAAAAAACGAGGAGGAGGTTCGATTCCCCTTGCCCCCTCCATTTTAGGGTTTTGATATGAACTTGCTTCAAAAAAACATAGTGGTAGGCACGGCAGGCCATGTTGATCATGGAAAGACAGCGCTTGTTAAATGCCTCACCGGAATAGACACAGACAGGCTAAAGGAAGAAAAAGAACGAGGTATGACCATTGAACCTGGCTTTGCGTATCTAAAACTACCTTCAGGGTCGGTGGTTTCAATTGTAGATGTCCCTGGACATGAACGTTTTATCAAAAATCTATTAAGGGGTATATCAGGCGTTGATATAGCCATTTTGGTTGTTGCTGCAGATGACGGGGTTATGCCTCAGACTCATGAGCATCTTGATATTTTAAAAATATTGAACATACAACATGGTTTGATAGTTATATCAAAAATTGACCTTGTTGATGAAGAATTAGTAAACATGTCTCTCGATGAGGTAAAGGACCTTGTAAAGAACACATTTTTTGAAAATGCCCCTATCAGAACTTTTTCTGCCAAAACAGTTGAGGGTATCACTGAGATCCAATACGCAATTGAAGAAATATCCAAACAGGTCATAGACAAGGATATAGATGATATATTCAGGATGCCCATAGACCGAATCTTTACAATACCTGGATTTGGAACAATTGTAACCGGCACTATAGCCTCAGGTAAGGTGCGGTCTGGAGATACTATTGAAATATATCCTACAGGCAAAACAACCAGTATTCGTAACATTCAGATACATAACCAATGGATAAACGAATCAATAAAAGGACATAGGGTGGGTATTAATTTAGCAGGCATAAAGCCGAATGAACTATCAAGGGGGATGGTCTTAGGCAAGCCTCAATCCATGATTTCAACCCATATTATCAATGCCCAGTTTCATTATCTACAATCCAATAAAAACCATCTCTCTGACAGAATAAAGGTAAGGTTCTATTCTGGGACATCTGAGGTGGTTGGAAGAATGGTCTTTATTGATAAAAAAAGATTAGAGCCAGGAGAAACCTGCTTTGTCCAGTTGAGATTAGAAGAAAAGATAACTCCGCTTCCATATGACAGATATGTAATAAGGACATTAAGCCCCATGAAGACCATAGGGGGCGGTGTTATATTGGAGATTAACCCAAGGAAATATAGACCAATTCATACAATGCTGGCAGAACACCTTTTGTCACTTGAAAAAAGGAATATCGGTAAGATGATTGAGACATTCATAATTAAAGAGAGATACAAAACAGTCGGGCTTTCAGAGATAGTGGAGAAAATCCGTATTCCAAAAGAAGAGGCAAGGGATTCATGGGAAAGAATGGTCAAAGAAGGCAGTATTGTTCTTATAGAAAATGATTTTGCAATACATAAAGAACACTACAATTATCTAAAAGATACCATATTGGAGAAGATTAAGGAATACCATACAAATAATCCACATATTAATGACATATCACAGGAGGATATCCGTTCTAAGATATCCCTCTCTCTCAATCAGAGATTATACGAAACGATCCTTGATAGGCTCAAAAACGAAAAAAAGATAGAGATAAACCAAGGTAGGATAAAGATAGCCGGGTTCAGACCAGCACTTAACGATAAACAAAAACGTATATATCAATATCTTGATAAAATCTGCAGAGATTACCACTTCAGACCATTACCATTAAATGTATTTGCAAATATTAAGGAACGTTTTGGAGAAAAGGAGGTGGAGACAGTATTAAGGGCCATGATAGCCGAAAGAAAGCTGATTAGGCTTAATAATGACAGACTGATGCACTCTCAAGCCGTAGATGAGGTCAAGATGAAACTAAGGGATTACATAGTCAAGAATGGCAAAGTAACTATTGCTGAATTTGTTAGTGTCATAGGCGTTGGCAGGACTCAGATTCAGCCGATTTTTGATTATCTTGACTCTATAAGGTTCACCATACGGATAGGGGATTACAGGGTTCTATATAAGGATAAACAATAAACATATGATTAAAAACAAACTTAAAAATAAAATAAGAGGTGAAGGAGATGGAAAAAGAACTCATCGAGAGAAAAGAGCTTTTAAAACGGCTTTGCCAAAATTCCAGTAATGGCAATTTTGGTGATGTAATGATTGTGGGTGGCGGGATAAGCGGTATCCAGGCTGCCCTTGATCTTGGCACAGCAGGATTCAAGGTCTATTTCATCGAGAAATCCCCTACTGTGGGAGGCAAGATGGCACATCTTGACAAGACCTTTCCCACCAATGATTGTTCCATGTGCATTGAATCACCAAAATTCGTGGAATGTAAAAGACACCCCAATATAGAGATGATAACATATGCAGAGGTAGAAAAAGTTAGGGGAGAAAAGGGCGATTTTACTGTCACTGTTGTCAAAAAACCGAGATATGTGGATGAAAATAAATGTACTGGGTGTACTGTCTGTGTTGAATACTGCCCTGCTCAATACCCTGACCCATTCAATCAGGGTATATCCAATAACAAGGCAATTCATATATATTTTGCCCAGGCCATACCCCTCGTAACATATATAGATGATAGCTGTCTTTATCTTAAGGAGGGAAAATGCCAGATATGTTCATCGGTATGTAAGAATGATGCCATAGATTTTAGCCAGACACCTGAATATATAGATATTAAGGTAGGTGCCATCATTGTATCCCCTGGCATCGAGCCCTTTGATGCAAGGCTTATCAAAGAATACCGCTACGGAGAGTTCGTAAATGTGGTTACTGCCTTTGATTACGAAAGATTACTATGCGCCACCGGTCCCTATGAAGGAGAGATTTTAAGGGCATCTGATAAAAAACACCCCCATAATATTGCCTGGATCCACTGTGTTGGTTCAAGGCAGGTGATTGAAGGGGCAAATAGCTATTGCTCATCTGTCTGCTGCACATATACACAAAAACAGGTCATACTCACAAAAGACCATGATGCAGATGCCCGCTGCACTGTATTCCATAATGACATTCGTTCATTCGGTAAAGACTTTGAACGCTTTTATCAAAGAGCAGAAAACCTGCCCGGGGTAAGATTTATAAGGAGTTATGTATCTATAGTGAGGGAAGACCCGGTAACCAAAAATATATTTATTAGATATTCAACGCCGGAGGGGGAGGTAAGAGAGGAGGAATTTGACATGGTTGTCTTATCTGTCGGCCTTGCACCCCCAGCAGATGTAAAAAAATTTGCAGATGCCTTTGGTATAGAGCTTAACGAGCATGGTTTTTGCAAGACGAACCCCTTTAATCCATTAGAGACCACCCGTCCTGGTATTTTTGTAAGCGGTGCATTCCTCAACCCTATGGATATCCCCGAATCAGTCTTTACTGCCAGCGGGTCAGGCTCACTATGTGGTGAGCTACTGAGCTACAGAAGAGGCAAGCTATCTAAAGAGAGGGTATATCCGCCAGAGAGGGATGTGTCCCAGGAAGAGCCGAGGATCGGGGTTTATGTATGTCACTGCGGGGCAAATATCGGGAGGATTGTCAATGTCCCTGAGACAGTGGAATATGCAAAGACACTCCCCAATGTTGTACATGCCGAAGAAAACCTCTTTATATGCTCCACTGAGGCTGCAGCTATGCTGGCAAAAGACATAAAAGAAAGAGGTCTAAACAGGGTAATAGTTGCAGCATGCACACCAAGGACGCATGAACCTCTTTTCAGGGATACATTGCGTGAGGCAGGGATAAATCAATACTATTATGAGATGTCCAATGTTAGGGAACATTGCTCCTGGGTCCACTCGAAAGAAAAAGAGGCTGCCACTGAAAAGGCAAAGGACCTAATCAGGATGTCCGTTGCCAGGGCACACCACCTGGAACCCCTCCAGGAATTCGATCTACCTGTTAATAAGGTTGCTGTTGTTATAGGTGGAGGCATAGGTGGTATGACCTCTGCCCTCTCCATAGCCAATCAAGGGCATGAGGTCCATCTCGTTGAGAAGGAAAAGGAACTCGGCGGCAAGGCAAGAAACCTACATTACACCCTTGAGGGCCTCGATGTTCAAAGATATCTCAGTGAACTAAAAAATAAGGTGTATAGCCACCCCCTTATACATATTTACACAAATGCGGATATACCGGAAACTACAGGGTATGTAGGCAATTTTACTACAAAGATAGTATCTGATAAGGGCATAAAAGAGATAAAACACGGTGCAGCAGTCATTGCCATAGGTGCTGATGTCTATAAGCCCAATGAATACCTATATGGAGAGGATGATAGAGTAATGACACACCTTGAACTCGAAGAGAAGATATCCAATAGAGATGAAAAGGTGATAACCGCCAAAACCGTTGTTATGATTCAGTGCGTTGGTTCAAGGAATGAGGAAAGGAATTATTGCAGCAGGATATGTTGTAGCGAATCTATAAAAAATGCATTGAAACTCAAAGAGGTAAATCCTGACATGGATATATACATCCTGTTCAGGGATATGAGAACCTATGGATTTAAGGAAGACTATTATAGAGAGGCAGCAGATAAAGGTGTAAGGTTTATCCGCTATGAATTAGAAGATAAGCCTTTAGTAGCCCCAGGAGAGTCCGAAGATGGCAGGCATGTTCTCAAGGTAACGGCAACAGACTATATATTGGGTAAAAAGATAGAGCTGGATGCAGATATTATTGCCCTTGCCGCAGCCATAATCCCGGCAGAGGCGAGCCAGGAGGTATCCAAAAAATTTAAGGTAGCATTAGGCCCTGATGGGTTTTTCCAGGAGGCCCATGTTAAATTAAGACCCGTTGATTTTGCTGCCGAAGGTGTATACCTCTGTGGCATAGCCCATTATCCTAAGTTGATCCCAGAGACTATCTCTCAGGCTTATGGCGCTGCAGGGAGGGCGCTAACCCTGCTATCCAATGATACTGTTGTGGCATCAGGTTCTGTCTGTACAGTAGATGAGAAGATGTGTATGGGATGTGGTGCATGTGCGCCAGCCTGCACATACAATGCAATCGAGCTTAAAGATACAAGGATGGGAAAAAAGGCAAGCGTTGTCCCTGTGCTGTGTAAGGGGTGCGGGCTGTGCAATTCCAAGTGCCCAACAGGGGCAATTCAGTTAAAACACTATACAGACAAGGAGATATTTAGCCAGATTCTGGCAGGTTTATATAAAGATACAGAATATGCCTCTGGAAAGACAATTATAATTTAATAAAAGGGAGGAAAAAATGAGTTCAGAATCCAAATTTAGACCGAAGATGCTGGGTATAATATGTAACTGGTGTTGTTATGGCGGTGCAGACCTTTGTGGTGTTTCTCGTTTTCAATATCCAACCTATATCCGCCTTATAAGGGTCATGTGCTCAGGCAGGGTTGACATGAAGCATATACTCTTTGCATTTTTAAACGGCGCTGATGGAATCTTTGTAGGAGGGTGTCATATCAACGACTGCCATTATAACCCTGAAGGAAATTATGATGCCCTGAGCATGTATAATTTCTGCAAGAAATTGCTGGAGCATGTGGGGATTAATCCGAAGAGATTAAGGCTCGAATGGGTATCGGCCGGTGAAGGTATACGATTTGCAAATATTATGAATGAGTTCAGCAGGGAGATAGAGGAGCTGGGTCCACTTGGAAGGATTGAGGGTTTAGATGAAAATGAGTTAAAAACCCGGCTTAAAAACATAATAAAACTTGTCCCATATTTCAAGCTTGTCAAGATGAAAGAGCTGGCTATACATAATCCTGACGAAGAAGTATATAAAAAACTCTATACCAGCGAGGATATAGATAGGTTGATAAAAGAGGCCCCTTCTTATTACATCGACCCGAAGAGATGTCAGGCATGTATGACCTGTGCAAGGAGATGCCCTGCATCTGCCATAATAAGCGAAAAAAATAAGATTCACATAATTGACCAGGACAAATGTATAAGGTGTGGTACATGCTATGATGCCTGTCCACCTAAGTTTGGTGCAGTAACTAAAATAGTCGGTGCCCCAGTGCCTCCTCCTATCCCTGATGACCAGAGGACAATAATTAGAAAGACTGGTTAGGTTGTCTGATGAATAGAAAAAATGTTACAATCTCCTGGAGAACGCCCTTCAGGAGGAATACATTGAGAAGGCTATATATCTTAAGGCACGGTGAGACACAATGGAATAAAGAAGAGATATTCAGGGGGACAAAAGACATCCCCCTGAATGAAAAAGGTCTTAATCAGGCTGAAATGGCAGGTTTATATTTCAAGGACAAGCCTATTAACCGTATATTATCGAGCCCTTTAAAAAGGGCATTTCAGACCGCACAGGCGGTAGGTGATGCAACAGGTACAAAAATAGAAATAGTTGACGAGTTCACAGATATAAATTTCGGTATATGGGAGGGCCTCACTGTTGAGGAGGTGAAAAAAACATACACCTCTGACTTTGAATTATGGAGGAGGTCGCCGGAGATGCTCTCTGTCCAGGGTGGCGAGACCCTCCATAGGGTTAGAGACCGCATATCAAGGGGTATTGAAAGGCATATTACTAAAGACGATGAATCTGTCTTAGTTGTAACACACAGGGTTATATGCAAGGTCATGGTTTTATATCTTTTAAAAATAGGTAATGAACACTTCTGGGATATGAAATATGACCCTGCATCAATAACCCTCCTGGAAAGAGACGGAGACAGGTTTGTCCTTTCATTCAGCAACGATACATGCCATCTTCAGAAGAAGACTGGGAAAAATAACTACATGGATTTTTAAAACAGATCATATAATGAACCGAAGCAAGGTAAGGCGTCCACAAAATGAGAAAGTAAAAGAGATGCCTCCCAGAAATAAAAAACGAGGAGATACCCTCCAGCCATCAATTAGCTTGACCATCTAAACATGTATCTGTTAGATTTGTCTATGGCTGCCTCTAAAAAGATAAGGCGCTATATCCAGGACCCTCTGTTCGAGGAACTTAGAAAAGACACCTGTTATCTCTGTCAAAAGAGGATTAAGAGGAATGACGGCATAAAGGTAGGCAAAAACCTCTGGAGGCACAAAAAATGCAATCCCATCCATTTCAGTGACAAGATACTACCTACCCGCTGACCTAATTATATTCTTGTAGAACAAGGCAAAGACAAAAAAGATAAAATTTATAAGGACGATTGTTGCACCGGTAGGGAGATTAATAAAAAAGGATATGATGATACCCATTATAACAGAGAGGATACCTAAAACATTTGATAAAACAAGGGTCATCCTGAAGCTCTTTGCTATCTGGATAGCAGACACAGAAGGGAGTATCAAAAGGGCTGTTACAAGCAATATCCCCACAGCCTTCATGGCAAGGACAACGGTTAAGGCTGTCATAAGACACAGCAGTGTATTTATCCTGTCTACCTTTATGCCTGAGGCCATTGCAGATTCCTCGTCAAAGCTGATATAGACAAGCTCCTGGTATAGTATATATATGACAGCCATCAAGGCAATGGACATAATAATAGATGTGGCCATCTCCCCTTTGTTTATGGCAAGGATGTTACCAAAGAGATAGCTGAATAGATCAATATTCAACCCGCCAGCGATGCTTGCAATAAGTATACCTATGGCAATCCCCAGGGAAGATATTATACCAATGGCTGTATCACCGAATATACCGGCCTTTTCCTTGAGTTTCAGTATACCCAGGGAGCTTAACAAGACCACGGGCAGGGCAACGTAAATGGGATATGTCTGAAAAAAAAGACCCAGGGCTACACCCCCAAAAGTGACATGGGCAAGCCCATCCCCTATCAATGAAAGATTCCTCAAGACCAGAAAAACACCAAGGGTAGAGCATAATACAGCTATAAAAAATCCCGTAATCAGTGCCCTCTGGATAAATCCATGACTGAAGATATCAAGCATGTCCATGGTCGTGCCTGTGGCATATTATATGTTGTGAAAATTCGCCGAAATAATCTGTCATCTCCTTTGAGATACAGAAATCATCAAATCCTCCGTAGAAAACAACCCGCTTGTCGAGATACAGGAGTCGGGATGCATATCTACCTATTGTTCCAATGTCGTGGGTAATAATTATAATCGTGAGTTTTTTCTCTGAATTGAGTTTCTGGAGTGTTGAGAAAAACCTGTCCCTTCCCTCTGGGTCCAATGCTGTTGTGGGTTCGTCGAGGATAAGGAGTTCTGGGTCACCCACCAGGGCCTTGGCAATGAGCACTCTCTGCTGTTGTCCCCCTGAGAGTTCACCAATGAACTCGTCTTTGATATGGGCTATATCCATGAGGGAAAGGGCATAATCTATAGCCTCCTGGTCGTATAACCCGATCCTCTTTGGGAATCCCTTCCTCGACAGAAGGCCCAGGGCAACAACCTCCCTGACCGTTGCCGGAAAATGCGGGTTCAGGGAGGCAAGTTTCTGGGGGAGATAGCCTATCTTCTCCCAGTTACCAAACTTAGAAGGGGCGCATCCAAACAGATAAACACCCCCGGCAGTGGGCTCAAGAAAGCCCAGAATAATCTTTATCAGTGTGGTCTTTCCCGAGCCGTTGGGTCCTACAATGGCAAGGTAATCACCTTTTTTGATGGAAAATGATACCCCTGACAGGACCTCTGTAGAGTTGTATCGAAAGCACAGTTCTTTTGTAGATACTATCTCTATTGACATTCAAGCCCCTTTCTTAAACTGTTCAGATTATCCTCCATGATGGAGATGAATGTCACGCCCCTATCCAGGTCTTCTTTACTTATATTGTGGGCACCATGGAGTCGCAAAATCTGTGCACCTGTCTCCTTTGCAAGGACCTCGGCAACCCTCGGTTCAATCAATTCCTCATGGAATATATATTTAATGCCTGATTGACTTATCCTGTGCTTCAGTCCTATAACCTGTTTAGGTGTAGGCTCTGCATTAGGCGAGGTCTTATATGCAGAGTAATATGTGAGATTGTATCTCCTGGCAAGATAGTTGAATGCAAAATGACCTCCATGTATAATCGTGTAGTTTCTACATGTGCTCAGTGTTTTTTTGTATCTTCTGTCGAGTTCATCGAGCCTTTTCTTGTAAATCTCAGCATTTTTTATATAAATCTCTCTATTTTCAGGGTCTTTTTGGACCATCCCATCCCTTATTGTATCCACCATTTTTTGGGCATTGGAGAGGTCAAGCCAGATATGGGGGTCATATACCCCATGTCCATGGCCCCCGTGTTGCATTTGATTATTGTCATGATGGTCTTGGTCTCTCCCGTTATTCTCTGACCTAACAAGTTCAATACCTTTACTCGCATCTATTACAATGAGATTTTTATTTTCCACACCCTTCAGGACCTTTTCTGCCCAGGGTTCCATATATCTCCCGGTAAATACAAATAGATCTGCCGAGCTTATCTCCATTATGTCTTTTGGTTTTGGTTCAAAGCTGTGGGCCTCAATACCAGGTGGAAGAAGGAGGGATACCTCTGCCCTATCCCCTGCCACATTCCTTGCAAAATCATAGAGGGTAAATAATGTAGCTACAACTTTAAGTTTTTTACCTATACGGGATACATCCTCCTTTTTCCCGCAACCTGCTAATAAAAAAAGGATTATACATAAAATCAGGGCTATGCAGACAACCTTGGTCTTTATAAGATGACCCCTTGCCATATCCTTTACCATTGAAAATCTATATACCCCCTTTCTTCTCATTAATACAGGCATTACAGATGCCGTAGACCTGAAGCACATGGGATAGAACTTTTCCCTTTAATGTATTGTTCACCTCGTTTTCTATCTCATCCCTGCCACAGAAACTTATATCCTCCACCCTGCGGCAGGATATACAGACAAAATGATGGTGATGGCCCGGATTCCCGCAGGAAAAATAATAGAGTTTACGGTCTGGGTGTATCACCTTTGTTATAGCACCGCCATTTGATAGGTCCTCAAGGTTCCTATAGACTGTAGGAAGGCCAATGCTTTTAAACCTCTGTCTCATCATTTGCCATACCTCTTCCGGGCTGAGATATATAGACTCCTTAGAGAGTATCTCAAGTATGGCAATCCTCTTTGGTGTTACCTTCATATTGAGCCCCTTCAGGGTGGCTGCAAACCCAGATTCCATGAGATTTAACCTCTTAAATGAAAATGATTTCTATTTAAAGCTATAATAAAACCGATTTATGATAATGTCAATAGAGGTTTTTTGATTTTTGTAAAAGATTTTATTCTCTTAAGCCTAAGACCTAAACATTGCCCTTATCTTTTCCTCTGCCTCTCTAAACTGGTCCTCGCTCAGTTGTAATCCTTGAGGGGTATTAATTGGCCCTGCCTCGATGGTGAAGATACGCTCCGGTAGGGTTGCCTGTCTTTTAATGCCTGGGGGGGGTTCAGGGGTAATGCCAATGGCCTTTTCAACATCTTCAGGGAACTTGCCCGGGTCAGCAGTCTCGTATATCACCGAAGGCCTGTCATGGTTGCCTTTCAGGAAGGCCTCAAGGCTCTTCCAACCCACTGCGCCATGGGGGTCAAGTATAACACCGTATTTTTTATAGACATCCCTCATGGTCTCATAGTGCTGGGGGTTTGTAACACCTATGGAGAAGAGATCCCTTCTCATCTCTTCAATATCTGGCATCTTATCTATTATTCCAGGTCTTATAACCTGCCCTGTTTTTGGGTCACGCTCATCATACATATGGCCGCCGTAAAAATCTATGAGCCTTGCCAGATTGCTGGGATGGGAGACTATCATGGCAGATGAGGGTGATTTTATTGATTGTCTTACTGTGTATACACCAGTATTCAAAAAATCTGGAAACTCTGTATTCTCGTTTACCCCGCAGATTATCTTTGATATGGGTAGCCCCATCTGTTTTGCAATAACCGTACCCATCATGTCGCCAAAGTTACCGGAAGGTACGCTGGCAATAAAGTCCTTATAGCCCTCGTCTATCCTCGAGTATGCATAAAAAGGATAAACTGCCTGTGGGAGTAACCGTCCTAAACTTATGGAGTTGGCAGATGTAAACCTCTCCCTGTCCCCGAAGATGTCCTGGGCAAACCCCCTGTCGCCCAATATCTTTTTTGCCAGTGCCTGACATATATCAAAGTCACCATTTACCTCAAAGGCATAGATGTTACCACCGAGGGTTGTCATCTGTCTCCTCTGGCCCTCGCTAATGGAACCACGGGGGAAAAAGACAATATTATCTATATTATCAAGACCGAATAAGGCATCTGCCACTGCCCCGCCTGTATCACCACTTGTAGCAACCACAACAACCCTTTTGAGGCCTCTCTCTCCAAGAAAGTGATTCAGTGCCCTACCAAAGAATCGGGCAGCATAATCCTTGAAAGAATAGGTTGGGCCCCTGGTAAGCCACATGATATACGTCTTACCTGTTATATGCTGGACCTCTGTGGGTATCTTGTCCTCCCTGTATGCATCATCCAGGAGTGCCTTTAGCTTTTTATGAGGTATCTCAGAACCAAGATACGGGGATAATACCTCAAGGGCAATCTCGCTGTAGCTCATCCTCCTCATGGCCTTTATTCTATCTATTGCAATCCTGGGTATGTCTTCCCTTGCCACCATATAAAGACCATAGTCAGGTGCCAGTCCCTCAAGCAATGCCTCCTCAAAATTGACCCTGTGCCCTTTATTGTTTGTGCTGTAATATGTAATCTTATCCATAACAGGATGTAGCATACAAAATGTTTCATATTTTTTCAACTTTAAGATATAATAGAGAGAGGTTTGAAAGGCATGAGGTCTCTCATCTTAATAGTTATTCTTTTTATTTTCACCCCCATATTTTTTGCAACAGATTCATATACCCAGGAGTTAACAAGGGAAGAGGCTGTAAAGATACTCACCGAATCCCTAAAGAATGAGAAGATAACTGATTTGACAAGATATTATAAAAGAGATGGTATGCTATATACCTTAAACCCTGAGAACAATGACTTGAATAAATATAAGGCGCTGGAGGAAAAGGGCTTTATACTCTTAAAACCTCTGACAGATTTAAATATCACAAACGAAGGAGAAAAAAGATACGGCATCATATTCACAGAAAAATCTGAACCATACATGATAAAAAAGGACGACGAGACAAAGGATAAGGCCCTCGTATCCCTTGGCAAGGCAGAAAAATTCGAGATTACAGAGATAAAACCGGTGGCGCCAAAAGAGTATAAGGCAGAGTTTCTTATAGGATACAGACTCACGCCTATTGGTGAGATACTCCTTGGCAAACGCATGGTATTCGAAAAAAAGGATGATGCATTCTTCGAGCACAGAGACGATGGCTGGAAGATAAAATTTAAGACATCATTCTGAGGGTTTCTGGATAGTTGCATCAGGGATGATAAATACCTCCGGTGTCTTGTTGTGGTATTCATCCTCAAGTATACCTATAATCTCTTTCATATCCTTATACCAGTAGATACCGTCTTCCCTCCCGAACCAGAACTCATTGGCTATATCCCTGTAACGGGAATAGATAAAGATACCCTTTGCCTTATCTGCCTTTTTTCTCACCCCAAAAGGCAGCCTGCCCCAGGTATTCTTTCCGAATCTCCCAAAGAGATAATGGATAATCTGACCCTCTGGGACATCGCATAGGAGGACGATGAAACCGCCTGTATCCTTGAGAACAGATTCTGCTATGGACAGGGAGATAACTGCCTCATTTGCCTTGCTGTATGAATTTACAAATACTATGTCTGCCTTACCTGGCACAGGCGTGGAATAATGATACTGTGCCCTCTGGAGCATATATTCATAGAGACTATCTGGTCTGCCTGCGTATAAATCAGTAATCTCGGCACCTGTATTAATCAGGCAGTCTATCTTTATGTCAAGCCCTGCTGTCCTCCCGCATTCTATAATGTCATCGAGAAGTGGATTATCCTCATACTTGCCCAGGGAAAAACACGTCTCCCTGTGCCTTTGCAGTAAAGTCCCGTGGTGATATTCAATAGAATCAATGTGGCTTATGCTCGGCATGACAATCTTATAGCCACCTCCATAACCGCAGAATGCATGGGGTGTAAAAGACCCTATACCAATCCTCAGATCACAGGACATGTATTCTCTGTTTATCATAATAGGTGTGCCCAGTTTTGTTCGACCCAAAAAATCACAATTCTCATAGGGGTTGTGATTAAAGACATGAAACCTCTCCATGGCCTCTTGCCCGAGTTTTTTTCTAAATGCCCTATTGTCCAGTGCAGCATGGGTGCCGAGACCGCAGATAAACCTTACCTGTTCATCCCTGATGTCATTCTTTTCGAAGAGTTCTATAAGGAATGGCACTATCTTGAATGCCTTTGTGGGTCTGGAGAGGTCATCAAAGACCACACATACCTCTTTTTTATCCTTTATAAAGGGGATCAAAGATAAAATCTTAGTCCTTATATAGTTATTCTTGAGGAGAGGTTTGCTATCTCCTTTCATATTCAAAACAGAAACCTTCCACCTGTCAGAAAGATTTAAACTTATGTTTTTCCCATTGCCCCAGAGATTATGTTTCAATCTTATCTCCATAGACCCTTCCTTTAAAGGATTCAAAAACTATATTAAAAACTACCAGAAAAACAAAGATTAATCATCAAATTTAAAAGTAAAGGCATTTTACTCCAAAGGGCGTCCCATTTAATAGTCGGAAATTAAGATTTTATAGCAAAGAAGTCTGTAGTCTCAATACTGTAGTTTGTAGTCTGTCTTTGGAAAATTATTTATTGACAAAAAACTGCTTATGTTTTAAAAAAACATCTAAGGGTTTTTGGGTTAATAAAATAAAATCAATTATGAGAGGTGTTATTATGAAAAAGGTCATGTTTTTTTCTGTCCTTTTTGTGTTTTTTTTCGGTCTTTTCCTCACGGTTCCATGTTCTTATGCACAGAAGACACTAAAGGTCGGTATTGTTGATACCTATACAGGTCCTCCGAGTACATTTACCATAGATGTCCGCGATGGATTTGAAATGGCTATTAAAAAAATAAATGCAAAAGGCGGTGTGCTGGGTAGAAAGATAGAATTTACAACAAGGGATGAAAAATTCAAACCTGATATAGGTCTTGCCATGGCAAAAGAGCTTGTCCTTAAAGAGAAGGTAGATATATTAATGGGGACCATAAACAGCGCTACAGCCCTTGCTGTATCAGACTTTGCAAAAAAAGAAAAGATACCGTTCTTTGTAACCTTCTCCAAGAGCGAGAAGATCGTTGTGGATAAAGGGCACAGATATGTCTTTAATATGAATGAGAATGCCATGATGGCAGGCAGGGCAGCAGGATATGCCCTTGGGAAAAAACCCTATACCAAATACTGGATTGCCGGGGATGACTATGAATACGGACACTCCATAGCAAATAACGTATGGGAGAACGTGCAGAAGGCAAATCCAAAGGCAGTGCTTGTAGGACAGACATGGTGGAAGGTAGGGGAGGCAGATTTCACACCTTACATCACCCAGATACTTGCTGCAAAGCCGGATTTTATAATAGTGGCTACTGGTGGTTCAGGCATGGTGAACTTCCAGAAGGCTGCCAAGGCAACAGGGCTTGCCCAGAAGATACCCTTCTATCAGCATACAGCCACAGAGCTTTCAGTGCTGAAACCTCAGGGACCCAATGCCCCAGAAGGCGTATACGGGACAGCAAACTATTTCTTCTACTACCCTGACACACCGGCAAACAGGACATTCGTTAATGAATTCAAAAAGGCATATAACAGGGAGCCCAGGATAGGCGCCCTATCCGGTTATATGACTGCCATGTTTATTGCTGAAGGTTACAAAAAGGCAGGGAGTTTCGACAAAGAAAAATTCATAACAGCCTTAGAGGATATGACCCTTGACAGCCCTGTTGGCAAACTCCAGATAAGGGGTTGTGACCATCAGCTTATCCTTCCCATGTATTTCGGTAAAACCAAGAAAGACCCCAAATATGATTTTCTTATAGCAGGTGACATAGAGGTCATTCAGGGTAAGGACTATATGCCCACATGTGATGAGATAAGGAAGATTAGAACCTATAAAAGATAAAAAACAGGCATGGATTTTATAGGCGCTATCTTTTCACCCAAGCTTTTAAGCCAGATTTTTGTTGGCTTAAGCAGGACCACCATACTCTTTACCGTATCCTCAGGCATGACCCTTATACTCGGTGTCCTGAGGATACCCAATGTGGCCCATGGCTCTCTATACATGATAGGTGCCTTTACTGCATACACAACATCAATGGTCTTTGGCGGTGGTAATCTCGGCTTCTGGATGTCTCTGATTATTGCACCCCTCGTAGTGGCACTGGTGAGCCTCATTTCAGAAAGGGGTCTATTTCAATTTCTCTATGAGCGTGAACATCTAATGTTGCTTCTTCTTACATTTGCATTCTCCCTTGTTTTTGGTGACCTCGTAAAGATCATATGGGGGGCAGAATACAAATCAGTACCTGTCCCCCCTGCATTTCAAGGTTATGTTTATCTCATGGGTGGCCTGCCCTTTCCTCTCTATAACTTTTTTCTATTGCTTGTAGGCCCTCTTGTTGCTGTTGGCCTCTGGCTTTTTGTGAACAAGACAAAGATAGGGAAAATTGCCAGGGCTGCTGCAGTGGACAGGGAGATGGTGGGTGCAGTGGGTATAAATGTAAGTTGGGTATTTGCATCTGTCTTTGTAATCGGTTGTCTTCTGGCAGGCCTAGGGGGTGCACTTGTTGCACCAACAGTGAGTGTAACCCTGGGCATGGACCATACACTTATTATGGAGACTTTTCTTATTGTTATTATGGGTGGCCTGGGCAATATCTGGGGTGCGTTACTCGGCGCCCTTATATTTGGGCTTGCCCAGTCTCTTGGCATACTCATATGGCCACAGTTCGGTATAGTTTTCCCTTATGCTGCAGTTATAGTGGTATTATTATTGAGACCGACCGGGTTACTAAAATCCACATGGTAAGGCAGAGACTTTATGGAAAAGGGTTTTTTTAAAAGTAAAGGCATGATATGGGGGTTGATAGGATTGATTATCCTATTTGTCCTCCCTGGGGTCCTGCCGAGATTCTACATATACCTGACATCTATAATTTTGTTAACAGGGCTTCTTGCCACAAGCCTTAACCTTGTCCTCGGATATGGGGGCATATTCCAATTTCATCATGCAGTATTCTACGGTGTCGGTGCATATGCCACTGCACTTATGATTATAAAATCAGGGCTCACACCGTGGCTGGGTTTTATAGTAGGGCCTCTTGTATCCAGCCTTCTATCTCTTATAATGGGCATTATCTGTATAAGGCTATCCAAACTATACTTTGGCATGCTCCAGATTTCCCTGGGCTCCCTTGTATGGATTATAGTCTATAGGTGGTATTCTTTTACCGGGGGTGATGACGGTATCCACGGAGTACCTATCCCTGATATTATATCATCGCCTACAAGTGCCTATTATTTTACCCTGATTATCACATTATTGTGCTTCATTGTCATGTATAAAATCATAAAATCACCTTTTGGAAGTGCCTTACAGGGTATCAGGGACAATCCTGTAAGGAGCGAGATGATCGGCATAAATGTAAAGAGGCATCAACTCCTTGCCCTGGTGATTGCTGGTTTTTTTGCTGGCATTGCTGGTTCGCTCTTTGTAGTTGTTGATAACACTGTATTCCCTGATATGCTTTTCTGGACACTCTCCCTTGAGATACTTATTATGTGTCTACTCGGCGGCTGGTTCAGTTTTCTGGGCCCCATGCTCGGTGCTGCTATCATAATAGTATTAAGGACATTTATCAGCACATTTACATCATACTGGACCCTTGTTCTGGGCATACTCATGATGTTTGTTATATTCTTTCTGCCCAATGGTGTCCTCGGTTATATTGAAGAAAAATTAAAAAAGGGATAAGGAGCTTTTTTGTTACAGGTAAAAGGTTTGTCAAAGTCATTTGACGGTTTCAAGGCAGTTAACAATGCAAGCCTTGATGTCCAGCAGGGTGAGATTGTAGCAGTAATAGGCCCTAATGGTGCAGGAAAGACTACGCTATTTAATCTTATAACTGGCATACTAAAACCCGATGAAGGCAGGGTAATATTCAAGGGTGAGGATATAACAGGGCTTGCACCCTATAAGATATGCAGGAAACGTATATCCCGGTCATTTCAGGTTGTCAATATATTTCCAAGGCTTACGGTATTTGAAAATACACAGGTTGCAGTGCTGGCAAGACAGAAGAAGACATGGAATCTCTTTACGCCCTCCAAGAGGCTTGCCATGGAAGAGACAGAGGAGATACTGAAGAATGTGGGTCTCATGGATAAAAAGGACAGGGTAACAGCATTTTTATCCCATGGTGATAGAAAGGTCCTGGAGATTGCCATGGCCCTGGGTGGTGACCCTGAATTCCTTATCCTCGATGAGCCTACTGCTGGTATGGCCCCAGAGGAGACAGCACGTTGCATAGAGCTCATAAAAAACCTCTCCGACAGACTCGGGCTCACCATACTATTCTGTGAACATGATATGGAGATTGTATTCGGGATAGCAAAAAGGATTATGGTCATGGTCAGGGGGTCAACAATTATCCAGGGGACATGCGACGAGGTCAGATGCAATCAGGCTGTCCAGGATGCTTATCTCGGCGGGAGTGAAGTATGCTCGATGTAACCGGTATACATACCTACTATGGTTTAAGTCATATACTCTTTGATGTGTCCCTTAATGTAAAATCCGGTGAGGTTGTAGGGCTTCTCGGCAGAAATGGTGCAGGAAAGAGCACTACCATGAGGAGCATTATGGGTCTTACACCTCCCAGGGAAGGTAGAATAATGTTTAAGGGTCAGGATATAACAGGAGAGAAACCCTTTCAGCTATTCAGAAAGGGAATTGGTTATGTCCCTGATGACAGAAGGGTCTTTGCTGATTTAACTGTAGATGATAACCTCGATATAGTCTACCAGAGAGGTGGGGAGTGGTCAAAACAGAGGGTATATGAACTCTTCCCTGCCCTTGAAGAGATAAAGACAAGGAGGGCAGGAAACCTAAGCGGCGGTGAACAACAGATGCTCACCATTGCCAGGGCACTCATGGGCTCCCCTGAATTACTCCTCCTTGATGAACCTACAGAAGGGCTTGCACCCCTTATAGTACGGGACCTGGAGGAACAGATACTGAAGCTTAAGACAGCAGGGATAAGCATACTCCTTTCAGAGCAGAACGTAAAATCAGCCCTAAAGCTCATAGATAGGGCATACATCATTGATAACGGCAGGATCCGCTATGAAGGAACTGCCTCTGAACTCGATGCCAATGAAGAGGTAAAAAAGAGATACCTAATGGTATGATTGGGCCCCATATTAACTGCCTGAAAAACCCCTATAGACAACTTGATTTATTTTTGGCATATGCTTATAATAGTCTCGTAGTCTTATAACATCCTTCCGTCAAAAAATGAAGGGTGTGTCATATTTAATCTTTTTTTGTTTCTCATGGAGGTTCAAGTATGAGGGTATGCTTTGCCATTCAGGAAGATAAAGGCATGGAAAGCCAAGTGTATAATCATTTTGGCTCTGCACCGGCATTTGTTATAGTAGATACAGAGTTAAACAAAACATTTTCAATAAAAAATAGGGACTTAAACCACATCCATGGTGCATGCAGTCCTTTATCTGCCATAGGCGGAAATAATGTAGATGCAGTGGTTGTGGGCGGTATAGGTGCAGGGGCAATAAGGGGATTGAATGCCGCAGGGATAAAGGTCTATAAATCCCTAAAGGAGACAGTAAAGGAAAACCTTGATTTGCTAACAAAAAACAGGCTGCCTGAACTGAACATGTCCCATGCATGTAAGGGGCATGAGGGTGCTTGTGGCCATTAAAGAAGGTGGATTATAGCTAAAAAAGCCAATAACAGGAGGTTTTTATGCCTATATATGAATATAGATGCAAGGACTGTGGGGCTATAAGCGAATTTATAGTATTTGGCAGCGAAGATGAACTCTACTGCAAATCATGCAAAAGCCTGAACCTTGAAAAACTCATGTCTGCCCATAATACAAGGGTCTCTGGTAATAGCTTTGATGTCAGTGCACCAGGAGGGTGCTGTGGGTCACCAAACTCGTGCGGAAGCCCAGGGTCATGCTGTAGCTGATAGGTAAAAGGTTAAACGCCTGATTGCTATAGAAAAATTTTTTATGCATATATTTTTATACATATTTATTATCTTATGCCCTCTTTTTTTACATGCATCTATACCCAATGAAGACTGCCTTGGATGTCATGAAAAATACGCTGAATTCAAACATGGTAAGACAACCTGTTCCCAGTGCCACAAAGATATAGCCTCCCTGCCCCACGAAGATAAACTAAAAAGGCCTGTTTGTAATACTTGTCATGGTCCTGTAGTAGATACATACAAAAAAAGCATCCACAGCAAGAAAAATCTCTCCTGTAAAGACTGCCACAATGTCCATTTTACATCAAAAGACAAAAAAACCTGCGTGTCCTGTCATCAGGATATTGCCCATAAAAGGCTGCCTGTGGCAGAAAGACACTTAAAGCATCTGGACTGCCTCGTATGCCACGGAAAACCCCAACAGGCTGAGATATTTGTTGACATAGATACAGAAAAAAAAGACGTTGCAAAAAAAGAGA
>Ga0208461_1001568_pt1 | contig 20296 bp, 4 predicted proteins | sample AD_JPNTR4_MetaG_FD_184448 | JGI IMG/M metagenome (GOLD analysis project Ga0208461, IMG submission 184448) | Active sludge microbial communities of municipal wastewater-treating anaerobic digesters from Japan - AD_JPNTR4_MetaG (SPAdes) (version 2) | ecosystem: Engineered > Bioreactor > Anaerobic >... | reverse complement strand
ACGCTCATCAGCACTACCCATCGCCATCCCTTCATGCCACACCTCCCCTTTGGGTTACGTAACTCAAACGTCTTCTCCGGCAAGAAGGTTCCTTGCTGCCCTGCGGCGGACGCTTGCCCCATCCCTTGCCCCAAGTATAATACCGATTGGGGAGGACAGCAGGATGAAAGTGCAGGCGAATCCCGTATTTGTCCGCCAGCTCTACAGTGGCGCTCACCGCAGCCGCTTTTTCTGGCTGCTGAGTGGCTATGTCTTGCTGCAAGGGCTGCTGATATGGGGAGCGCTTTACCTCATCGGGACCGGGACTTTCGGCGGCGACGATGCACGCATTTCACTTGCGGCAATCCTCAGCAGCGCCCGACAGCTCTACTGGTTCTCCAGCCTGCTCCTGCTGTTGGCCGGCGGATGGCTCGCTCCCATCGCCGCGATTGGCGAACTTACCGGCGAGAGTGAGCATCGCACCTTCGATCTGCTGCGCACGACAACCCTCACCTCTCAGGCCATCGTCCTCGGCAAATGGGAGATGGCGCTCCTCAACGGCCTGCTCTTGCTGCTCGCCCCGCTTCCCATGCAACTGCTGGGATTCTGGCTTGGCGGCGTCACCGTCACCGAGCTGCTCCTGACGCAATTTTTCCTTTTCGTGGTCCTGATGATGAACACCGCCCTGGCATTAGCCATCTCCGCCCGCGTCCGCAAGACCTGGATCGCGGTGCTCATCTTCTATGGGATCATCCTGGGGGTGATCGCCTTCGTTGGCGGGGGCGCCCTCTTTCTTTCTGTGGAAGACATCTTTCCTCTTCTGCTCCCCACTGCCGCTTCTTTGTGGCAAAAAGCGCTGTTGCAATACGGCTGGGTGTTGCTGGTCGGCCTGCATCCGCTCTCGGCCGCCATCTCCAGCGTGTCGCTCTGCGCCGAACAGGGAGCGTGGTTCCTCCTGGAATTTCCCGTCTCCATCGGCGGCCCCTCCGTGACTTCGCCCACGGTGCTCCTGCCGGCTCCCTGGCTCACTCACACGCTACTGGCGCTGCCGGCGACCGCCTTCCTCCTCTGGCGAACTGCCCGGCGCATCGCCCGACCGGAGGTCTGAGATGCAGGACTTCCCGCTCGCCGCGGCCCTCCGTCCGTTACAGCGCGCCGTCCGCCGTCATGACGCGCTTCACGGCGCGGCGTGGGGCAGCGCGATAGGGCTGACTCTCGCGCTCCTCCTGGCGCTTGCCGTCCGCCTCGCCCCGCTGTGGCCCCGTTCCACGCTGCTTGTCCATCTCGACCCGCTGCTGCTGTGCCCTCTGGGAGGCGCGCTGTGGGGCGGATGGCGTCCGCGACCCGTCATCGAGCAACTGCGCCGCCTGGAACGCGCTACGGGCCTCGCAGAACGCCTCAGCACGGCCTGGGAGCTTCACACCGGCGTCATCACCAGTTCCCCGGCACTGCGAGAAGCCCAACGCGCGGAGACCGCCCGCACCCTGCAAAGTCTCGAGCCGCGCCGCGCTTTCCCCCTGCGGCCCTCTCCCGCCGCCGCCATCCTCAACGGCGTCCTGCTGCTGGCAGTGCTCGCGGCGCTTTTCGTCCCCAATCCCCAGGAGCGCGTCCTGGCCGAGCGCGCGGCCCTGCAACAAGCCGCCGCACGTCAGGCCGAGGAGCTCGCCGCCCAAATGGAGGCCGTGCGCGAGATCCCCAATCTCTCGTCGGCGGAGCGCGAGCGGCTCCTGCAAAGCCTGGAGACCGCACGCCAGATCCTCCTCGACCCCCACGCCGCGCCTGAGGCCCGCCAGGCAGCGCTCCTGGAAGCCGAACAGCAACTCGCCGGCCTGCGGCAAGCTCAAGAAGACGCCGCCCGGCAGCTGCAAGAAGCGCTCGCCGCCACCTCAACGACGGCTCCGACAGAACGCATCCAGGCGCTCCTCGCAGCGCTGCAACGCGGGGACCTCGCTGCGGCGGAGACGGCGGCGCGTCAGCTGGCAGAGGGCGAAGCGCTCAGCTCAGAAGAACAGGCGGCCCTCAACGCCGCTCTGGCGCAGCTGGCGGAGGCCGCCCAGGCGGTGGATCCCGAGCTCGCCGAGGCGCTCGCCGCAGCAGCGACGGCCCGCGACGCGGGCGAAGCGACGGCGGCCCTCCAGGCGCTCGCCGGGGAGCTGGCGCAGCAGCAGGAGCGCGCCGCTAAGGAAGCGCAGCTCGCCGGGCTCCAGGCCGGCTTACAGAGTGGACGCGAACAGCTGGCAGCCGCCCAACAGGCAGCCGTCGGTGAGGGCGGATTTCCCCAGGCGGGCAGCGGCGTGTCCCAACACAGCGAGGATAGCGGCAGCGCGGCCCCTTACGGGCCCTCGGCCAGCGCACGCCTTCAGGGAACTGGCAGCGAAATCACCCTGCCGCGCGCCGTCGTCAGCGGCGATATCTCCAGCACGGGCCCCGGCGCCGAAACTGCCGCACGGGTGCCCTATGACGAGGTCTATCCCACCTACGCTGAGGCGGCGGCCGCTGCGCTCTCGCGGCAACCGCTGCCGCCGGGGCTGCGCGCCTCAATCCGCAGCTACTTCAGCGCCCTGGCCCCCGCAGACGCAGCAACGCCTTGACATCACGCCACTGTGTGCTAAGATAATGTCCATGCCAAAATTCACTCAACACTCACTGCATTTGGATAGCAAGGACCAGCAGCAGCCGCCTCTACACTAAGGGGCCGGCCGTTGACGCACATAGAACTACCCAGTCACCGGAACCGGTAACTGGGTTTTTTTTTTGGTAGAGACGCCATGCGTTGCCGCACATCATCCAAGAATGAAAATGTGAGGCGTGAGGCGTGAGCGGAGGCTGCGACGGCTCGCCAGTTTGGCTGGGGATTCCATCCCCAGCCTGGCACGAGCCAACCGCGCTGAAGCGCGTTGTCGGGGGAGCTTGCTTCAGCGAACTTGACGTAGCAGACCCGGAATTCATTCCGGGGCGGCCTGAGCGCAGCCTGAAGTTTGCGTTACATTTGCCACGCAAGTGATTTTTTTCGCTGATTCGCTTTTTCGCTGATTCGCTTTTTCGCTGATTCGCTTTTTCGCTGATTCGCTTTTTCGCTGATTCGTCTTTTCGCTGATTTGCTGACTGCTGACTCGCTGATCTCTATTTTCGAAGGAGACACCATGTGCTGGCGCACACCATCCAAAAATGAAAATGTGAGGTGACTTTTAGCCTGGCGCCAGGTAGCCAGACGGTGATGAAGGAACCTTTGTGGCCTGTAGCTTTTGCCCCACCCCCCTGCCCCCTCCCCAACGGCGTCTGCGCCGTTGGGGAGGGGGAGAAAAAAAATTGGGGCTTTGCAGGCGGGCTACGCCCGCCTGCAAAGCCCCACAAAAAAAGTTCCCCTTCCCCCCGCGCGGCGCGGGGGGAAGGGGCCAGGGGATAGGGGGTAAAAGTTGATGCTCAATCTTCAAGGGTCGCCAGGAAATCTTGCGTTTTTTAGTCAGTGGCGATACCTTTGTCACGCAAGTGATTTTTTCGCTTATTCGCTTATTCGCCTTTTCGCTTTCTCGCTTTCTCGCTTTTTCACTGATTCGCTGACGGCTGACCGCTGATCTCTATTTTCGAAGGAGGTATTATGAAGAAACGACATTGGCTGTATAGCGTGTTCGTGGCGGCGTTGTTGAGCGGGCTGCTTTTTGCAGCGCCCGGCGCGCCGAAACCGGTGTTGGCGACGTTGGGCTGGGTCGGCAATATGGCTCCTGCTGGAGGCTCAAACAATAGCATCACCGTCGGGGGGAGCTTCGACGTTTATGTGCAAGTCTACAAGGCTGGCGTGACCGACTCGGCCGGTCAAGGGGCGGGCATCGCCTGTTATCTTCAGTGGGCCACCGTCCCTTACTGGGGCGGCGATTGGACCAATATCACGCACACGCCCATGGCCTACAACGGCGATATCTACAACAATGATGAATACAAAGCGACCCTCAGTCCAGCGGTAGGCCTGTACGAGTTCACCGCTTACTGCACGGACACCACCGATAGCACCACGCTCTATCAACCAAACGGGAACGGCAAACTTGTCGTCAACGCCAGCAGCGGTGACTGCACTACGGCAACGCCGAATGACAACAACGTTTACTGGAGCGGCCTGGTGCACGATTCCTTCTCCACCGCGTACCGCAATCCGCTGGGAGCCGTCTCAACCACCCAGGGGACGGTGACGTTGAAGTTCCGCACCTGCATGAACGATCTCAATGCCGCGCCGCAAGTGCGGATCTGGAAGGACCGGGACAACGTCGAATCCCTCGTGAACATGAGTTTCGACAGCCATGGCGCCGATGCCAGCCTGGGCGGGGTGACCTACTGGAAATACGACCTCACGCTCCCCAGCACCACCGACATCTACTATTACGTTTTCAAGGCCACCGATGGCAGCGCCGTCGCCTTCTACCGCGATGACGACCCGAAGTTCTACGGCGGGGGATTGGGGCAAGCGGAAGGGTCCCAGGACACCGCCTACAACAACTCCTATCAGCTCACGATCTATGACGCGGGTTATACCGTGCCAGAATGGATGCAACGCGCGGTCATCTATCAAATCTTCCCGGACCGCTTCCGCGATGGCGACCCCGACAACAACCCCCTCGCCGGGCGCTTCTCGTATGCCCGCTCCGGCGGCGCCATCGTCCGCTCCAACGACGCGGCAGGTAACTGGAACACGACCATCTGCGATCCCCGGAGCACCTACACCCCGGCTTGCGCGGACTACTACGGCGATAATTTCTACGGCGGCGACCTGCGGGGGATCATCCAAAAGCTGGAAGACGGCTACTTCGAGAACCTGGGGGTGAGTGTGCTCTATCTCAATCCCATTTTCCTCTCCCCCTCCAACCACAAATACGACACCGCTGATTTCATGCGCATTGACCCGGACTTCGGCACGCTGGCGGATTTCCAGGAGCTGACGACCAAAGCCGCGGCCCGGGGCATCCGCGTGATGCTGGATGGCGTGTTCAACCACACCTCGTCGGATAGCCGCTACTTCGATCGCTACAGCCGCTACAACGCCGACGGGGACCTCATCAATCCCGATGGCGGCGCCGACGATAACAGCGGCGCCTGCGAGAGCCCCGCTTCCACCTACCGCAGCTGGTTCTACATCCCCGATACCCTGGGCTCGCCTGCCACAGGGGCGAACGATCGCTGCGACGAGAGCGATACTGATGATCCATCCGGCGCATGGACGCTGACCTACACCGCATGGTGGGGATACGGCTCGCTCCCCAAGCTGCAGGCGACGAGCTCGGCCGTGCACAATCTCTTCTTCGCCCAGGGCTTGAACTCCGTGGGCCCTTACTGGACGCAACAAGGCGCCAGCGCCTGGCGCTTCGACGTGGGCGATGATGTGGACGCCGGCCTCAATACTCCAACCAACACCTTTTGGGAGAGCTTCCGCACAGCGGTGCGGGATCCGGGCGTCACCGGCAAATCGGACGTGGTGATGCTGGGCGAAATCTGGGGCGATGCCTCCCCCTGGCTGCTGGGCAACGAGTGGGACAGCGTGATGAATTATCGCTTCCGATCCACACTGCTCGACTGGCTCTTCACCGGTTGTTCCGGCAATGGGTGCACGAACGGGACGAAGTTCTCAGACAACGACAGCAACGACGGCAGTTCCAGCGGGCCGATCGAATATATCAGCCCCTCGCAGTTCAACGCGCGGCTCCGTTCGCTCCAGGAAGATTATCCTCCCATGGCATGGAAAGCCATGATGAACCTGGAAGGCTCCCACGACACCAACCGCGTCCGCTTTCTGCTGAAGAAGATCAACAACGACAACGACAGCGCCGCCGTCCAGCGCATGAAGGAATGGTGGCTCTTCTCCTTCACCTACGCCGGCGCGCCCACCCTCTACTATGGCGATGAAATAGGTCTCAATCACGACGGCGTCTGGGCCAACGCCAAGTGGGAAGACGACCCCTACAATCGCGCCCCCTTCCCCTGGGACGACGCCAGCGGTACCAGCTACAGCTATGACACCACGGCAGCGACCGCCGAGCTGCAACAGTTCGCCCGCACGATGGCGAGCATTCGCTGGAGCTATCGCGCGCTTCAAGATGGCGATGTGCAACATGGCATCGTGATTGACGACGCCAGGAAGCTCTACGGCTTTGCGCGCACCAACGGCGAGCAGACCGCGCTCATCGTCCTCAACCGCAGCGGTGACACCCACAGCGTCACCCTCAGCGGCCTCAACGCCGCGCCCTACAATCTGGCCGACGGCGTCGTGCTGATAGATGCGCTTCACGGCAATGCCACGTATACCGTCTCCGGCGGCGCCGTGACCGTGTCCGTCGCGCCCGCCTATGGCGTGGTGCTCCTGGAACGGGACAAGATAGAGACGCCGACCGCGCCGGCCAGCCTGTCGGTGACGCCGGATAATGGCCACTTCGTCCTCACCTGGCACGCGGTCACCCAAGACGCCACTGGTGGACGGGAAGTCGCGCCGGCATACACCGTGCATCGTGGCACCGTCCCCACCTTCACGGCCAATGCAGGCAATCGAATCGACACGGTCTATGCGCCCCCCTACGGCGCGATCGGCAACACAGTGACCTACACCGACACGGCTCCAGGTCTCCGGGCTGACCCGTATTACATCGTCTGCACGACCACGGGCGCCTGGTATGAGCCGATGAAATCCGCCTGCTCAGATCCTCTGCCGACCTCCATTTTCCTCGCCTCCTTTGCAGCCATACCGCAGAGCCAGGGGATTCGTATCACCTGGGAGACGGCCATGGAGTTGCGCAATTTGGGTTTCAATCTCTATCGCGGCGAGTCGGCTGCCGGTCCGTGGACCCGCCTCAACGCGGAGCTCCTCCCCGCGCAAAATCCCGGCGCGACCTTCGGCGCGACGTATGAATGGTTGGACGCGGACGTGACGCCCGGCGCGACGTACTTCTACCGCCTGGAGGACGTGGATATTTACGGCGCAAGCACCTTCCACGGCCCGGTGAGCGCCACCGCGGCCATGCCGAGCGCGGTGCGGATTACCGGATTCGGGGCGGCGCCCTCACGGGTCAGCATAGCGACGCTGTTCGATGCGCTGTTCACGATGCTGAAATAAGCCCCAACTGAGTACCCCCAAGCCGCCAACTTTACCTTGGCGGCTTGGGCGTTTAAGAGCCGCGGTCTCCAGAAAGCCTGGGGCTTCGGAGTGCCTTCATGGGTGCATTTCAATTTGGCATAAATTTGACTTCTTTTTGCCTCCACACTATAATGAAATTCATGGAAGCTCACTTCCAGAGCGCCCGTAAGGTCAATAATTTCAGAAAGCCTCTTGGAGAAAAGCTGCTGCGGCGGCGGCCCGACGCATGACCCAGGCGAGCCGGCGCCGCAAGGGCCCCTGTGACCGAGGGACTCCATAAGGGAGCGGGAACGCAGTTGCACGAGCTCGTCGCCATCAAGGCGCGACGGGTGCATGACCCGGCTTCCGACGACATCACGCCTTCCACTCTGTCCCCGCCTGACGCTCTCGGTCGGTCATGGGAATCGGGGAGTGAACCAGTTCTAAACATACTGTAGATTAGAAAGGAAATCGAAATGAATAAGCACAAACGACGCTCATTATGGACATGGACCGTCAAAAGCATGCTTTCCCTCCTGATCGTGATGCGAATGTTGCTCCCCAATGGGATCATGAACACGACCCAACCAGTATCGGCGCACAACCTGGACGCCAGCGCCGTGTACATCTTCTTCGACCCCGATACGCAGGCGATGCTGGACCGGCGTATTTTGGGCCAGGACCCGTGTTTTCCCTCTTACACGCCGCCGCAACCCCTGTTGAAGGGGCCGCAATGGTGCGAGGATACCACAACCTGGCACCCCGGCGATGAGATTGGCCTGGTCATCAAAGCCGTGCCGGACAACGGCACTACCACCGGCGTGGGCGGCTACACGACTTTTTACATCCCTAACGGCGGCCAGGTCATTGACGCAGCCTTTCTCGCGCCGGTGGACCTGGTGAACGACGGCATCACCGGCTACGACCGCATCGCCGCCAAGGGCCAGGCGCTCATCCCCAACGTGGGCGCGGGGGGTGGCCCCACCGTTGTCTTAGCCGGGCAAGCCGGCATCAGCCGCGGACCCAACATCGTCGGTGTGACCGCCGACCTGGTCAACGCGGCGAACGTCAACAACGGCACGCTCCCCGGCGTCTACGGCGACCTGGGCATCTTCTACTCCACCGCGCCAGAGACAGCCTACGGCACCTACACCGCCGCCCCGGCCGCCAATAAACGGCTGACCAACAACAGCGGCGACTGGGTAGGTGTGCGCACCCCTGTGCAAGCGCCGCTCAACCTGTGGGATGTTTGGCAGATGACCGGCTTTGGCATTGCGGGAACTACGGACTCTGGCCTGCCCACCAGCCCGCGCGTGGACTCGAACGGGCGCGGCAACACGCTCTGGGGCGTTGCCAGCGCCGTCGCCGGGCCGCAGAGCGGCTATGCCTGGGACTTTGAACTACCCGATTACGCCGCCTGCGCCGGCTCGCCCACAGCCGCGCCCACGGCCGCTTGCGTCATCGCCGCCACCGATGAAATGGGACCCTGGCAGCGCATCCGCTACCCCGGCAGCCAGATTGCCTACGACATCCCCGGCGATACGACCGCCGGTCTGTTCGCCGGCGGGCTGGATGGCAGCAATGTGGGGTTTGCGCTCAGCCCGAGTACCCCCCTGACCGCTACGACCGGTCAGGCCGACGGCACGCCCAACGCCATCCGCTTTGCCTACGGCCAACTGACCAACGGGCGGCCGGAATACGCCTGGGTAAAAATGCGCGTCAATAACTACAGCGCTATGTTCCCCAGCGGCGACCCTTGCCCCTCATGGCGCGTGGACACCTTTGGCGGCGACGCCGGCGGCGGCGATAACGGCAAAGACCACATCTGGCGCTACTATGACCCCAATGGCGTGAGCCTGAACGCCTGTCTGGCGATTGGCAAACCGGCCACGCGCAGTTTGGTGAGAGTGGGCGACTTTTTCCAGTACAATCTCAAGGTCTACAACGCCGGCAACGCCGACCTCACCAACGTCGTCGTGACCGATATGCTGCCCGCCGGCGTGACTTTTGTGAGTGCCGTTCCGGCGCAAAACAGCGGCCCCAACCCCCTGCGCTGGGTCATCGGCTCGTTGCAGCGGGGGCAATCGTGGGAAGCCGTCGTCACCGTGCGAACGACCGGCACGGGGGTGCTGAACAACACGATGACAGCCACCGGCAATGCCGGTACGGAGACTGTGACGGCTTCCACCTCCGACAAGACTGTTTCGGGTCTGGTGCCCTATCTGCGGCAGAACAAATCGGTCAGCCCAAATTCTGCGGCTCCCGGCGCGACGGTGACTTATACCATCCAGATTGACAACATCGGCACAGGCGCGACCGGCACCCCGGTGCTGGTTACCGAACAACTGCCGCCCGGCTTCACCTACACGGCGACGCCGGCGCCCACCGCCCGCATCAACGGCGCAGTGGTGACGCCGGCCGTCAATGCGACGAATCCCGCCAAACCGGTGTTCACCATCCCAGCAGCGCTCCAGGCCGGACAATCGCTCTACCTCACCTTCAGCGCGCAGATTGCGGCCAGCCAGACGCCCGGCTCGTATTGCAACAACTACATCACCACCTCGCCGGGGACGCAGACCACCGGCGCGCTCGCCTGCGTGACCGTGGCCGGCGGCAAAATCGGCGATACGATTTTCCGCGATTGGAACGGCAACGGCAGCCAGGACGCTGGCGAGGAAGGCATTGCCGGCATGACGGTGAAGTTGTACGACAACAGCAATAACCTGCTGGCGACAACTACCACCGACGCCAACGGCAACTACTACTTCCCCGGCCTGGTAGCCGGAACGTATGTGGTAGAGGTCAACAACGGCGCGGCGCTGCCTGGCACAACGCAAACCGGTGACCCGGATGCGACATTGGATAACCGCCATACTGTCACTCTCGTTACCGACCAGCAATACCTCACCGCCGACTTTGGCTATCGGCCCACGGGCGCGGCCAGCATCGGCGACAAGGTCTTTGAGGACATTGCCAACAATGGCGTTTTTGACGTCGGAGATACCGGCATCCCCAACGTCACCGTCTGGCTGTACGAGGACAGCAACAATAACGGCGTGATTGACACCGGCGACGCCCTCGTGGCGACCACGCAGAGCAATGCCAGCGGCGACTATCTCTTTTCCACCCTGGCGGCCGGCTACAATTACCTGGTCAAGGTGGACAAGACCGATGCCGACATCCAGACCTACTTCGATGCCAAGTACGGCGCCAGCACGCCTTTCCAACTCAGCACTGCCGAGGTCATTGCCTCGCCCAATCTCACCGGCAATGACCTGGATAACGACTTTGGCTTCTGGCGCGTCAATCCGGCCTCTATTGGCGACCAACTCTTTGTGGACGCCAACCGCAACGGCGCCTACGACGCCGGCGAGACTCCGCTGGCGAATGTCACGGTTGTGTTGTACCGCGATGGACAGCCGTTCCGCACCACCGTCTCCGGCCCGGACGGCAAGTATCTCTTCGCTAATCTCGGCCCTGGCGACTATACGGTGATGGTGGATACCACTGACCCCGACCTGCCGGGCAACCTGTTTGCCACCGTCCTGCAATACAATGTATCTTTGACGGCGGGACAAAATTATCTCACCGCCGATTTCCCCTTCGTCAGCGGCCTCACCAAGACGGTGAACACAGCCTATGCGACCACCGGGCAGACGCTCAACTTTACGCTCAAGCCTTACTACCCCGGCAGCGACCTGCTCCAGAACGTGCGCATCATTGACCCGTTGCCGGCCGGGACGACCTATGTGGCGAGCAGCGCCAACGCCGGCGGGACTTTTGGCGCCTACACGCCGCTGCCGGCCGTGCCGGGCCGCGATGACGGCCCGCCCGTGCTCGATACGGCGATGTCGGTCAACACCAACTATGTGCTCCAGGGCAACGCGGTCAACGTGACCTTGAACGTCAAGACCAGCGTGGCGACGACCAATGTCTCGCCCACGCCCATTGAGGTGAGCGGCGGCGCGGCCACCTGCACCGGGCCCACTCCCGCCAGCGCGAACCTGGCGGCGAATGTGGGCCAGAACTTTGTCTGGGCCTGCACGCTGCACGACGTGGGCGAATACATCTTTTCCGCCGGCGCCGAGAATAACACGGGGACCGTCAGTTGGCCCGACGCCTCCTCCGCCAGCGTGCTCGCCTCGCCGGGCGGCGGCCCGAACGTGGTGACCTGGAATCTGGGCAGCAACCTCGCCGGCGTGCCAGGCGAGACCATCATCAGCGGCTACACCGCCGGCGTCTATGGCTTCCGCGGCGCCAACACCCGCGAGTTCTCCAAATACGTTCTCTCCAACAATGCCTGGGCTACCAGAGCGCAGCCCACCAACGGTATCGAAAAGGGCGGCGCATTGACCGTAGATAGCGCGGCCGGCTTTATCTACGCCCTGGAGGGCAACTCCAGATGGTTTTACCGGTACAATCTGGCAAGCAACACCTGGACGCGCCTGGCGGATACCTTAGCCAACACGAACGACGGCGGCGCGGCGCAATATCTCTCGGTCAGTGGAACCAAGTATGTCTATGCGCTGTTGGGCAACAGCAATCTCTTTAGCCGTTACAACGTGGCCTCCAACACCTGGACGGCGCTGGCGACCACTCCTGCCAATGTGAAAAAGGGCGGCGCGCTCACCACCGATGGGACGAACCTGTACGCGCTTCAGGGCGACCGCAAGACCGGCTTCTGGCGCTACAATGTGGCGAGCAACACCTGGACGGCGCTGGCTTCCACGCCGGACAACGTTGGCTGGGGCGGCTCGCTGACGCGCGTGGGCAACTATATCTACGCGCTGCAGGGCGACGGCAAACGCGGCTTCTGGCGCTACGATATCGCCGGCAACACCTGGACGACGCTCGCGCTGACCCCCGGCAATGTAGGCCAGGGCGGCGCGCTGACTACCGACGGGACCTACCTCTACGCGTTCCAGGGCAAGACGCTGGCCTTCTGGCGCTACGATATCGCCGCCAACACCTGGACGACGCTCGCCCCCGCCAACTTTACCGGCAACGTGGGCCAGGGCGGCGCGCTGGTCTATGACCCCGGCGTGACGCCCGTGGGCCGTTTCACCAAGCTGACGGCCCTGCCCAGCCTAGTCTCCAGCGGCGATACTATCCAGGTGACGCTGCGTGTCGAGTCCAGCGCGGCGGTGAACAACGTTGCGCCTGGCGCGTTGACGCAGACCCCCACCGGCGGCGCTTCGGCCACCTGCACCGGCCCCTCGCCGGCGAGCCAGAACATCCCGGCCGGGGGCGCGGTAACATTCACCTGGAGTTGCGCGGTCACGCCGGGCGCCAACCCCGGCAGCCTCACCTTCAGCGCCAATGCCACGGGCGCAGGGCCCGTCACCTTCCCCACGGCCACGTCCCGCAAGGTGCTGGTCAGCCCGGTGCTCACCTACCAGGCCACCGTCAACGCCGGCGCGCCGGCGGTCATCCACAACACCGGCATCCTGGCCGAGACCAGCGGCGCGTTCGACGCGCTGCCCTCCAACACCACCGAGACTGCCACCACCGCCAGCATCGGCGACCGTGTCTGGGAGGATGTGGACGGCAACGGCGCGCAGGATAGCGGCGAGGTGGGACTGGCCGGCGTCAAGGTCTATGTGGATAGCAACGCCAACGGCGTCTGGGACGTGGGTGAACCGTATGCCATCACCGACGCGAGCGGCGCTTACCGCATCTACGGCTTGAGCGCGGGGACCTACACTGTCCGGACCGACCCGGCCACTTATCCGACGGGCTATCTGCCCACCACTGCGCCGAACCTCAGCGTGAATCTGAGCGCGGGGCAGCAATACAACGACGCCGACTTTGGCCTCATGCCGGCCGGGACCAAGCAAATCGGCGACTATATCTGGCTGGATGCTAACGCCAACGGCGTACAAGACGCCGGCGAGTCGCCGCTGCCCGGCATCGGTGTGACGCTGGAGCGGTATGTCGGCGGCGCGTGGGTCGCCGTAGCCACCACGACCACCGGCGCGGACGGCAAGTACCTGTTCACCGGGTTGATTGCGGGCGATTATCGCGTCACCGTGAATCCCAACAGCCTCGTCACTTCGCCCTACGGCGGCTCGTACACGCTGGGCAGCGCGCTAACGCCGACCTACGATAAGGACGACGGCATAGCCAGCCCGAATGGCGTCACCCCAGTTACGCTGGCAAGTGATTCAACCGCGGTAACGGATGTGGATTTCGGCTACCGCTGGGCCGGCTCCATCGCCGGGAATACGTGGTACGATACCAACGGCGATGGCCTCCGCAACGAGACCAACTGTAGCGGCGCTCCCTGCGGCGCGCCGGGCAGCACCATCATCCTCTACCTGGTCAACGCCGACGGCAGTTACACCATCCTGGATTTCGCCGTGACCGCGGACCCCAGCAGTTACACCTACCTGTTCGCCAATCTGCCGCCGGGCCATTATGTGGTGGGCGCATCCGAGCAAGAAGTGCCGGCCCCCTCCGGCAGCCCCAACGCGGGGCAGGTGGGAACGATGGTCTTTAGTTCGGCGGACCACTATGAGATTTTCCTGGGCGCGGGCCAGAATGTCACGAACCGGAACTTTGGCTTCGTCGAGGCCGCGCGCCTGACCGGGACGCTCTTCCACGATGTGAACTACAGCGCCGCCCTGGACGCCGGCGAACCGGGGCTGGTCAACATCGTCATCACCTTGAGCGGCTATGATAACGACGGCAATCCGGTCAACCGCACCGCCGTGACCAATGCCAGCGGCGAATACGTCTTCCTCGTCCCGCCGGGGAACTATACCCTCTCCTACGACCCGGCCGCAGTGACCGCCGCCTATCCGGGGCTGAGCGCGGCGACGACGCCGACCAGCCTCTTGGTCAGCGCCGAGGCCGGACACGAATATCGGGACCTGAATTTCGGCGTGGATAACGCCGGCAAAATCGGCGACCGCGTGTGGAACGACGCGAATGGCAATGGCAGCCAGGATGCGGGTGAAGTGGGCCTCCCCGGCGTGACGGTATACCTGTGCAGCAGCGCGCCGTGCGCCAGCGGCAACGCCCTGGCCACAACCGTCACCGACGCCAACGGCGCGTGTCAATTCCTGGGCCTGGCGGATGGAACCTACTACGTGGCGGTGAATGCCAGCACGTTGCCAAGCGGCTTCACCCAGACCTACGATAATTTCGGCGCGATGAACGACCACACCGGGCGCGGCGTCATCAGCGGCGGCAACACCGTGGATACGGTGGACTTTGGCTATCACAACGCCGCGACCTATGCCGTCAGCGGCACGCTCTGGCACGATGTGGACGGCGAGGGCGATTTCGACGAGACGCAGTATCTCGCCAACGTCACCGTCTGCCTGTACAACAGCAGCGGCGCGGTAGTAGCCTGCACAGTGACCAACAGCAGCGGCGTTTACACCTTCCCCGGCATCCCCAACGGCACCTATACCATCCGCGTGGACGCCACGACGCTGCCGAGCGTTGGCTACGCGCCCACCTACGACCCTGATGGCGTCGGCACACCGCACGTCACCAGCATCACGGTCAGCGGCGCGCCCGTGACCGATCAGAACTTTGGCTACCAGGAACGCCGCGGCAGCATCAGCGGCTCGGTGTGCGTGAGCGTGGGCAGCGGCGCGGACGTCGGCAATGGCATTTGCGACACCGGCGAGCCGCTGGTTGCGAATGTCACCATCACGCTGCGCGGCGCGGGCCCCGATGGCCTGCTCGGCACCGATGACGACACGACACAGACAACAACCACCAACAGCAGCGGCGCTTACCAATTCACCAACCTGCTGCCGGGCCTCTATCAGGTCCTCAAGACCAATCCCGCCAACACCACCAGCGTGGCCGACCGCGACGGCGGCAACCCGGACAACATCACCGTGAACCTGGGCGGCGGTCAGACCGTGACGGGCCGCGACTTCGAGGTAGACGGCGGCGCCGACCTGGCCGTGACCAAGAGCGACGGGCAGACCCTCGTCGCGCCGGGGCAGACCATCACCTATACCATCACGATTGCTAATCAAGGCATCCTACCGGCGGCCAACGTCGTGTTGAGCGACACGCTCGGCGCGGGACTCACCTACGTCAGAGACGATTGCAGTATGACCCTCTCCGGGTCCACGTATGTCTGGGACATCGGAACGCTGGCGGTGAATGACAGCATTACCTGCCGCCTGACCGTGAACGTCAACAGTGGCCTGAGCGACGGGACAACCGTAGAGAACTACGCCAACGCCACCACCACAACGGTCGAGCCGAACATTACCAACAACGAGCAATCCGACATCAACACCGTGCAATCCACCCCCGCGCCCGACCTGCAAATCACCAAGAGCGATGGGCAGACGCGCGTGTTGGCCGGCGCGACGCTCACGTATACCATCGTCTACACCAACGCGGGGAACGCAGCCGCCACCGGCGTAGTCATCGTGGACACCCTGCCAGCCAATGTGGATTATGTGTCCTCCTCGCCTTCGGGGACTTATGACAGCGGCGCGCATACGCTCACCTGGAACATCGGGAATCTGGCGGCCAGCGGCAGTGGCAGTATCCAGGTCAAGGTGACAGTCAAAAGCACGCTGCTCCCCGGCGCGGTGGTATTGAACCGCGCGAGCATCAGCGCCACAGAGACCGACCGCAACCCGCTGGACAACAGCGCCGCGGATAGCGACGTCGTCGTCGCGCCCTACATCGTGCTGGAAAAGAGCGTGACCGGCCCGGCCTACGTCGGCGCGGAAGTGACGTATACCCTGCGCTGGGAGAACCACGACAGTGAGGCGAACGCCGTCGTCATCACCGATACACTGCCCGCCAACACCACGCTAGTCGCAGGGAGCATCACCGGCGGCGGAACCTACGACAGCGGCACGCGCACGCTCAACTGGAACCTCGGCAACCAGGCGGCGGAAACCAGCGGCACGGTCAGTTTCAAAGTGACCGTGAACAGCGGCGTGACCGTCAGCGCCGTCTCTCAGACCGCCCCGACCCTCTCGACCGAGACCGGCAGCGGCAGCGTGACCATCACCAGCACGACGACGGCGCGCACCGCGCTGCCGTATTGTGCCACAGGGGACTGCCTGACCTTCCGCGGCCTCTACCAGGGGACTGATCCCCTCCCGCCCACCGGCTGGAACGACAACCCGCGCGCCACCGCCTTCGACGCCACGGGGTGGACGCAGCCCATCACCGCAACGGAAGAGACCAGTTACTGGATTTCTGGTTCGACGCTGGACGCGCAGTGGGTTTCGATGAACCCTGACGGCGTGACCACCCCCAACTATAGTTTCTTCCGCCAAATGCTCTGCCTGCCGCTCAACGCAGATGATCTCAACGCCAGCGTGAGCGTCTCCAGCGACGACATCGCGACCGTTTACCTCAATAGTATCCCCTTGGGGCAGCACACTGGGGCGGGCGCCTCCGCGACCTTCTCCGGCGATAGCGGCATCCAATCGGGCATCAACCTCCTGGCGATAGACCTCAAAGGCAACACCCACGGCGGGCACGATTTCTTAGGTGGCCAGGACCACAGCGGCCTGCTCTTCAACCTGCAGGCCGGTTACAGCCACCTGCACCCCTTCATCTACGCACCGGCGATGGCGCTCGCCGGGCAAGAGGTGACCTTCGCCGCCGACCAGAACGCTCTGGGCGGACGCACGCCCTACTATTACCGCTACGACTGGGGCGACGGTACGGTGACGGACTATACCGAAAACCTGACCAGCGCCAAGCACACCTACAGCGCGCCCGGCACGTACATCGCCACGGTCACGGCGCGCGCGCAATACGGCTGCACCGGCTCGGACCAGGCGACGATTGTAGTGCTGCCCACCGGGGCGCCGGTGGATAGCAAGATTTTGGGCAATACGGCCCACGTGGCTTACCAAAACACCGCGGGCAAGGCTTACACCGGCCAGAGCGGCGCCGGCATCCAACTGAGCGTGGGGACTGTGACCGGCTTTGTCTATGTGGACGTGAACGGCGACGGCGTCTACACCGCCGGTGTGGACGAGCCCGCCAGCGGCGTCACCGTGCGCGTCACCGATGCTTACGGCATCGAACATACCACAGCCACGGGCGTAGACGGCGCTTACACCGCCGCCGAAGTTGGCGCGGGCTATGCCACCGTCACCCTGGTCAACCCGCCGGCCGGCGCGCAGACGCAGGGGACGAACCCCACGCCGGTCCTCGTCTCCATCGGCGTGACGACATTCGAGGAGGACAACGGCTTTTACCGGCCCACCGCCATCGGCAACCGCGTCTGGCTGGATGAGAACAGCAACGGCATCCAGGACGCCGGCGAGCCGGGCCTCGCCAACATCACGGTGCAACTCTGGAACAGCGACCACAGCACGCTCCTGGCAACCACCGTCACCGATGCAGACGGCCATTACGTCTTCAAGGGCGTGCCGGCCGGCGCGTACCAGGTGGACGTGCTGGATAGCAGCCTCCCGGCAGGGTTGACGCAGAGCACGACAACCGGCACAGGCGACTTTACCAACAAAGCCGACCCGTACAGTATGACCATCGCCGCCGGTCAAGAGAATATGACCGCCGACTTTGGCTACAACTGGGCGCCTTCCGACAACGTCACCGACAACACCGGTACGGGCGCGATTGGCGACCGGGTGTGGAGCGACGCGAACGGCGACGGCAAGCAAGACCCCGGCGAGTTGGGCTTGAGCGGCGTCACCGTCGAGCTGTGGTACGACTCGAACGGCGACGGCGAAATTGACGCGCTCTACGCCTCAACCACAACCAACGCCACGGGCAATTACGCCTTCACCGCTTTGCCGGCGGGCATCTACGAAGTGCATATCACCGCGGGTGTGATCGGCGCCACGCAAACCGGCGATCCCGACGGGACGCTCGACGGCAAGACGACGCAGCCTATCGTGCTGGCGCCGGGCGATGTCTTCGTCAACGCCGACTTTGGCTACCAACCGGGCGCGGGGATGGGCGCGACCATCGGCGATACGCTCTGGCTGGACGCCAACGCCAACGGCGCACAGGATAGCGGCGAAACCGGCATCCCCGGCGTCACTGTCGCCCTCATCGGCGACACGAACGGCAACGGCGTCTGGGACGCCGGCGAGCCAATTCTCGCGTCCAACATCACCGATGCGAGCGGCGCGTACCAGTTCACGGGCGTCCCTGTCGGCGGCAACTATCTGGTGTGGGTCAACGATACTGCCAACGTCCTGGGCGGCCTCGCGCCGAGTTACGACAGCGACGGCGTCGGCACGCCGCATCTCAGTGCGGTGAGCGCCCTGCCCGCCAGCGGCAACGACGCGCAGGACTTTGGCTACAAACCCTTCAACCAGACGGCCAGCGCCGGGCTGATTGGCGACACGCTCTTCCTCGACCGCGACAACAACGGCGTCTACACGGCCGGCGAAGGGCTGGAGGGTGTGACCGTGCGCTTATACGATAGCGCGGGGACCACCATCCTGGCGACCACCGTCACCGACGAGAACGGGCGCTACACTTTCGCCGGACTGCCGGCGGGGACCTACGTGGTGAAGGTGGATACCGACACGCTGCCGGCCGGGCTGACCAACACGGTTGACCCGGACGGCGAGACGGCCCACCAGGCCATCGTCACCCTGGCGGCGGGCGAAATCAACCTGGCGCAGGACTTGGGCTATCAGGGCGGAAACAGCGTCTCCGGTACGCTCTGGAACGACACGAACGCGGATGGCATCCTGAGCGGCGAGGCCGGGCGCTTCGCTGGCGTGACCCTGGCACTCTACGACGCCAACGGCAATCTCATCGCTGTGACGACCACCGACAGCAATGGCGATTACAGTTTCGCCCATCTACCGAACGGGACGTACACCGTCAAAGTCACCGACCACGCCAACATCCTGGAAGGCTACTGGCACTCACTGGGGACGGCAGGCGCGGATAACCACAGCCAGCCCGACCCGCTGACCGTCACCCTGACCGGCAGCACCGTCATCACCTACGCCGACTTCGGCTACTACCGCGACCCGGCCGCGTTGGGCGATTGGGTCTGGGAAGACTTGAATGGCAATGGTATCCAGGATGCCGGCGAACCGGGGCTGGCGGGCGTCTTGGTCACGCTCACCATCGTTTGGCCTAACGACGGCGGGACCACCATCCTCACCACGCTGACCGACGCCAACGGCGCGTACCGTTTCGACAACCTGCTGCTGGATGAGAACTTCAACGGCACGACCGCCGACGGCTCGACCGAGCCGACCTTCACCATCTCGGTCGCCACGCCGGCGGGCTACTTTGCCACGAAGACGGGAGAAGGTACCCCAGCCACGGACTCCGACAATCACACTGGCGTCGCGGCCATCGTCGCGCAGGGTGAGTTCAAGGACACCTACGACTTTGGCTTTGTCCGCATCGTGTTGAGCGGGACCATCACACCCGAGGCGCTCGAAATCACCGCGCAGCCGGGGGATACGGTCTCCTTCGTGCAGCGCTGGACTGTCACGGGCAACGTGACCGACTGCGGCAACATCACCGTCTACGGCATTCCCGCCGGATGGGACGTGAAGGTCTACCGCACCACCGACCTGCTGGCGACCGGGGCAGTCATCGGGACCGTCACCTGTCCAAGCGGCTGCACGCTCCTGGCGACCGAATCGGCCGGCGACCGCTCCATCCTGGATAACAACGACACTATCGAATCCGGGCCGGACACCGGCAGTGACGGCGTCCCCGACAGCGGCGACCTGAATCCTCCGGGCGGCGAGACGACCATCGTTCTCGTGGTCACGGTTCCGGCTAATGCTTCAGGCGGCGTCTTTACCCTGCGCGAGCGCGGCTCCTCCAACTATGATTGGGTTGCCAAGAAAGCCAGCCATCCCACGCTGCCCTACAACGACGACAGCGTCTTCCACGACGAGGCCTTCAAGACCGTGGTCATCCCCTCGGCCACGGTGGGCGACCGCGTCTGGCTGGATGTGGACGGCGACGGCGTGCAGGACGTGGGCGAACCCGGTCTGCCAAACGTGACGGTGTGGCTGTACAACCCCGGCACCGATGGGCAACCTGGCGGCGGCGATGATGTATTGATTGCCACCACCACCACCGACGCCAACGGCAACTATCTCTTCAGCGGCGTCACGGCGGGCGATTACTATGTGCAGGTGGATGCGAGCACGCTGCCAGCCGGTCTGACCGCCTCCCCCGGCACGAGCAACCCGACAGCGACTTTTGCCGTGACGGGCGGCAACGCCTATCTCGACAAGGACTTTGGCTACAAGAACGCCAGCA